>OGHL01002137.1_pt1 | contig 10227 bp, 7 predicted proteins | sample 1571391 | NCBI WGS metagenome assembly OGHL01 (sample SAMEA2581948, study PRJEB24529) | metagenome | biome: Human gut stool | place: China | collected 2011 | reverse complement strand
ACGGCATAGGCCATGAGCGCCAGATCGAGCGCCTCCTGGTTGTTCTCGGCGTACACCTGGATCCAGCCATGATCGAGCAGCGACAGCGAGTCGCGCTGGTCGCCGTAGATGTTCCAGGGGGTGGCGATGGAACGGTTGGCGTTCATCATCACAATGGGGAAACGGGAGCCGCTGGCGTAGTGGAGACCCTCCACCATGTACAGCAGGCCCTGGCTGGAGGTAGCGGTAAAGGCACGGGCACCCATGGCGCTGGCGCCCAGGCAGGCGGACATGGCGCTGTGCTCAGACTCCACATACAGGTATTCGCTCTCCAGAGAGCCGTCCTCCACGAAGTCGGACAGGCGCTCCACTACGATGGTCTGCGGGGTGATGGGGTAAGCGGCGATCACATGGGGCTTTGCCTGACGCACGGCCAGTGCCACAGCCTCGTCGCCGGAAACAAACAGCTTTCCGCTCATACTTCTGCCTCCTTGATCATGGTGATAGCGCCCAGCTTGCAGGCGCGGTTGCATACGCCGCAGCCCTTGCAGTAGTCATAGTCGATCTCCAGAGCGGCGCCGGACTTGTCGATAGCGCCGTCGTGACAGACCAGGAAACAGCGCAGGCACTTGACGCATTTCTCGGTGTCGATGACAGGACGGAAGGTACGCATACCGGAGCTGATATCATGCAGCTGTCCGGTGAGGAAGGACGGGCCCAGAGGCAGCTCCTTCACAACATAGGTCAAATCAGCCAGAGGTCTTTCCATTTACAGCGCCTCCTTTACGATCTCGTAGGTCTTGTTCAGCAGCTTCTTGTTCTTCTTCCGCAGCTTGGGCGCCAGCTGGTCGTCGATGGCGGCCTCCACGGCGGGGATGCTGGTGATACCGGTGGCGGCGATCAGTGCGCCCAGCAGGGGCACGTTAGTGATGGGACGGCCCAGAATTTCCAGCGCCAGACCCGTGGCGTCCACGGTGACCACCTGTACGCCGTCAATGGCAAACTGGGACTTGTCCTTGGTGGTGTTGATGCCGGTGATCACAGTCTGGCCCTGCTGGGTGGTGGTAGCAAAGCTGTAGCTGTCACGCAGGGTCAGGCCAGCCAGAGGATGGTTCTTGAAGGTGCCCAGATACTTCACACTGCTGGTATCCTGGGCGCTATCCATGATAACCATGCTCATGCCGGGAAAGTGGGTATCGGGAACCATGTTGCCGTCCTTATCCTTGGTCAGCTTAATGCCGCCATAGACGGTGTTGTATTCCTTCACTTCTTCCACTGCGCCGGTGGTCGGGTCCATACGGTAGATGGCGTTGTTGACGTTGAAGTACAGCTTGCCATCATACAGTGCGGTAGAGTGTACCAGTGCGGGGTAGATCCGCTTTGCAGCAGCGTCTGCCAGGCACTCGGTGTTCAGATTGTTTTCAACCTTGGTATGCTTATCTGCTGCACTGGTATCGATCTTATAGATGGTGCCAGCTTCGGCCAGAACCTCGGCATTGCTGTCGTCATCATTGAAGTTGCTGCTGGTTTTCTTCAGATCGTTGTAGTACATCAGGATGATATCATACGGGTCATCCGTCTTGGTAAAGCTGCTCATGCTGAAGTTCATGCCGCCGGAGCTGCTGGAATCCTCTTTGCGGATATAGTAGTTCGCAGTACGCGGACGTGCTTCCAGAGTATCGGGGCCCTGGTTCTGCATCTTCTTCATGAACTGCTGCATCTGGGAGTTGTTACCAGAGCTGCCGGAACCAGAGTTGCCGTTGTTGCCGTTCTCGGACTGCTGGCGGCGCATGTTGTTGTACAGGTTCTGGTTGGTCGTGGTATCAACGTAATAGAAGTAATTATTGTCGAAGTAGATGGGGCTGCAGATAGAGGTGAACCAGGTATCCTCGTAGCAGGTATCGGTGTAACGGGTCTCGTTCTTGTTCTCCGCCTTGGTGTAAGAGTAATGCGGCTTGCCGTTGTTCAACACAACATTGCCGGCATCATCCTTATCGGGTTCCTTGTTTTTGGTGTAGGTGTAGCCATCGTACAGCGAGTCAATGTAATCATAGTACTTGCTGTAACGGCCTTCCAGACCGGAGGGAGAAACCAGGAAGTTGACATGGCGCATGTCGCCTGCGTTCTCAACGCGGGTCTGGGCCATGCACTCGGTGTTCACGTCGTCATAGCAGACGTCAACATAGTACCAGTTCTTGTTGGCTTCGCCGGTGGTCATCGTAGCAGAGTTGCTGTCGCCCTGCAGCTTGTTGACCTTGACTGCGTTGAAGTAGTGGACGTTGTTGAACATGCCGCCGCCGAACGCATTACCGGCAATACTGGTATCAGCAGTATCGCAGTAATACAGGATCTGGGCAAAGTCAACAACAGCGTTATCGCCTACTTCATCGGGGGTCTTCCAGGTGCCGTCTTCATTCTTATAGATGCTCTTGTTGTCAGGCAAATTCTGGACCATGTAGTTAAATGCAGATGCATAGCCCAGGCAGATGCAGCCATACTCAACGCCGGAAGCGCCGATCCCGCCGCCCAGCAGGGCACCGAAAGCAGTCATCTGGATGGGGTCGTTGTTACCGCCGCCGGTGATATCGCCCATGGAGCCCATATCGAATTCTGCAACCTGGGAGATCCAGTCGTGCAGGACCAGCAGCTTGGTGACATAGTCAGCGCTGTCACCCAGCTTGGCAACCTGTGCCAGGCCTGCATCACGGATGGCTTTCAGAGCTTCGCCATAGGTCATAACGTAAGACATAAAGCCCTGCGGAAGGAACTGCAGCATAAATGCCATGGTGGTCGGCGGGACATCATCGTTCGGATCAATGCTGCACAATACCTTGATTGCGCCCATGGTGCCGGTGATGCTGCCATCCTCGCCCTGCTTCTGAACGCCCTTGGAGGTCCAGAACGGAGCAGCCACGCCGAAGTACTCTGCTTCGTCCTGGTTGAACTGCGACAGCTGGAAGTAGTAGTAGTTCATCTGCGCAGTCGAGACATCGTAAGTATTGGTGACCTGGTTGCCCTGGTCGTCCACATACACGGCAGTCTTCTGGCTGTCGTACAGCAGCAGGCTGTTCTTGCCCTTGTTGTCGCCGCTCTGATAGGTGAAGTTCACCTTGCTTGCGTCAACCGGGTTGTTCTGCATATCGTACCAGTTGCCGCCATCCATTGCGGACACCAGGGTAACGCCGACGCCGCCGGAGGTGGTATCCAGGGTCGGGGTGCCGCCCACGTTGATGTAGACGGAATTGTTATTCTGGTCTACCACAACGCTGACCGGCATGGTCATTACCGGCTTGGTGCTGATTTCTTCGCCGCAGGCAGCACACTTGAAGGTGATGCCGGTGCATTCCCAGTCAATGGTAACGGGAGCGCCGGCAGAAATTTGTTTGGTTTCGCTGTCATAGAACAGCTGGGCGTTGCTGTAGTCAGCTTCCAGCTTGCCCTCGACCTTCTTCATTTCCCAGTTGAAGGTAGCAACAAAGTTGCCATCTGCATCCTTGGGCACGGCATGGCTCTGGCAGGGCAGGGCGGCAATGTCGTCGGTGCGGGTGGTGGGTTCCTTGTATTCCTTCTTAACCGGGCTCTTGTCAGCGGGCACGCTGGCAGAGTAAACGGTCTTGCCGGCAACGCCGGGCTTTGCCTCGGTGGTATCCTTGGTTACGGTGCCTTCTACCTTCTGGTAGGCATCGTCCTTTTCACAGGTATACACAGCGGTGTAAGCCCAGCCGTCATCGGTCTTGGTCCAGTAACCATCGGGGGTTTCCTTCCAGGTATGGGTGTGGCCATCCGCCGGGTTGGTGTCATTCCAGTACCATTTCGGCTCGCCATAGGTATGGCCGTCTGCAGCGGCGCTGGCCGCAAAGGTATCGGAGTTTTCAGCAACGTAAGCCTGTGCGTAGCTGTCAGCCTGCTGCGCAATCACTTCATCATCGCTGTTGGTCATGGACTCCATCGCAGAGGTCATGCCGGAGCTGCCGGTAAAGGTAACGGCGGTCACAACGCCTGCGGCGTTCGTCTCATAGCCCAGGTCGGTAACGGCGCTGGACAGATGATACGTTTTGATGGTGGCAGCCATCACCGATGCCATCTCGTCCTTGTTCAGGCCATAGGCTTCGGTGTTGATCTTGCCGGCTGCGGCGTTGGCGTACATGGCATCGGCCAGTGCATTTTCCAACGCTGCAAGGCTCATGCCCGCCTTGCTCTGTGCAGTCGCTTCCAGCTTGGCATCGTCCTGCTCCAGTTCATGCACTTCGCCCTGGGCAGCCAGCGTTTGGGCTGTCTGCCCAGGGCGAAGTGCATGAACTTGGGCAGGGACTGCACAGCGCTGGCCGCGCTTGCTGCGCTAGCTGCAACAGACTGCGCTACCGAAGAATCAATCTTGGTAGTTTCGGCTGCTGCGGGAAGCGCCACGCTCTGGGCAACCATGGCTGCTGCCAGCACGGATGCACCAAAACGCTGAAGGTTTTTCTTCATAGTTTTATCCTCCCTTAAGTGTTACTACTTTCCCCTTTTGTGTGAAAAGTGGTACGGCAGATGTGCGGCACTTTGCAGGTGTTGATTGCAAAACGCCTGGTTGTGCTCCCCTCGGTCTGGCGATCCCCTGCCGGGCTGCGGCCTGCTTTTGGGGCTTTTGGCCCCGGCACAGCGGCTGACAAAACGTTGTACCGGCTGCATGCCTTGATCCCGCAAATGATAACCATTCCGACACATCTAGGTATATACATTATATCACAGTTGCCAGAATTTGCATAGTTCATTAGAGCGGTTTCTAGGTAAATTTTTGTCCTTGAATCAACTGAAACCTGTTTTTCGCACATTATTTGCGTTGCGGTGCGGTGACCCTTTGGCGGTATTTATTAACATTTTTGAATGGTTTATTCCTGATTTTATCAAATGATTAAACATTTACCCCGATAATGTTCTTTGCAATCTCTTAATCCATTCACCCGGTATTGTGATCGCGCATTTTTTGCCATTTCGGTTTGGCTTGTTGTTGAGAGATTTGGCAGAGATTGGAGGAAACTTGAAGAGAAAATTGGAGGTTGAGAATTGCCCATTATAAATTGTACTGTAGAGAGCGTTCCTGACCGTTCCGAAAACTTAGGGCAACACCGCACAATTCCCGCCTTGCGGCTTAAGCACCGCTCCGGCAGCTGCGGCACGGCATCTGCGTTGCCAAAATGCTCGATAAGACATCCAGTATTATCTGCGCTTTTGACTTGGCATCTGCCGCACCTCGCTCGCCGTATCGGCACTTAGAATTGTGCGGTGTTGCCTTAGGGATAGATCAACCCTTGCCCCTTAACCGCGACCTGAAATACACCTTCCCAAGGTAGGGCGGTGTGAGTGCCCCCTCCTGCTCCACTTTTTCAAAGTTCCGAATGGTGTCCTCTCCCCTATCTACAATTCCTGATGTTTTCATGATGCCTTCCTTGGTCTTCCACACCCGGCCTTTGCCCCCTCCCCGTCCCATAAGTCGTACACAACAAAAAGGCCCCTGCCTTAACAGCAGGAGCCTTGAAAGCTATATCACAAGCCGAAAATTACTTCTCGATCTTGGAAACAACGCCGGAACCAACAGTGTGGCCGCCTTCGCGGATAGCGAAACGCATGCCTTCTTCCATGGCAACCGGGGTGATCAGCTCAACGTGCATATCAACGTTGTCGCCGGGCATGCACATCTCAGTGCCTTCGGGCAGGGTGATGATGCCGGTAACGTCGGTGGTACGGAAGTAGAACTGAGGACGATAGTTGTTGAAGAACGGGGTATGACGGCCGCCTTCTTCCTTCTTCAGGACGTAAACATGGCCATCGAAAGTGGTGTGGGGATGAACAGAGCCGGGAACAGCCAGAACCTGGCCACGCTCGATCTGGTCACGGTCAATACCACGCAGCAGAGCGCCGATGTTGTCGCCAGCCTGAGCGAACTCGAGGCTCTTGCGGAACATTTCCAGACCAGTGATGGTGGTGGTCAGCTTCTCTTCCTTCAGACCAACGATTTCCATCTGATCGCCGACATGAGCAGTACCACGCTCAACACGACCGGTAGCAACGGTGCCACGGCCGGAGATGGTCATAACGTCCTCAACGGGCATCAGGAACGGCTTATCAGCAGCACGGTCCGGGGTCGGGATGTAGCTGTCAACAGCGTCCATCAGCTCCCAAATGCACTTGTATTCCGGAGCATCGGGATCCTTGGAAGTGCTCTCCAGAGCCTTCAGAGCGGAACCACGGATGATCGGGGTGTTGTCGCCGTCGAAATCCTGGCTGTCCAGCAGTTCGCGAACTTCCATTTCGACCAGGTCGAGCAGCTCTTCGTCGTCAACCATATCGCACTTGTTCAGGAACACAACGATCTTGGGCACGCCAACCTGACGAGCCAGCAGGATGTGCTCACGGGTCTGCGGCATCGGGCCATCGGTTGCAGCAACAACCAGGATAGCGCCGTCCATCTGAGCAGCACCGGTGATCATGTTCTTGATGTAGTCAGCATGGCCCGGGCAGTCAACGTGGGCATAGTGACGCTTCGCGGTGTGGTACTCAACGTGAGCGGTATTGATCGTGATACCACGAGCCTTCTCTTCAGGAGCCTTATCGATGCTGGAGTAATCCATGAAATCGGCGTCGCCCTTCAGAGCCAGAACCTTGGTGATAGCGGCAGTCAGAGTGGTCTTGCCGTGGTCAACGTGACCGATGGTACCGATGTTGACATGCTCCAAAGAGCGGTCAAATTTTTCCTTTTCAGCCATTGGAAGTATCCTCCTTTAATTCAAACAGATAAAATAGCCTGTTGTAAGGCTATCATACTAGATTTTTCAAGAAAAATCAAGTATTTTGCGCGAATTTGTGCAGAATCAGCCCTTATTGCGCTCGGTCATGATCTTATCTGCAACACTCTTGGGAACCTGCTGGTAATCAGCCGGCTCCATGGAGTACTGGCCACGGCCCTGGGTCTTGGAACGCAGGTCAGTAGCGTAACCGAACATCTCGGACAGAGGAACCATAGCGGTGACACGGGCAGTGCCATCGGTGGATTCCTGGTTCTGGATCGCGCCGCGGCGGCTGTTCAAGTCGCCAATGACGTTGCCCATATACTCGTCAGGAACAACAACGTCAACCTTCATGATGGGCTCCATAATGACGGGATCAGCCTTCTTCATAGCATCCTTGAATGCCATGGAGCCGGCGATGGAGAACGCCATTTCAGAGGAGTCAACTTCATGATAGGAGCCGTCCCACAGAGTGACCTTGACATCCACAACGGGATAGCCAGCCAGAATGCCGGACTTCATCGCGCCCTGGATACCATTGTCAACAGCGGGGATGTATTCCTTCGGGATAGCGCCGCCAACAATACCGTTGACGAACTCATAACCCTTACCCGGGTTGGGCTCAATCTTGATCTTAACGTGACCATACTGGCCCTTACCACCGGACTGACGTGCGTACTTGGTTTCCTGGTTAGCATCCTTGCGGATGGTTTCACGGTAGGCAACCTGAGGTGCGCCAACGTTAGCTTCGACCTTAAACTCGCGGAGCAGACGGTCCACGATGATTTCCAGGTGGAGCTCGCCCATGCCGGCGATGATGGTCTGACCGGTTTCTTCATCGGTCCAGGTACGGAAAGTCGGGTCCTCTTCAGCCAGCTTAGACAGGGCAATACCCATCTTCTCGCTGCCAGCCTTGGTCTTGGGCTCGATGGCAACGCGGATAACCGGCTCGGGGAAGTTCATGGACTCGAGGATGATGGGATGCTTCTCATCGCACAGGGTATCACCAGTGGTGGTGTTCTTCAGACCAACAGCAGCGGCGATATCGCCAGCGTAGCAGATGTCGATATCCTTACGGTTGTTTGCATGCATCTGCAGGATACGGCCGATACGCTCGTCCTGATCCTTAACAGAGTTGTAAACAGTGGTGCCAGCCTCAACGGTACCAGAGTACACGCGGAAGAAGCACAGCTTACCGACATACGGGTCAGTCATAATCTTGAATGCCAGTGCAGAGAACGGCTGATCATCGGAAGAAGCGCGATCTTCTTCCTCGCCAGTCTCCGGGTTGGTGCCCTTGATGGCCGCAACGTCGGTCGGAGCGGGCATATAATCAACGATTGCATCCAACAGTTTCTGAACGCCACGGTTCTTGTAAGAAGAGCCGCAGACAACAGGAACGATCTCGTTGGAAATGGTAGCCTTACGCAGAGCAGCCTTGATTTCTTCCTTGGTCAGCTCTTCGCCTTCCAGGTACTTCATCATCAGCTCTTCGTCGGTCTCAGCAACAGCTTCGATCAGCTTGTCATGATATTCCTGAGCCTGTTCTTTCAGTTCTTCAGGAATTTCCTCAACGCGCACATCATTGCCCATATCATCATAGTAGATATCGGCGTTCATGTCGATCAGATCGATGATGCCGCGGAAAGTGTCTTCCTGGCCGACAGGCAGCTGGATAGGCACACCGTTGGCATGCAGACGATCATGCATCATCTGTACGCAGCGGAAGAAGTCAGCACCCATGGTATCCATCTTGTTGACGTAAACCATGCGGGGACCCTTGTACTCGTCAGCCTGGCGCCAAACGGTTTCAGACTGAGGTTCAACGCCACCCTTTGCGGCCAGAACGGTAACAGAACCGTCCAGAACACGCAGAGAACGCTGAACTTCAACAGTAAAGTCAACGTGGCCCGGGGTGTCGATGATATTGATACGATGACGGTTCTTTTTGAACAGAGCCGGATCGTGCTGGGTCTCGGTGTGGCTCCAGTAGCAGGTGGTTGCAGCGGAAGTGATGGTAATACCACGTTCCTGTTCCTGCTCCATCCAGTCCATCGTAGCAGCGCCGTCATGAACTTCACCGATCTTATGGTTAATACCGGTGTAGTACAGAATGCGCTCGGTGGTGGTGGTCTTGCCTGCGTCGATGTGGGCCATGATACCGATATTTCGGGTCATTTGCAGGGATACGTCTCTCGGCGTTGCCATGGCTTAAACCTCCTCAGTAAGCAGATCAATAACGGTAATGCGCGAAAGCCTTGTTGGCTTCTGCCATCTTGTGGGTATCTTCGCGCTTCTTGACAGCGCCGCCAACGTTGTTGGTAGCGTCGATGATCTCGGCGGCCAGGCGAGCGGACATGGTCTTTTCACCACGGCTGCGGCTGTACAGAGTCAGCCAGCGCAGGCCGAGGGTCTCGCGGCGGGCGGGGCTGACCTCCAGAGGAACCTGGTAGGTGGAGCCGCCGACACGGCGGGCCTTAACTTCGAGGCTGGGCATGATGTTTTCCATGGCCTTCTCGAACATTTCGAGAGGATCGTTGCCGGTCTTCTCTTTGACAGTCTCAAAAGCTTCGTAAACGATCTTCTGAGCGACGCCCTTCTTGCCATCCAGCATGATGCTGTTGACCAGACGGGTGACGAGCTTGGAATTGTAAATAGGATCAGCCAGAACTTCGCGCTTTGCGATTTTACCTCTTCTGGGCATCTTTCTTCCCTCCTTCACATTAATGATATCATCGGTACTCGAAAGTTAAAGAAAACTCCCGTTATGCCACAAAAGGGTCAGCTGACCATTTTATGGCGAAAAGATGTTTCCTTACTTCTTGGCACCGGCCTTGGGACGCTTTGCGCCGTATTTGCTGCGAGCCTGGTTACGGTTTGCAACACCCTGAGTATCCAGAGTACCACGGATGATGTGGTAACGGACACCGGGCAGGTCCTTAACACGACCGCCACGGATCAGGACAACGCTGTGCTCCTGCAGGTTATGGCCGATACCAGGAATGTAGGAGGTGACCTCGATACCATTCGTCAGGCGGACACGGGCAACTTTACGCAGAGCAGAGTTGGGCTTTTTGGGGGTCATGGTACGAACAGCGGTGCAAACACCACGCTTCTGGGGGCTGTTCATGGTGGTGTACTGCTTCTTCTGGGAGTTGTAGCTCTTCTGAAGGGCAGGAGCAGTGCTCTTGGTTACCAGGACTTCACGGCCTTTGCGTACGAGCTGGTTAAAAGTAGGCATTTCTTTTCTCCTTTCTTGATTATTCCGCGCAGTTTTTGCGGGGGTTGTGCTTCCATTTTGGCCGCACTTGACCCCTTAACTCACGCATTTATTATAATAGCGGATAAACCACGCTCTGTCAAGAGCATTCACAAAAAATATTTCAAATAATCGTGCAAGATGCTGATTTTCTGCACTGGGGGTTCTAAGGCAATACCGCACAATTCCCGCCTAACGGCTTAAGCACCGCTCCGGCGGCTG
>OGHL01002136.1_pt1 | contig 10234 bp, 9 predicted proteins | sample 1571391 | NCBI WGS metagenome assembly OGHL01 (sample SAMEA2581948, study PRJEB24529) | metagenome | biome: Human gut stool | place: China | collected 2011 | reverse complement strand
TCTGCCGCACCTCGCTCGCCGTATCGGCACTTAGAATTATGCGGTATTGCCTTAGAAATACAGCCGGCCAGCGCGCAGACAAAAACAGTTTTAAGCATGTGGGAGCGGTGCAGAGTTGATCTGCACCGCTTTTTTGTGGAATGCACAAAAGGAAACATATATGTCCGAAAAAAGTGTTCAAGAATGCAAGTTGTGCCACTGTGGAGACGGGTTATGCCAAAATCCCCCGAAAAAAGAAGGAGTTGTGCTACACTTAAAACGTAACAGCAGAAAGGAAGGAGGTGAAAACTGTGAACAGACAAGCAGTGAACCCATATTTGCCATCGTGGGAATATATTCCGGATGGGGAACCGCATGTATTCAATGGTAGAGTGTATGTCTATGGCTCACATGACCGCTTCAACGCACCGATCTTCTGTGTGAATGACTACGTTTGCTGGTCGGCGCCGGTGGAAGATCTTTCCGAATGGCGGTACGAGGGAGTTATCTACCGCAAAAAACAGGACCCCAAAAATCCATTGGGATACCATCTGCTTTTTGCACCGGATGTCTGCCAAGGCCCGGACGGCCGGTACTACCTCTACTATGCGTTTGACTTTTTAGGCATTATGAGCGTGGCGGTCTGCGATACACCTGCGGGAGAATATAAATTTTTGGGTCATATTCACTATGCAGACGGCACACTCTGGGGACGAAGAAGGGGAGATCAGCTTCCGTTTGATCCCGGCGTTTTGGTAGATGATGACGGGCGCGTGTGGCTGTATTCCGGCTTTTATAATGCAGTGCCTGCTATTCTGACAGGTGGACACAAGCTTAGATGTGACGGCGGTACAGTTCTGGAACTTGAAAAAGATATGGTGACGATAAAAACGGAGCCGCGCGTGATTTTCCCTAAAAAAGGGCCGGGAGCTTTTCAAGGACATGAGTTTTTTGAAGCAAGCTCGATACGCAAGGAAGGAAAAACCTATATCTTCGTATACTCCTCTCGTCATAACCATGAATTGTGCTATGCTACCAGCCAAAGCCCTGACAGAGATTTCTCTTACGGCGGCACTCTGGTTAGTCAGGGTGATATCTTCCTGGACAGCAACCTGTCCGAAAAGCACGCAGCTAACTATTTGGGCAATACACATGGCGGGCTGCTCAAGCTAGAGGACAAATGGTATGTTTTCTATCATAGGCAAACCAACCGTCATTCGTATTCCCGGCAGGCTTGTGCCGAGAAGCTTCGGCGTAACGAAAACGGAGCGTTTCTGCAGGCAGAGGTCACAAGCTGCGGCCTAAACGATGGACCCTTAAAGGGAAAAGGCCGTTATGAGGCGCGTATTGCCTGCAACCTCTGGGGGAAGAATGGTACCGGACGCTATGACGGACCTTTCCCGAAATGGCGGCTGCGCAATCACCCCTATTTCACGCAGGACGGGCCGGACAGAGAGGACAGCGGCAATCAGTACATTGCCAATATGCGCGATGGTGCAGTGGCAGGATTCAAGTACTTTGCCTTTAAAGATGCTGCTGAGATAAAGGTACATTGTACCGGCTCTGCAAATGGACGCCTTCAGGTGTCAACCGCACCGGATTTTTCCACGCTGTGTGCCGATATTTTCATAAAAAACGGCAGCCAGGTGGGGGAAAAGGTGTCCCTTACGATCCCTGACGGAACCTATCCGCTGTATTTCCGTTTTACGGGTAGTGGGAAAATGAATTTCCACTGGTTTGAATTGCAATAAATACGCATTGAACCGCATACCCATTTACTTTTGAAGGAGAAAAGAAATGAAAAATAAGAAGAGGCTTGTGCCGTGGCTGATTGCTGCAGTTATCATTGCAGCATTGGCAGTAATAGGGAAAAAGCTGTACGATTTGATGTTTGGCGGCTCCCTGGCAGTTACGACCGAGGATTTGAAGAACGGCATTATTGCTTGTAGCCCGGCTATTATCTTTATTGTTGTTGTACTGATCGCGGCGCTCATCGTAGTGGTCGCAGCCGGAAAGCTAAAACAGCCGAAGCGCGCGCTGGTGCGTGCACAGGCCCCGATTGCAATTTTGCTGGCTATCACGCTTTCCGTCAACTGGGTTATTCTCGGCGTAGAATACTCGGTGGTGAACAGTGTTTTTGCTGAGGATGTCAAGGTTTCGGACGAAACAATGGCATCCGGCCGTGCGATTGCAGACCAGATTGCATCCGAGGGCATCGTTCTGCTGAAGAATGATGACAAGGCGCTGCCGTTGAGCGCCGGTACAAAGCTCAACTTGTTTGGCTGGTCGAGCGTTCGCCCGTTGTATGGCGGCACCGGCTCCGGTGACAGTGATACAAGCAATGCGGTTTCTCTGATTGACGGCCTTAAGCATGCGGGCTTTGAAGTCAATGAGGAGCTTGTGAAATTCTATGAGAATTTCCGTACAGAGCGTCCTGTCGGTACGATCCGTCTGCGTGAGATCGGCAGCAAGCGCGGCGATTTCACCGTTCCGGAGCCTACCATTGCAGAGTACGAGAACGCTAACATTTTTGAGGATGCGGTCGCTTACTCGGATACAGCGGTGGTTGTTGTCAGCCGTACCGGCGGCGAGGGCTTTGATATCCCGCAAAGCATCACCGGCCCGGATGAATACAATGCACAGTACGGCGGGCTCGCACAGTTCTATGATTTTACAACGCAGGCAGAAGACCTCGATGCCAGCAAGAGTTACCTGGAATTAAGTAACCGCGAGATTGCAATGGTAGACCGCGTTTGTAAAGAGTTCAAGAATGTTATCGTTGTGGTCAACTCCTCCAATGCTATGGAGCTTGGCTGGCTGGATCAGTATGACAGCATTAAGGCAGCCGTTCTGTGCGGTGCGCCCGGCGAGCTTGGCTTTGATTCCCTCGGAAAGATCCTGAGCGGTGAAGTGAATCCGTCCGGACATCTGGCGGATACCTATGTCTACGATCTGCTCGCAACACCCACGGCCAACAACTTCGGCGGCTTTGCGTATGATAACTATGCAGAGGTTACGGGGAGCCAGGACAATCGTGCCATGTTTGTCAACTACTGCGAGGGCATCTATGTTGGCTACAAATTCTATGAAACGGCTGCTGCAGAGGGCCTTATTGATTATGATAAAGTGGTTCAGTATCCGTTCGGCTATGGCTTGAGCTACACTACCTTTGATTCGTCAATTGCAGCTGTCGAGGATGATGGCGAGAAAATCACGCTGGATGTAGCAGTTAAAAATACCGGCGATACAGCAGGAAAATATGTTGCAGAAATTTTCTATGAGCCGCCGTATTATAACGGTGGCATCGAAAAGGCAGCAGCAAATCTTGTGCAGTACGCCAAGACGGAAATCCTGCAGCCCGGCGAAGCACAGACCCTGAAGATCACCTTCCGTTATGAGGATATGGCCTCCTATGATTCGAACGGCATCAAGAGTGCGAATGGTGCGTATGTACTCGAGGCAGGCGACTATAAGATCAATCTCTGCTCGGATTCTCATACGATCCTGGATACCTATGTTGCCAAGGTGGACAAGGACGTCATCTATGACGATGCACATGATGGCGCTCGCTCCACAGATCAGGTGGCTGCTACAAACCAGCTCACCTTTGCGCAGGGAGATGTGACCTATCTCAGCCGTGCTGATGGCTTTGCCAACTATGCAGAGGCTACCGCTGCGCCTGCAAACCATAGCCTGAGTGCACAGGCACTGGCAGACTATGCAAGTGCAGCAACCTTTGATGCGGCAAAATACGATGACCCCAATGCTGTGATGCCGACCACTGGGGCGAATAACGGGTTGAAACTTGCTGATCTGACCGGCGTTGCTTACGATGACCCCAAGTGGGAGCAGCTTCTCGATGAACTCACGGTCAATGACTTGTTCAGCCTTACGGCAGACGGTGGTTACCATACCGTTGGTGTTGAATCCATCGGCCTGTCCGCAACGGAGGACTGTGACGGCCCGACAGGTGTGCACAGCAACTACAATCCTGCCGCAGGTCCGAGCTATCCCGGTTCTGTGATGCTGGCTTGCACCTGGAACCAGCCGCTGGCCAAGGCGCGCGGAGAACAGATTGCAAAAGAATGTGCTGAAATCAACTGCGCAGGCTGGTATGCACCTGCAATGAATATCCACCGCAGCGCATTCGGCGGGCGTAACTTTGAATACTATTCCGAGTGCGGCGTTCTCTCCGGGCTGACCGCAGCTGCAGAGGTGTCCGGCGCAACCGAAAATGGTCTGATTTGCTATGTGAAGCATTTTGCCTTCAACGATCAGGACAACTATCGTCAGAATAACATCTGCACATGGCTGAATGAACAGTCTGCCCGCGAAATTTACCTCAAGGCGTTTGAACAGCCGATCAAGGCAGGCGGCATGGGCGTTATGACCTCTATGAATGCGGTCGGTCCTGTCTGGGCCGGTGGCTGTAAGGCTCTTTTGACGAACATTCTGCGTGATGAATGGGGCTTCCATGGCGCTGTCATTACAGACGCAGTCGTCAGCCCATGGTATATGGACGGTAATCTGGCAATTCGTACCGGCGGCACGAAGATGCTGGCGTTTAACATTACGAATGAGTTCTACCGTGATTTGAACTCTGTCGGTACGGTAACGGCTATGCGCAATGCGGCACACGGCACGCTGTATGCATTGGCAAACTCCTTCGCTGTGACGCGTGCGGTAGCTGTGCCGAAGTGGGTAAAGACGACCTACGCAGTGGATGCAGTTGTTGCAATCATCCTTGTCGCTTGGGAAATCTGCGCAATCTGCAAATACCGCAAGGCAAAAAAAGAGGATGAGGGCACTGAACAAGAAGATGTCTTATGAAAGATAAAAGGGATACAGCAAAAACAGCCAATCAGGATATAATGCGGTGGATCCGTGAGGGTGGCTTGTTCGTAATTGTATGCAACCTCATTACGGTGTTTAAGTATATATTGCTGCAGTTCCTGCCTGCTGCTTTTGCAAATATGCCCAAGGTGGATTTTGGCTGGCCGGGAATCGAAGTGACCATGCTGGGAGCAACCTTCAAATGGAACATTTTGGGCTATGACGCAGAACATGGTGGCTTGCCTTATTTTTGCGCTTATATGATAGCCATGATACTGGGTGAGGTAATCAATTTCCCAATACAAAGAAATGTCGTTTTCCGCAGCAAGGGGAATCTTACCTGGCAGATCGTTTGGTATGCGGTTGCATTTTGCGTAATAACCTGTATTGTAAATTCTATAAACTGCATTTGGGTCGCAACAGCTGCGCGATATGTGCCGGATTTTATTTACAATATTGGTACAACGGTATTGAACGGCGGTGTTTCCATGGTAATCTTCTTTTTCGTCAACAAGGTCATTTTCCCAACCAGCGATTAAGACGACATCTCTTATCTTCTACAGGAATCACCTGAGCGCAGTGATGATGCGTTTGCCCGCTCAGAAAGCGTAAAACACGCCCGGACAGTTTGCACTTGTGCAGCTGTCCGGGCGTGTTGTTGTTTTTTGCAAGACCGCCAAAAGCAAGCGGCTGAAACTGTGCAATACTGCTTGTGTGAGGAAGGCACTCGGCGTGCTGCTGTGCCAGTCACAGGCTGATCATCCAGCTGCATCTTCTGAACATGACAAGCGAGACGGCCAAGCGGAAAATCTCCTCCTGTGTAAGCAGTGTATATCTGGAAGCAGTGGAAGAAGCCCAGAACGAAGGTGGCCAATCTTTACCTCGTTGACGATCTTTGACATGATGATGTCCTCCTTGAAAATGGCTGGCTCTGTCCTGCACAGACGCACACTTTTTACCATTATAGCACTATCCGCCAAAATATCCTAGATAAAAAGACGGAGAATCGGAGAAAATGCAGGGAGGTTGCTTGCGTCAAAATTGATAAAGCAAAAGTTGACTTTTGTGCTGATTTCGAATACGATATAGGCACAAAAGTATGGTGGTACCAGTGGTGAATATAAGTAGCTCGGCACAGGTGCAGGAGATTCTGACCCGCGCAGCTTGCGGAGCATTCGCCAATGGTGGGGAGGCGGCAGAATGAATTCTTTTTCGGTAGAGCAAAAAAGGGTAGATGTATTCGAAAGTGCCGCGCCAAACAAGCCGGTGATTTATCTGAATACCTATGGGTGCGAGGGAGCGCAGATCTTTCAGTATTTGACAGACATCGGCTGTCAGGATTTTTCGCTGGTTGCAGTCAGTAAGCTGGAATGGAATCATGATATGGTGCCATGGGATATTCCGCCCATATTCAAAAATGGTGCATCATATACCAGCGGAGCCGATGAGTACCTGCGCCTTCTGATAAACCAAATTATACCGAAAGCAGAAAGTCTGTTGCAGGGGACCCCCGCCTGGCGGGGAATTGCGGGATATTCACTGGCCGGACTGTTTGCACTGTATTCTATTTATCAGACGGACGCCTTTTCGCGAGTTGCGAGTGTCTCCGGCTCGCTGTGGTTTCCGGGAATTAAAGAGTATGTCGTTTCCCGTACACCCGTGAAAAAACCTGCCGATATCTTCTTTTCGCTGGGCGACCGGGAGTGCCGCACCCAGAATTCGCTTCTAAGATGTGTTCAGCAGAATACCGAATCCATCGAAAGATATTACCACGAGCAGGGAATAGATACGACCTTCCAATTAAATCCCGGCAATCACTTTAAAGATGTGGTACAGCGAACAGCGGCAGGACTTCAGTGGCTATTGAGCAGAGAATATGACCCATGAAAGATGCAGCATAATGGGATATAAAGTTTTGTGGGCGCGGCATACTACATAACATATGTATCGCAAGAGACATCGTAGAAAATTTGCGAAGTTTTGTGTACGGATTAGTTAGCTCAAACAGCTATTCCGTAATCTAAATTGCTTATAAAAGAATCACCACACAATTCTAAGAGCCGCTGCGGCTGTGTTTAGAATTGTGCGGTGATGTTTTTATCCAGCTAACGCCCACGCGCCCATAAGAACCGTCACAAACAGGATGTTGGAAACTGTGAACAACGCAAAATACCGGCCTTTTTGTAACGGCAACTCCCTTGCAATTTCGCGATACGAGATCAGGCTGGCCATTGAGGCAATCAGCGTGCCAAGGCCGCCAAGATTTGTGCCGATGATCAGGGAGCGGATATTCTCTGTAAACCCGGAAAGCAGGATCGCCGCAGGCACATTGCTGGTTACCTGTGAGGCAAGCACAGAAACCCATACCTCGTGGCCGGTAAGAATATGCTGCAGCCATCCGGAAAAGGCGGCAAAACGCCCCAGATTGCCAATAAAGATAAAGAGCGCAACAAAGGTGAGGATCAGCGAATAGTCCACACGGCATAATGTGTTCCGGTCTGCCAAAAGCACACAGGCCAGAACCGCAGCAAACGCGATACCATAGGGCAGAACACGCAGTACCACCAACAGACAGAGCACGAATAAAATACTGTACAGCGATAATAGTGCCTTGTTCGGGCTTGCAGCAGCCGCAGAATGAGCCATGGAGATCTTTGCGCCACGGCGGCACAGCCCCACCGCCCATAGCGCAAGAAGTGCCAGCGACAGGATGGAGTAGGGGAGCATCAGCAAAACAAAAGAACCCATATCCATTCCGCTTTTTCCATACAGATACAGGTTTTGCGGATTACCAAGAGGCGTTAGCATACTGCCGAGGTTTGCGGCTATCGTCTGCATGCAGACGATGGGAAGCAGCAGCTTATCCCGAACGGCAGCATCCAAGCTGTTTACAACAACAAATGTGAACGGAACAAAGGTAAGCAGCGATACATCATTAGTGATCACCATGCTTGAGAAAAAGCACAGCCCCACCAGAACAGCGGTCAGCTGAAGCGTTGTGCGGGTATGGGACAGCAGCGCGCGCCCAAGCCGATCGAAAACGCCCTGCCCCCGCAGCCCGGCCATGACGGTCATGAGTGAGAACAGGATCGCAAGCGTGCGAAAATCAATATAACCAAGATATTCTGCATCCGGAAGAACGAAGCAGGATGAAACCAAAGCCAGACAGGCAGCAATGCTTAGAACAGGCTCTTTTTGAAAAACGCGTTTTATCGCCATGGCAGGAAGCTCTTTTCCGTAATTTTCAATTTCAAATGCTATGCCGCATACGACAGCAAACCAATGCTTGAAATTAGTCACATTATTATACAATAAAAGCCAATCCGGCACAAGAGCAGTCAACACTTTAAATATTCAAGTAGGGAGGATTTCGATCGTCAGACGGTACAGATGACATGCCGCCTGATTTTAGCTGATATTGATACTGCTACCGAAAGTCCTGATGGCGTAGGAACACTGACCTTTAATGCCTCTATCAACCTGCCGTTTGATAATGCCTATATTGGTGGACCTACTGTTGGGAAAAAACGTGGCTGTGGCACGGATAAAGAAAAAGTATTCTGCGCACTTTCGTTGAATTCAGAAACAAGCCGTTGCTTTTGAAAATGAAAACAACAAAGGATATGTGCCAAAAGAGTGTTGCCGAATTTGCAAAGTCCGCCATTAAGCAAGGTTCTACCATCCACACAGACGGATACCGCAGTTATAAAAAGGCCTCCTTTGTTTGCTACCACTATACCGCCGCGGCGGCAAAAAGCAAGCACCCCTTGACAACCCTGCGCCAAAGGTGTACCATACTTGGTAAAGAACAGGGGAGCCGGATACCCGGCTGAGAGGAAGCGCCGCGCTTCGACCCTTTGACCTGATGTGGATCATGCCACCGTAGGAAGGACTTAGTATCGTCTTTTTTTTGCAGGGCTGCCCATCGCACCCTGCTTTTATTTTTTGGGGAAAGGAAGAGATACGCCACCAGAATCCGCTGGCCGAGGGGGAGCGCCCTGGGCCTTTGCAGCGACCGCGATGGGAAGCCGTGTTCCGGCGTGAGAGGAAGCCAGCAAGCTTCGACCGACCACCATGCACCCCTGTAACTCGGGGCGCAGTGGGCCCGTGCGGGGGCTGTGCGCGGTCTGGCGGCGCCTCTTCCGCTTTTTCATGTTCATACACAAAAGAAAAAGGAGACCCAAAATGAAAACCAATACAAAAAAAATCGCCCTTGCCGGTGTGCTGTGCGCCGTAGCTGTTGTGGGCAGCATGTTCTCGTTCCCGGTGTTCGGCAGTAAGTGCGCGCCGGTGCAGCACATGGTCAACGTTCTGTGCGCCGTGCTGCTTGGCCCCTGGTACGGCGTGGCCGTGGCCTTTGTGGCAAGCCTTCTGCGCAATCTGCTGGGTTTGGGCAGCCTGATGGCGTTCCCCGGCAGCATGTGCGGCGCGCTGCTGTGCGGCATTGTGTACCATAAGACGAAGAATCTGCTGGCTACCCTCGCGGGCGAGGTCTTTGGCACCGGCATCATCGGCGGTCTGCTGGCTTGGCCGGTGGCTGTGTTCCTGATGGGCAAGGCCGCGGGCGACATTGCGTTTTACGCTTACGTTGTGCCGTTCCTGGTGTCCACGGTGGGCGGCTCCATCATTGCCGGTGTGGTGCTCATCGCACTGGAAAAGAACGGTGCACTGAAAAAAATGCAGGCAAGTCTTGCCCGCTGAAGGAGAATGTCATGACCTGTGAGGAGGCACGCGCTGCCATCCGCAGCCGCCAGCCGCTGCTGCACTGTATTTCCAACATAGTTACGGCAAATGACTGCGCCAATCTGGCGCTGGCGGTGGGGGCAAGCCCCATCATGGCCCAGGCCCCGCAGGAGATGGCCGAGATTGCCGCTCTAGCCGCCGCCGTGGTGCTGAACACCGGCACCCCCGATGAAACCAAGTTCACCGCCGCCCGACTTGCGGGCGAAACGGCCAACCGCCGTGGCGTGCCCGTGGTGCTGGACCCGGTGGGTGTAGGAGCCAGCCATTGGCGGCTGGAGCAGATCCGCGGCCTTTTGCAGTGCGTGCACCCCGACATTGTGCGGGTCAACTACGGTGAGGCCGCCGCGCTGCTGGGGCTTTCCGCCGCAGAGCACGGCGTGGACAGCCTGACTGTGCCCACGGATGCCGCCGCCTGCGCGAACGCGCTGGCCGAACAGCTGGGCGCGGTGGTGCTGCTTTCCGGCGAGGAGGACTTAGCCTCGGGCTCGTTAAAGAGATAGAATTCCTCGATCTCACCGGCGATATCAAACGAAGCGGGCTCCAGGCAACGGTCGCACTCACCGGTTGCATGCGCGCGGACCATGCCCGTAAGCAGAACACCGGTGCCGGCATTGGTAAAGACCACATCGTAATCAATGCCGTTCTGCAGCTGGTACTCCTTCTCGCCTACCGTATAGGT
>OGHL01002123.1_pt1 | contig 10280 bp, 7 predicted proteins | sample 1571391 | NCBI WGS metagenome assembly OGHL01 (sample SAMEA2581948, study PRJEB24529) | metagenome | biome: Human gut stool | place: China | collected 2011 | reverse complement strand
TGCAATATCGTTTTTCTAAAAGTATATAAGGAATTATTCCTTTTGTTTTGTTCCTCCTTGCTTAAATTACAGAAGATTACATTTTTGTTTTTTTTATACTACTCTCCCTAATCTGCAAATGTGTCGGAATCATCACCTGCTTGATAGTCTTATCTCCTTTTATTTGATCGATAAGTAGTTGGCAGGCAGTTTCTCCCATTTTATAGGTCTGATGTGATACAGCAGATAATTTCGGTTCCACATAATTAGCATGCTGCTCGTCTGTATACCCGATGATTGCCACATCATTCGGAATCCGGAGGCCATGGTTTTTGACGACTTCCATTGCTGCGAAAGCCAATGTGTCATTCATGGCAAGAATAGCATCCGGAGGCTGTGGAAGTGACAGTAAAGTTTCTGTGGCAATCTTGCCTTCCTCATAATCAATCTTCCGGCAGACTACCAACTCTTTTTCGATCGGAATACGATTTTCACGCAAGGCTTCCAGATAGCCATGTTTTCTTCTCTTTACAATATCCAGATGATTAGCTCCTCCGATAAAAGCTACCCGCTTGCTTCCATTATCCAGGAGATGTTGTGTAGCCATCTGTGCGGATTGTGCCCCGTCTGCTATCACCGATGAAAATTGGTCGGTCAGGCAAACACGGTCGAACAGGATAAGTGGCATATTAATGTCTTTCAAGGCGGAGATGTGGGAGAAATCGGTTGTTTCTTGAGACAGACAGGCGATGATACCTTCCACGCGCATATTGACCAGATTCTCAATATTTCTTTTTTCATGCTCGTAAGATTCATGCGAGGTCGTGATAATCACGAAATATCCGTTGGCAATAGCCATATTCTCTATTCCATTCAGAATTGATGCAAAGAAATGAGTGACAATATCCGGAACGATCACTCCGATGATAGGTGGCGCATTTTTCCGCAGGCTCATGGCAAAAGGATTGGGACGGTAGTTCATCTCTTTAGCCAGTGCCTTTGCTTTGGCGCAAAGTTCACGGCTGATTTCCGGACTATCTTTTAGTGCCCTGGATACAGTAGGAATCGACACCCCCAATGCTTGGGCGAGATCTTTTAATGAAGTATGTTTCCGGTTTTCCATTTGAAAGTCTGCAACTTAGATTCTTTTTACAAAGAAAGCACATTCCCGGAAAATTAAAAGCATCTGAAGCAATATTTTTTACGTAAACCGTTACGTTGGTTTTTCGACCGCTCTCTGCTGCACTGAAACTATTACTGACCTATTTTTGTCGCATACAAAATGATTTAAAACCTAAAAGTATGCAATACCATGAAATCGGAAAGACAGGGATGAAAGTATCATCTCTTAGTTTTGGAGCTTCTTCTTTAGGAGGAGTTTTCCATGATTTGAAAGAAAAAGAAGGCATTCAGGCTGTGTTTACCGCTGTTGAGGCAGGAATGAACTTTATCGATGTGTCTCCTTATTACGGACATTATAAAGCGGAAACTGTTTTAGGAAAGGCGCTTAAAGATCTTCCTCGCGACCGTTATTACCTTTCTACCAAAGTGGGACGTTATGGAAAAGATGGAGTGAATCTGTGGGATTACTCTGCAAAACGTGCGACAGAAAGTGTGTATGAGAGCATGGAACGTCTGAATATAGATTTTATCGATCTGATAAATGTACACGATGTGGAGTTTGCCGATTTGAACCTGGTAGTTAATGAAACTCTGCCTGCTTTGGTTGAGTTGCGTGAAAAAGGAGTGGTAGGACACGTTGGAATTACCGACTTGCAACTCGAAAACCTGAAATGGGTAATCGACCATTCACCAAGCGGTACGATTGAATCTGTGCTTAGCTTCTGCCATTATTGCTTGTGTGATGATAAATTAGCAGACTTCCTGGACTACTTCGAATCCAAAGAAATCGGTGTGATTAATGCTTCTCCGCTTTCAATGGGACTGTTGAGTGAACGTGGTGTTCCTGCCTGGCATCCGGCTCCCAAACCCTTGGTAGAGGCTTGCCGTAAAGCAATGGAGCATTGCAAAGCTAAAAATTATCCGATTGAGAAACTGGCTATGCAGTTCTCCGTCAGCAATCCCCGTATAGCAACGACTTTGTTTAGTACGACTAATCCGGAGAATGTGAAAAAGAACATCGCTTTCATCAAAGAACCTATTGACTGGGAACTCGTTCGAGAAGTACAGGAGATTATCGGAGAGCAGAAACGTGTAAGTTGGGCAAACTCATAAAACAGCGTCATTCGTATGGACTATACAATTATTGATGCGCACGCCCATCTGTGGTTACGACAGGATACTGTTGTGGACGGATTGCCTATCCGGACTTTGGAAAATGGCCGTTCGGAATTTATGGGAGAAATCCGGCAAATGGTTCCGCCCTTTATGGTAGACGGAGTGAATAGCGCGGAAGTTTTTCTTTCGAATATGGACTATGCGCAAGTGGCTGCGGCTGTCATTACCCAAGAGTTTATTGACGGTATTCAGAATGATTATTTGTCGGAAGTCGTTTCCCATTATCCCAACCGTTTCTTTGTCTGCGGAATGTGCGAGTTTCGCAAACCTGGATTCTTGGAGCAGGCGAAAGAGCTTATAGCCAAAGGTTTTAAGGCTATAAAAATACCTGCCCAGCGTTTGTTGTTAAAAGAGGGACGGGTAATGCTGAATAATGAGGAAATGATGCAGATGTTTCATTCTATGGAAGAACGGAATGTCATGCTCTCCATCGATTTGGCTGACGGAGCAACACAGGTTTCCGAAATGGAAGAGATTATTCAGGAATGTCCCCGCCTAAAAATAGCTGTCGGACACTTCGGAATGGTGACACGTCCGGGCTGGAAAGAACAAATCCGCCTGGCACGTCATCCCAATGTGATGATTGAATCCGGAGGAATCACCTGGCTTTTCAATGATGAATTTTATCCTTTCAAAGGAGCAGTGAAAGCCATTCGGGAAGCGGCGGATTTAGTTGGCATGGAGAAACTGATGTGGGGATCGGACTATCCGCGTACCATTACAGCAATCACCTACAAGATGTCATACGATTTTGTGGTGAAGTCTTCCGAGTTGACGGAAGAGGACAAAAGACTCTTTTTGGGAGAAAATGCCCGGAACTTCTATGGATTCACGGATCTCCCCGTACTTCCTTACATCAAGAACATGTCCGAATGATAGAGAAAACATCCTTATCGTAAAACTAGATTTATACCATGAAAAAGAATACATATACAATACCTTTAGCGTTAGTTTTCTGCCTTTTCTTTCTGTGGGCGATAAGCAGCAATCTGCTTCCCACGATGATCCGGCAATTGATGAAGACATGTGAACTGAATACCTTTGAAGCCTCCTTTACCGAGACTGCCTACTGGTTGGCTTATTTTATTTTCCCCATTCCCATAGCGATGTTTATGAAACGTTACAGCTATAAGGCGGGAATTATTTTCGGACTGGTATTAGCAGCAATCGGAGGCCTGCTTTTCTTTCCTGCCGCCATTTTAAAAGAATATTGGGCTTACCTCTGTATCTTCTTTATTATCGCTACGGGAATGTGCTTTCTGGAGACGGCTGCCAATCCGTATGTGACGGTTTTAGGAGCCCCCGAAACAGCTCCCCGCCGATTGAACCTAGCGCAGTCTTTCAATGGACTCGGAGCTTTTATCGCTGCCATGTTTTTGAGTAAGCTCATCCTTAGCGGAACTCATTACACGCGAGAGACCCTTCCTGTAGATTATCCGGGAGGCTGGCAGGCCTATATCCAATTGGAAACGGATGCCATGAAACTCCCTTATCTGATATTGGCTATACTGTTGATTGCCATAGCTGTTGTCTTCATCTTTTCAAAATTGCCGAAGATTGGGGACGAAGGAGAAACGGCTTCTTCCGATAAAATGACTTCTTCGGGTAAAACGAAAGAGGGTAGCCAGAAAGAAAAACTGATAGACTTCGGTGTATTGAAGCACTCACACTTGCGGTGGGGAGTGATTGCGCAATTCTTCTATAACGGCGGACAGACGGCGATAAACAGTCTGTTCCTGGTTTACTGTTGCACTTATGCCGGATTGCCGGAAGATACGGCGACTACTTTCTTCGGATTGTATATGCTCGCATTTCTTTTGGGGCGTTGGATCGGTACCGGATTGATGGTGAAATTCCGTCCACAGGATATGCTACTGGTTTACGCCTTGATGAATATTCTTTTGTGCGGGGCAGTGATGATATGGGGAGGTATGATCGGGCTATACGCAATGTTGGCTATCTCTTTCTTTATGTCTATAATGTACCCCACGCAGTTCTCATTGGCGCTAAAAGGACTGGGGAATCAGACAAAGAGCGGTTCGGCATTTCTGGTAATGGCTATTGTCGGCAATGCCTGCCTGCCACAGTTGACGGCTTATTTCATGCACGCCAATGAGCATATCTATTATATGGCCTATTGTGTACCGATGATTTGTTTTGTCTTCTGTGCATATTACGGCTGGAAAGGTTATAAAGTAATCGATTAATAAATTTATTTATCAAACATATCCAATGAAAGCAGTTCAAATTGTCAATCCCTCCGAAATGAAGGTGGTTGAACTGGAAAAACCGACCGTTGGTGTCGGTGAAGTATTAGTAAGAATCAAGTATGTGGGTTTCTGTGGCTCCGACCTGAATACCTTTTTAGGACGTAACCCAATGGTGAAGTTACCGGTAATCTCGGGACATGAGGTAGGAGCGGTGATTGAGGAAATCGGTCCGAATGTTCCGGCTGGCTTCGAAAAAGGGATGAACGTGACATTGAATCCATATACCAATTGTGGTAAATGTGCTTCCTGTCGTAATGGTCGTGTCAATGCCTGTGAGCATAATGAAACGTTAGGGGTACAGCGCAATGGAGTGATGTGCGAATATGCCGTATTGCCTTGGACGAAGATTATTCCGGCTGGTAATATCTCTCCTCGCGATTGTGCGTTGATTGAGCCGATGAGTGTCGGATTCCATGCGGTATCTCGTGCGCAGGTGATCGATAATGAATATGTGATGGTTATTGGCTGCGGTATGATTGGTATCGGTGCCATTGTACGTGCTGCTTTGAGAGGGGCAACGGTCATTGCTGTCGATCTGGATGACGAGAAACTGGAACTGGCGAAAAGGGTAGGTGCTTCTTATGTGATTAACTCCAAGACAGAAAATGTACACGAACGGATGCAACAGGTAACGGAGGGCTTCGGTGCCGATGTCGTGATTGAAGCTGTCGGCAGTCCGGTCACTTATGTGATGGCGGTGGATGAAGTCGGTTTTACAGGACGGGTCGTTTGCATTGGCTATGCCAAAAGCGAAGTAGCTTTCCAAACGAAATATTTCGTTCAGAAAGAACTGGATATCCGTGGTTCCAGAAATGCGTTACCAGCCGATTTCCGTGCGGTTATTAATTATATGAAAGAAGGCAACTGTCCGGTGGAAGAACTGATTTCGAAGATTGCCAAACCGGAAGGAGCTTTGGAAGCTATGCAGGAATGGACGGCTAATCCGGGAAAAGTGTTCCGTATACTGGTTGAGTTCTGATAAGTTCTTGTAATAAGAATAGTTGTTGATGCCTGTTGTTTCGGGTATGTAATAAGTGAGAGGAGGCTGAATACAGTCTCCTCTCTTTGGGAGATAGGGTGATGTAACATGAGTAAATATAGATGTAACATTCTTCATTCGATATGTAGCATCACAAAGAAATCATGTAGCATACTTTGGGCAATATATCTGTTTGCATTTTCTATTTTTGTGATGTGGAAGATAACAAGAAACATTTTAAATAATTAGCTTTCAAATAATAGATAATGTAGCCAGTTAATAAAAAAACGATGATTATGCTGAAAACAAAAATCAACACTATTCTACTGTGTACTCTTTTTACATTGTTCTTTCCGCTATCAGCCGGAGCACAATACCGTAATCCTATTCTTTATGCTGACGTGCCCGATATGTCGGTGTGTCGTGCAGGTGATTACTTTTACATGGTTTCCACTACTATGCACCTGATGCCGGGAGCGCCTATCATGCGTTCGCCGGACATGAAACATTGGGAAACTATCAGCTACGTATTTCCCCGCATTGACGATGGTCCCCGTTATGATCTGCTCGAAGGCACTGCTTACGGGCAAGGACAATGGGCATCATCTATCCGCTATCATGACGGTAAATTCTATGTCTGGTTTACAGCCAATGGCGCGCCCGGACGTGGGTTTGTCTATACTGCGACAGATCCGGCCGGTCCCTGGAAACTTCTTTCGCGCCCCCCGCATTTCCATGACGGTTCGCTTCTGTTTGATGATGACGGGCGGGTGTATCTCTTTCACAGTACGGGACAGCTTACGGAGTTGAAACCCGATTTGACCGATGTACTTCCCGGTGGCATCAATCAGCAAATATTTGAACGGGATGCTGACGAACAAGGGCTGTTGGAAGGTAGTTCCGTCATCAAGCATAATGGGAAATATTACTTGCTGATGATTTCTATGGATTGGAGTATTCCCAGCCGTCTGCGTCGTGAAGTATGCTATCGTGCCGATAAGATTACCGGACCTTACGAAAAGCGTGTCATTCTTGAAACGGAGTTTGACGGGCATGGCGGTGTTGGTCAGGGATGCATCGTAGACGGGAAAAACGGTGAATGGTACGGACTGATTTTTCAGGATCGTGGTGGCGTAGGGCGTGTGCCGTGTCTTATGCCTTGTACATGGACGGAAGATGGTTGGCCTATGCTGGGAGACAAGGATGGGCACATTCCGAATGATACCACTTTATCGTATATGTCAATGGATGGTATCTGCGGTTCGGATGATTTTTCCGCTTCCGGGCTTTCCCTCTATTGGCAGTGGAATCATAACCCCGTCGATCAGGCATGGAGTCTTACCGACCGTCCCGGATTTCTGCGTTTGAAAACCTCTCGTGTGGTAGATAACCTGTTTGTTGCTCCCAATACGTTGACTCAACGTATGGTAGGACCGAAATGTATGGGCACTGTCAGTCTCTCTCTGGGGGGCATGAAAGATGGTGACCGTGCAGGATTATCGGCTTTTAATGGTGACAGCGGTGTGCTTACGATTGAAAAGAACGGAAATAAACTGTCTCTTGTGATGAGTGAACAGAAAAGCGTGTTTGAGAAAACGAAGCGTGCCATTAGCCGTGTGGATATGACCGAACAAGCCCGTATACCTCTTAACAAAGAGCTTGTCTACTTGCGTGTGGAAGGTGACTTTACCAATGGACGGGATGAGGCTCGTTTTTCTTATAGTCTTGATGGGAAAGCATGGATACCTGTCGGTCTGCCTATTAAGATGAAATTTGACTACACCCGTATGTTCATGGGGAGTAAGTTTGCCATATTTAACTATGCTACACGTTCTGTGGGCGGTTATGTAGATGTGGACTCTTTTGATTATTCGTTCTGTGATGCGTCAATGTAACACACAAATATGTATTTGTAACCAATGAAACATTGTTTTATTGGAAAATAGGCTATTTTTGTTTCCAAATTAATCATAACTAATAAGTATAATATTATGAAAAGAGGTTGGATACCGATTATGGGTGTTTGTTTGGTGTTATCGTTTTCGGCATGTAAGCAATTGCTGCCTTACCAGGACACTTCTTTAACGGCGGAACAACGGGCGGAGGATTTGTTGCCCCGGTTGACTTTGGAAGAAAAAGTATCATTAATGCAAAATGCATCACCTGCTATCCCCCGACTGGGAATTAAAGAATATGAGTGGTGGAATGAAGCGTTGCACGGTGTGGGACGTGCCGGATTGGCTACTGTTTTTCCCCAGTCTATCGGTATGGGAGCTTCTTTTAATGATTCATTATTATATGAAGTGTTCAATGCCACTTCCGATGAGGCTCGCGTAAAATCGCGTATTTTCGGTGAAAGCGGCGTGCTGAAACGCTATCAGGGATTAACATTCTGGACACCGAATGTCAATATATTCCGTGACCCTCGTTGGGGACGCGGTCAGGAAACTTATGGTGAAGACCCTTATCTGACAGGACAAATGGGAATGGCTGTAGTCCGTGGTTTGCAAGGACCGGAAGATGCCAGGTATGATAAGCTGCACGCATGTGCCAAGCACTTTGCTGTTCATTCAGGTCCGGAGTGGAACCGGCATAGTTTTGATGCGGAGAATATAGATCCCCGGGATTTATGGGAAACCTATCTGCCTGCTTTTAAAGATTTGGTACAGAAAGCGCATGTAAAGGAAGTGATGTGTGCCTACAATCGTTTTGAGGGAGAGCCTTGTTGTGGCAGCAATCGCCTGTTGATGCAAATATTGCGGGATGAATGGGGATACAAAGGCATTGTAGTCTCTGACTGTGGAGCGATTTCTGATTTCTATAGACCGGGAACGCATGGGACTCACCCGGACAAGGAACACGCTTCGGCTGGTGCTGTGCGGGCAGGCACAGACCTTGAATGTGGAAGTGAATATGCTTCACTGGCGGATGCTGTAAAAGCCGGTTTGATTGACGAAAAAGAAATAGATATTTCATTGAAACGTTTGTTGACAGCACGTTTTGAACTGGGAGAAATGGACGAACAACCGGCTTGGGCGGAAATTCCAACCTCTGTGTTGAATAGTAAGGAACATCAGGCATTGGCTTTGCGTATGGCCCGTGAATCATTGGTGCTCTTGCAGAATAAAAACAACATCCTGCCTCTGAATACCCATCTGAAAATAGCCGTTATGGGACCTAATGCCAATGACTCCGTGATGCAGTGGGGAAATTATAACGGTATTCCGGCACATACGGTTACCTTATTGGAAGCTGTCCGTGCCAAACTACCGGAAGGACAAATCATATACGAACCGGGTTGTGACCGTGTGGATGGAAAGACACTCCAAAGCCTGTTTGATGAATGTAGCATAAATGGTAAACCCGGTTTCTTGGCAGAATATTGGAATAATCGTGATCGTGAAGGGGAAGTGGTTGCTACCGATCAGATTTCCACACCATTCCATTTTGCGACAACAGGGGCTACTACGTTTGCGCCTGGTGTGGAAATTACTAATTTCTCGGCTCGTTATGAATCTGTCTTTCGTCCTTCGCAGTCGGGTGATGTTGCTTTCCGTTTTCAATTGGACGGTGAAGTGACTCTTATTATAAATGGTGAGCAAGTGGCCCAGAAAATATATGTTAAGAATCCGACGAACCTCTATACGTTACAGGCGAAAGCTGGAAAAGAGTATCATATCGAGATTTTATTCAAACAACGGAATGAAAGGGCTACACTTGATTTTGATTTGGGCAAAGAGGTTGGGATCGACTTGAACCTCGCAGTGAAGAGAGTAATGGATGCTGATGTGATTCTTTTTGCTGGTGGAATTTCTCCAAGTCTGGAAGGTGAGGAAATGCCGGTAGAAGTTCCCGGATTTAAGGGTGGTGACCGTACGGATATTGAACTTCCGGACGTTCAACGTGATTTGTTGAAAGCTTTGAAGAAGGCTGGTAAAAAGGTTGTCTTTATCAATTATTCCGGTTCAGCTATCGGACTAGTGCCCGAAACGACTACTTGTGAAGCGATTCTGCAGGCATGGTATCCGGGACAGGCGGGTGGTACAGCTATCGTTGATGCTCTTTGGGGAGAGTATAATCCCGGTGGACGCCTGCCGGTCACTTTCTATAAGGATGTGAATCAATTGCCGGACTTTGAAGACTATTCCATGAAGGGGCGTACCTATCGATATATGCAACAGCAACCACTTTTCCCATTCGGTCATGGGTTGAGTTATACTGACTTTACTTATGGAGAAGCTAAATTGAGCAAGAATACAATCGCCAAAGGTGAAAATGTAGTATTGACTATTCCGGTAAGCAATGTCGGGCAACGTGATGGAGAAGAGGTGGTTCAGGTTTATTTGAGACGTCCGGGTGATAAGGAAGGTCCCCGTTATACCTTGCGTGCTTTCAAACGCGTTCATATTCCGGCAGGGAAAACTGAATCAGTAGCTATTCCTCTTACCGGTGAGAACTTTGAATGGTTTGATGTAGAGTCGAATACGATGCGTCCGTTGGAAGGTACTTATGAATTACTGTATGGAGGAACTTCTGATAGAAATAAGTTGAAAACGATTGTAATGAACGTACAGTAATACCGCTTTGGAATTTTGTTTATTTTTACAGATAGACAATCCGGATTTATTTATTGAATGAATAAAGAAAGAACGACCTTGTTCCTTTAAAAGGAACGGGTCGTTTCTTTTAAACCAAGCCCCCGTTTCTTTTAAACCAACGGGGGCTTTCTTTTAAAGGAAAATGAATATTTGCTA
>OGHL01002121.1_pt1 | contig 10283 bp, 12 predicted proteins | sample 1571391 | NCBI WGS metagenome assembly OGHL01 (sample SAMEA2581948, study PRJEB24529) | metagenome | biome: Human gut stool | place: China | collected 2011 | reverse complement strand
TTAAACGAATATACTTGATTTGTCAAAAGTTCAGCAAAAATGGAATTATGGAGAATTTAATGATGAATGAAATAATATCTGAAATTTTTGAGATGGAATATGAAGAAATATTCCCAACCTCCCCCCAGTGCAAAACCCTGAAACGGCAGGCATACCCCATGTATGAACAGATCCACCAAACCCTCGGGGTAGACTTCGCAGACCGCCTCTCTCAGCTGCACGGCGACATGGAGGAGCTCTCCGGCCGCCTTCTGTTCCGGCGGGGCTTCTATCTGGGAGCCAGGCTGATGCTGGACGTGCTGGAGTGTGGGGAGAGGGCCTAATTTTCCTCGCCGCTGGACTGCAGGACCTCCTCGGGCAGGCTCTGGTCGGTGAGGACCTCGTCCGCCTTCATAGTCTGGTGGCTGCGGGAGTGGTAGGTGTGCCCGGCGGACTGGATCTGGACGGTGTCCACCCCCTCCACCTGGCTGAGGGTGAGCACCAGACAGTAGTCGGCCAGGGTGAGGGAGATGTCCGCCAGCCCGCCGTACTGCTCGGAAAAGTTCAGAGTGAGCAGCCCGTCCTCCAGCTCCCAGCTCTGGAGGGAAAGCCCCTGAGGGAAGGGGGAGACCAGGCCGCCCTGGGTGGGGCCGGCCAGCAGAGCGTTCACCAGCTCCTCCACCCCGGGGCCGGAGGGGCCCGGGTAGGGCTGGCTCTGGATGGCGGGGCCATGGAGCTGGCTGTGGTCATTGGGGTCGGTACAGAAATACAGCAGCACCCCCGAATTCTCTCCCCCGGCGCCGCAGCCGGCCAGCAGGAGGGCGAGGGATACCGCCAGGGACAGCAGCAGACGCTTCACAGGTCCTCACCTCCCACCTCAGGCGTCTCACAGGGGAAGCCCACAGTGAACACGCTGCCCTCGGGCTCCCGGCGCTGGGCGGTGACCCAGCCCCCGTGGCGGCGCACCGTGTCCCGCACGATGGACAGCCCCAGGCCGGTGCCCCCCGCCGCCCGGGAGCGGGCCTTGTCCACCCGGTAGAAGCGGTTGAACACCTTGGGCAGCTCCTCCTCCGGGATGCCGATGCCGGTGTCCGCCACCTCAAAGAGCACCTGGTCCCCGTTCCGGCGGGTGGAGACGAACACCTTCCCATCGGGGAAGTTATATTTGACGGCGTTTTCAATCAGGTTGAAGCAGATCTGATACAGGTCGTCCTCGGTGCACCGGAGGGTGCAGCCGCTCTTCCAGGTGGTCTCGATGGTCACCTGGGCGGCGTCGGCCACCGGCAGGAGCATGGAGACCGCCCTGCGGCCCACGGCGGACAGGTCCACAATATAGGTCTCACCCACCGGCAGGCTGTCCAGCCGGGTGAGGGACAGCAGATGCTCGGTGATGCGGGTGAGGCGCTCGGCCTCCTCCCCAATGTCGCTGACAAAGTCCTGGACAGTCTCCCGGTCCATCTCCTGGTTCTGGAGGATGGAGTCGGCCAGCAGGCGGATGGAGGCCAGGGGGGTCTTCAGCTCGTGGGAGGCGTCGGAGACAAAGCGGCGGCGGACCTCCTCGGTGGTCTGAAGGCGGTCGGTGAGCTGGTTGAACTCCTCCGCCAGATGGGCCAGCTCGTCCTTTCCCGCCGGCTGGAGCCGGTGGCCGTACTCCCCCTCGCCCACGATGCGGATGGCCCGGAGCAGGGCCCCGATGCGGGAGGTGAGCACCTTGGAGAAGAAGAAGCTGACCAGCAGGGCAATGACCATCAGCACCAGGGAGATGGTGCGCAGGTTCTGCTGCAGGCTCATGAGCAGCGTCCCCTGGGTGTTGTCCCAGTCGCAGATGTAGATGCCTCCGATGGTCATGCCCCGGTACAGAATGGGGGCGGCGGCAGTGGAGAGAAACACCCCGTCCTCATAGTGGGTGTAGAGCACGTCGTTCCCCTGGAGGGCCAGGGCCACCTCCTGAAACAGGGCGTACTGATAGGACGGCTGGGCGGAGGCGGTGCCTCCGCCGGCGTCCGGAGGAGACTGGGCGGAGGACGCATCCCCCTCACTCTCCTGGCCCTGGGTGAGGCTGTCGTACAGGATCAGCCCCGAGGGGTCGGTGACCAGAATGCGCTCCAGTCCCATGTTGTCCAGCATGTTCATCACCCGGGCCACCTGGTCGGCAGAGAGGGTCTCCAACTCCATGAGGGCGGAGGACATGACCGCGATCTGACTGCGCAGGGAGTCCTCCTTGGAGGAGATCAGCAGATTCTGGGAGGCGATCAGGGGGTAGGTGTTCAGCAGAACCAGCACCATCGCCAGCAGGGCCAGGTAGCTCAGGGCGTACTTGACCTGGAGGCGGGAGAAAAAGGGGATCTTCTGTTTTTCCTTGGATTTGGCCGACGGTTCCGGCATGGCGTGTCTCATCCTCTCTTGGAACAGGTGGTCACCGGCCGGAAGAGCCGGAGGAGCTCCCCTGACTGCTCAGGTAGTAGCCCACCCCCCACTTGGTGCGGATGTATTCCGGATTGGCCGGGTCCAGCTCCAGCTTTTCCCGCAGGCGGCGGATGTGCACGTCCACCGTACGGTAGTCCCCGATATACTCATAGCCCCATACCACATTGAGCAGGTTCTCCCGGCTGTACACCCGGCCGGGGTTGCGCATCAGCAGCTCCATCAGGTCGAACTCCTTGGCGGTCAAATCCACCGGCTTGCCGTCCTTCCAGGCGGAGCGCTCGCTGGGGTCCAGGCGGATGTGGCCCACGGTGAGGGCGCCCTGTCCCGCCTGGCGCTGGCCCGCCGCCCCGGAGCGGCGCAGCAGGGCCCGGACCCGGGCCTTCAGCTCCAGGATGTTGAAGGGCTTGGTGATATAGTCGTCCGCCCCGCACTCAAAGCCGATGATCTTGTCTGTGTCCTCGCTGCGGGCCGTCAACATGATCACCGGCACGTTGGAGAACTCCCGGATGCGCATACAGGCCTGGAGCCCGTCGATCTTGGGCATCATCAGGTCCAGAATGATCAGGTCGAAATTCCCCTCCCGGGCCAGCTCCACCGCCTCCTCGCCGTAGATGACGCTGCCCACGTCGGCGGCCAGCTCCCCGGTCTGGAGCATCAGCTTTGTAAAGCGATCCCGCTTTATCCTGCTGTTTGCCACTACAAATTGGGTGATGCGCTCCTGGATGCGCTCGAAGTAATAGAAGGTCTGGGGCACCCCGATGACCAGGCCGTTGAGCCGCACCGGGTGGATGGTCATGGCCGCCGAGGGGGCGATGAAGGACCGCCTGGCGGACACCGCCAGAGGCACCCCGATGGAGTGCCCGCCCCCCAGCACCAGGGAGACGGTGGGCTTGGACATGCTGGCGATGAGCTCCGCAATGCCCAGCCCCGCCTCAATGTCGCCCCCCACCGTGTTCAGCAGCACCAGCAGGCCGTCGATCTCGTCGCTCTCCTCCACCAGGGCCAGCAGGGGCATGACATGCTCATACTTGGTGCTCTTGCTGGTGGGGGGCAGCACCTGGTGCCCCTCGATCTGTCCCACGATGGTGAGCACATGGATGGTCCCCCGCTTGGACTGGATGAGGGACGAGCCGAACTCCAAGATGGACTGGCTCTCAGTATTTTCCCCTCTTGGCCCCAGGGTGTGCTGTTCTTCCATGCTATGCGCCTCCTTCTGTTCCGATACGCTTTAGCATGACCCGAACCGGCGGCTCCTATCCCCCTCTCAGGCCCAGCTGCGCCGCTCTACTTTTGGTAGGTTGCCATTTTTCAGGGGATGCGCTATGATAGCAGGGAATGAAAGGAGCGATTTCCTTGGACAACATCCAGTTCGGCCGCTTTGTGGCCCAGCTCCGCAAGGAACAGAATCTCACCCAAAAGGAGCTGGCGGAGCGGCTCCACGTCACCGACAAGGCGGTGAGCAAGTGGGAGACTGGAAAGGGGTTTCCAGACCTGAAGCTGCTGGACCCCCTGGCCCAGGCTTTGAACGTCTCCCTGGTGGAACTCCTCCAGGGGGAGCGCACCCCCTCCCCTACCCTCACCAAAGAGGAGGCGGGCCAGGCGGCGGTCCAGGCCATGGAGCAGTCCCAAAAGAACACCGCCCGGCGGTACTTACGGCTGTTTCAAGTTGTCCTTTGGATTGGAGCGGCCCTGTGCCTGGTCTCCCTCATCCCGCCCCTGACCTTCTGTGGAAACCTGCTCTGGCTCGATCTGTTTCGATCCCAAGGCCTTGGAGTCATTGGAAGTTCCGACGGCCCCACAGTGATTCTAACCGCCGGCGGGCCTCTGATCCCTTACGAGGCGCAAACTGTCCTGATCGTTCTGGCGCTGCTGACATGTGCCGTCATGGCCGTCCGAGTACGGCGTTTGGAGAGGAGACTGAAATGAAACTGCGCACTCTTTTATGTGCCTTTGCCCTGGTGCTTCTAACCGGGTGCGGCGGAGCTTCCGCCTCCGGCATCCCGGAGGGTCTGACCTGGACTGCCCAGACCCTCCAGTCCCAGGAGGACGGAGAGATTTTGGCCGCGGCGGAGGGGACCTCCATCCAAAACGTCCCCTTGCTGAACCTCACAGCCCAGCTGGATGGCGGAACCATCACCCTCACCGACCACGCCGCCGGGGAGACGTACACCGGCACCCTCGCCCCCGCCGAGGATGCGGCCCCCAACGCCCAGATCTACACCCTGGTGTTTCCGGACCAGCCGGAGGGCTATGGGGTGTACGGAGTGACAGAGTACTCCGACGGAAGCCGGGACGCCACCCTGTATCTGACCATCAACGCACAGACCCTGTGTCTCACCGCCCCTCTGAGCGAAACATAAGAAACGAAAAGAGATGAAAAGTGAATTCACTTTTCATCTCTTTTTGCGTTATCTCAGAACGTCCAGTAGAAAATCCAGATCAGGGGCCCCACAGCCAGGACGGCTGTCAGAGAGATCAGCGCCCAGCGCCACCCTGCCCGGGAGCGCAGCGCCATCCCGCGCCGGACCAGGACATCTCCCACCGCGCCGCACACCAGCCCAACCAGAAACATTCCGGCCCAGATCATCCACCCCTGGATATCCCCGCCGGGACCCGCCGCTGATGGATCGTCTCCAAACCATCCTCCCAGCAGGATTCCAAGTCCAAAGGCCAGGAAGGAGGTCCAGACCGTCCACCGCAGTCCCAGCAGAGCCAGCAGCACGGCAAGCCCCGCGCACCATCCATACACCGGCACCGGAACCTGGAAGGGAACATTCACCAGCACCCCAAATACAAAGCGCCATTCCAGCATCCAATCCGGAAGCGTGCGGAACTCCCACGCCGTTATCCCCAGTATAAAGAGGAGCAGGTAGGCCCCTGCCACTGACAGGGCGCTCTGCAAGCAGGTTCTGATGGACCGGCCCAGCCCAGTTTGATCGGGTCCGCAGGCTGCGGCGGGCTCCCCGGCCAGCTCCTCCAGACCCACTTGCAGGACTTGTGCCAGCTTTCTCAAATTTTCTGTGCTGGGAGCGCTCTGTCCCGCCTCCCACTTGGCCACCGCCTGACGGCTCACCCCCACCTGCTCGGCCACCTGTTCCTGTGACAGGCCGGCCCGCCTGCGGAGGGCTTTGATGCGTTCCCCCAGTGACATGCTGCCCACCTCCCGTTCTGGGTGCAGTATACCACAAACCGACGGGGCAACACAATCAACCCGGGGGCAACTATGGGTTGCATGTCCTCAGATCCAATACAGCAGCACCAAAAAGCCCAGGTTCAGGAGGGTGAACAGGATCAAATACCGCTTTCTCAGACTGGGGTACTGTCCCGCCACCTGCTTGTAGGAGATCAGGCTGGCCATGGAGGCGATGAGGGTCCCCAGGCCCCCCACGTTCACCCCCACGATCAGCTCCCGCAGGTCGCTGCTGTACCCGGACAGGAGCATGGCGGCGGGCACGTTGCTGATGACCTGGCTGACCAGCACCCCGATGAGCCGGTCCCGGCCGGCCATAGCCCCGCCGATCCAGGTCTGGAGCGCATCCAGCTGCTTCAAATTGCCCACAAAGATAAAAAAGAACACAAAGGTGAGGATCAGGGAGTAGTCGATGCGGACAAACAGTCCCCGGTTCCGCCACAGCAGCAGAAGCCCCACTACCGCCAGCAGTGCCGGGTGGGGCAGGAAGCCCGCCACTGTGAGCACGCACAGCAGAAAGAGGACCAGATAAAAGGCAATGTTTCCCCGGCGCAGAGGGGAGGTCTCCCCCATACGGATGGACAGCTGGCGGTGGCGGTATCCAAAGAGCACGCACACCCCCAGCAGCAGAGCCGCCCCCGCGGCGTAGGGGCCGGTGAGGAGCAGAAACTCCGGCAGGCTCAGTCCGGACAGAGCGAATAAGTACAGGTTCTGGGGGTTGCCGATGGGGGTAAACATGCTGCCCAGATTGGCGGCAATGGTCATCAGCGTGACGGTATAGCACAGCTTCCGGCGCAGGGAGGCCATCCGCAGCATCATCACCCCCAGGGGGACGAAGGTGATGAGGGACACGTCGTTGGTGATGAACATGCTGCTGAAAAAGCAGAGAAAGATCAGGGTGGCCGCCATTCCCCGCATGGTCCCCACCCGGGAGAGCACCTTGGCGGCGATGTACTGGAGAAAATTCTCCTCCCGCAGCCCCTCCACCAACAGCATCAGGCAGAAGAGCACAATGAGGGTATTGAAGTCAATATACCCCACATAGGCCGGACTGGGCGGCGCAATGAGACAGGACAGCACCGCCAGCACCAGCGAGACCGTCAGCACCACATCCCGGCGGAACAGATCCAGAATTCGTTTCCCCACAGTGTTTTCCTCCCCGCAGTGAGGGGCCGCGCCCTGGCGGCCCCTCCTGGATTTTATTGCAATGGCTCAATTTGATAGGACTGTAAGCTCCTGTGACACCCATTTTTCTCATAAAACCTCTCCAGCCCCGGCTGGGCGCCGAAATAGAGCAAGGTGGGGGTGTGCTCCCGGGCCAGCCGGAGCAGACGGCTTCCGATCCCCCGCCCCTGATACCCGGGCAGCACCAGCAGCTCGGTGATGGTCCCGAAGAAATACCCATCGGTGAGAATCCGCAGACAGCCCACCAGGGTCTCTCCCTCATAGGCCGTGATGTTGAGCGTCTTCTCCAGGGCGTCCTGGGTCTTTTGGGGGTCATTCTCCCCCGGCCAGACCTGATTGACAAAGGCGAGGAATTTCCCCGCCTCCAGGGTTTGGTCGTCCACTCGGTACTTCATCGGTTCCGCCTTCCTTTCCGGGAACGGGAAATCAGGCAGAGCGCTCCGCTTCCGGGGTCTCTGCCTGATTTCTGGATTATCTCGCCTCGTAAATGGCCTTCATGCCCTTAAAGGTCATATAGCAGTCCAGCTTGCCCACCGTCTCGAAGGGGGAGTGCATGGAGAGCACGGGCACCCCCGCGTCCAGGGTGTCGATGTTCCGCTCGGCCATGAACATGGCCACAGTGCCGCCGCCGCCGGCGTCCACCTTGCCCAGCTCGGCCATCTGCCAGATCACGCCGTTTTCATCCAGCACCTTCCGCACATAGGCCACCAGCTCGGCGGAGGCGTCGGAGGCCCCGGACTTGCCCCGGGAGCCGGTGTACTTGCACAGGCCCACGCCACCGTTTACCAGGGCGCTGTTGCGCTTCTCGTACACATCGGCGAAGTTGGGGTCGTAGGCCGCCGTCACGTCGGCGGACAGACAGAAGGATCTTTCGTAGCATACCCGCAGGGGGACGTTCTGCCCGGCGCACAGGTCCTCCATAAAGGTGTCGAAGGCGGCGGACTTCATGCCGGTGACCCCCTCGGAGCCGATCTCCTCCTTGTCGGCCAGCATGCAAACGGCGGTGCGCTCCGGGGTGTCCAGCTGCAGCAGGGCGGCAAAGCAGGCGTAGGCGCACACCCGATCGTCGTGGCCATAGGCCCCGATGAGAGAGCGGTCAAAGCCGATGTCGCTGGCGTTGAAGGCGGGCACCGCGGACAGCTCGGCGGAAATAAAATCCTCCTCCACAATGCCGTACTTCCGGTTCAGCAGTTCCAGAACGGACAGCTTCACCCGGTCCTTGCCCTCGTCGTCCAGCAGGGGCCGGCTGCCCACCAGGATGTTCAGGCTCTCGGCGGGAATGGCCTCCCCCAGGGGTTTTCTCGACTGCTCCACCCCCAGGTGGGGCAGCAGGTCGTCGATGGTAAACAGGGGGTCCCCCTCCCCATTGCCGATGGACACCCGAACCACCTGGCCGTTTTTCAGGGCCACCACCCCGTGGAGCTCCAGGGGGATGGTCACCCACTGGTACTTGCGCAGGCCGCCGTAGTAGTGGGTCTTCAAAAAGGCCAGATCGTCCGCCTCATAGAGGGGGTTCTGCTTCAAATCCAGACGGGGGGAGTCGATGTGGGCGGCCCCGATGTTCACGCCCTCCTCCAGGCCCTTCCGGCCCATCACCGCCAGCATGACGGACTTGCCCCGGTTCACCCGGTACACCTTGTCCCCGGCCTTCAGGTCCATGCCCCGCTTGTACTCCCGGAAGCCGGCGGCCTCCGCCAGGGCCACGGCCCGGTCCACGCACTCCCGCTCGGTCTTGCCCGCGTCCAAAAACTGCTTGTAGCCGGTGCAGTAGGCCTCCATGGCCTCCAGCTCCTCCCGGTTCACCCGGTCATATCCGTTTTTCTTGTCATAGCACAGGGCCTCCCGGAGCTGGTCGCCCCGGCTTTTTTCCTTGTCCTTCATGGTTCAGACCTCCTTGTCCGCAAATAGTTTCTCCAACAGTGCCCGCACCCGGGCTCCAAATTCCTCCGGGCCGGCACAGTCGTTCCAAAGGGTGTAGTCGCACCCCTTTATAAAGTAATCGTCCGGCTTCTGGGCCCGCACCCGGGCCCAGGCGTAGTTCTCTGAAATGCCCTCCCGGGCCATGATACGCCGCACCCGCACCTCCGGGGGCGCGATCACCGCGACGGTGGCGTGGCAGAGCTCCTTCAGACCGCTCTCCAGCAGGGCGATGGCGTCGATGGCCGCCAGGGGTCTCCCCTCGCGCTCGCATCCGTCTACCAGCTCCCGGGTTTTCGCCACCGTGGCCCTCTGGGCCACCGTGTTGAGGAGCTCCAGCTTCTCGGGATCGCCGAATACGATGGCCCCCAGCTTCTTCCGGTCGATGGTTCCGTCCTCCCCCCGCAGGGGGCCGAACAGCTCCTCCAGTTTGCTCTGTAAAGCAATGTCGCTTTCCAGTAATTCATGGTACACCGCGTCGCAGTCAATGACCGCGCCGCCCAGCTTCTCCACCTCATTGAGGGCCGTGGTCTTCCCCGCCCCGGTGGGGCCGGTGATGCCGATGATTTTCGTAATGCTCACCTCGATACATGAAACTCCTGCCGGATGGTCTTCCGGCTCACGACCCAGAGATAGATCAACTGAAGCAGAAAACCCAGCACCCCTCTTTCTGGATCACTCAGCAAAATCATTCCATCGAATACAGCCCCCACCGCCAGTGTGCATTCCAAAATCACCCACATAGCTGGATACCGAAGGACCAGCCCCAGCAGCACCGCAATGAGGGAAACAGGGAGGTTGGCAGCCCCGTAGGTGTTGAGGGCATACAGCATGTGCCCGACACAGACTATCAGGTAGAGTCCCGCATACAGAGGGTACTCCCAGGACAGTAACTCAGCTTCCTTCTGCTCCGGTCTCTGGGATGCCGTCTCCAGCCCAATCAGCTGGTCCAGCGTCACCCCAAACAGTCTGGCAAGAGTTTTCAGGTTCTCCACCCCGGGCTCCGCCAAGTTGTTCTCCCATTTGGAGACAGTCTGGCGGGAGACGAAGAGCTGCTGGGCCACCTGCTCCTGGGAGAGGCCCTTTTCTCTGCGCAGGAGCCGCAAATTTTCACCCAAGGTCATCTTGCTCACCTCATCTCCATGGTAAGGGAAGCCACGTATCTTGTAAAGCACTTCCCGCGCAACGTGAGGTTGCGCCCCTTGGAGCTCAGGCGTTTGCGGGAATCTTACTTTTTGTTCAGCCAAGCCAGGCCCTCGGCCTCGGTCTCCCAGAAGCTCACCTGGTTGCTCCGGTTGCAGGTGAAAATGATGTCCCGCATGGAGGACTGGTAGCAGTCGTACAGGTCGCCCACGATGGCCAGGCGCATCTTCTCGTCTACAAAGGCCTTGAGCACCTGGGTCACCACGCCGGTGGACAGGTCGAACATCTCGGGCACAAAGGCACTGCGCTCCAGGAGCATGTTGTTCCGCCCCGTCTGGAAGCGGACGGAGTGAATCACGTCCAGGGCGTCCTTGCTGTCGGCGATGGGGCGGGCAGGCCGGACAATGGCCACGTTTTCCTTGATCTCAATGTTTACCATAGT
>OGHL01002112.1_pt1 | contig 10366 bp, 7 predicted proteins | sample 1571391 | NCBI WGS metagenome assembly OGHL01 (sample SAMEA2581948, study PRJEB24529) | metagenome | biome: Human gut stool | place: China | collected 2011 | reverse complement strand
TTTAGTATTCATTGATAGGAATTTACCATGATAGGGAAAAATTTTCGTAAAAAAAGTCTCTTTTCTTTTAGTGGATTTTAAAAGCTATTACGCCTTATTTATAGAATATCCTAAAAATGAGTGAACTGATAGATAAATATTTTGCAGGAGAGATGACCTGTGAAGAGAAAAAAGATCTCTTCGACCGGATAGAAAGTGATGAGGCTCTGAAGAAAGAATTTCTTCGGATGCAAAATGTAGTGGCGTTGACCCAAATACTCTCCCGCCAGGATGATTCGGAGACCAGCCGTAAAGGGAAACAGCATTTTATGCAACTTCTTTTCCGTAAAAGATTAAAGCGCGCGATAACGGTTTCTTTGAAATATGCTGCTGTTTTCGCGGTATTAGTGGTAGGAACTTTCTATACTGCGAAGTTGTATTTATCTGAGGAATTCGGAAAAAGTTATACCATAGTTACGGCTCCCAAGGGACAGCGTGTAAAAATAGAATTACCTGATGGAACCATTGCCTGGCTAAGCCCCTGTAGTCGTCTTCGTTTTGCGGCCTCTTTCAATGAAACGGACCGTAAAATAGAGTTGGACGGTGCTACCTATTTTGATGTGGCAAAGAATCCCGAGAAGCCATTTGTTGTTTCGGCTAAAGGTTACCGTATCCGAGTACTTGGAACTAAATTCAATATATCGGCTTATAAAAATAGTAAAGAGTTTGAGACCGATCTTGTGGAAGGTTGCGAACATATCTATGATCCGGCGGATATAAGGAACGAAGTGTTTCTACAGCCTAAAGAAAAGGCAGTGTTGTGGGGAGACCGGTTGATGAAGCGGGAGTCTGACTTTGATAATGAAGAATATCTGAAGAACGGAGTTGTCAGTTTTCTGTCCGAGCCGTTCGGGAGAGTACTGAATAGTGTCGCTTTATGGAATGATGTGAATATTAAAATAGAACGGTCAGTCAACGCGACGCAGCGGATCTCCGGAAAATTCAGGCAAAGCGATTCTTTGGAGAGTATATTAAAAGCCTTGCAAGGCGCTATGCCTTTCAAGTATAAAATAGTTAGTGAAGAAGAAATAATTATTTATTGATAAATATAATGATATACTTAACTAAAAGCAGATGCCTATGATATAAAAAACAGTTTGAAATGAAAAAAGGAGGAAATGGTCTGGTACACCTTTCCCTCCCGATAAAGTCAACACATTTGGCAGAGCCAAATAAAAAAACAACAAAGTATTAACCTTATTACATTGCAAAAGTATGAAAAAAAACTTATTGCTGTTATCTTATGCAATTAAACAACGTGAAATTATTCAAATCTTGCGAATTATGAAATGCACAGTCTTGCTGTTATTTTTGCTTATTCTTCAGGCACATGCCAGCGTAAGCTCACAAAATGCAAGGGTAAACATGTCTCGAAATCAACTTCCGTTAAAGGAGTTTATGGCGGAGATTGAAAAACAAACCGATTATCTGTTTATCTATAGTGATGCAGAAATCAATGCTTCTCGCCAGGTAACTGTAAAGAAGGGAACACATAGAGTGGCCGATTTACTAAGAGAGGTACTCTCTAAAAATAATATTTCTTATAATTTTGCAGATAATTATATTTCTCTTCATGTACGCAAAGAGGCTGACGCACAGTCCTTGGCGGTATCTCCCCAACAAAAAAAGAATACGGTTTTGGTTTCGGGAACTATCGTAGATACCGCAGGCGAGCCTATAATCGGTGCTAACATCAAATTGAAAGGTGCTCAGGGAACCGGAACGATTACGGATGTGGAAGGTAACTTTAAATTGGAAGTGCCTACCAATGGTGTACTGATCGTCTCTTTTATCGGATATCAGCAGCAGGAAGTGGCGGTGAACGGAAAAACCATGTTGAAAATTAAGATGGCGGAAGATGCTGAAATGATAGACGAAGTGGTTGTAACTGCTTTGGGTATCAAGCGGGAAGAAAAGGCATTGGGATATGCCGTTCAGAAAGTGGGCGGAAGTAAGCTGTCTACTGTGAAGCCCGTTAATATTGCTACTTCACTGACTGGTAAAGTTGCCGGTTTGAATGTAACCAACAGTACGGAGTTCAATACAGCCCCAACTCTCAAATTGCGTGGTGAAACTCCATTGCTGGTAGTAGATGGTGTGCCATATAGCAATATCTCTCTGAATGACATTGCAGCAGACGATATCGAATCTGTTGACGTGTTGAAGGGGGCTACCGCATCGGCCCTGTATGGTGCCCGCGGAGGTTCGGGAGCTATTATGGTGACTACGAAGAAAGGTAGTCAGGAGGGACTTAATATTTCGGTAAACAGCAGTACGATGTTCAATGCCGGTTATCTGGTATTGCCGGAAGTACAACATGGATACAGTACCGGTCAGGGAGGTAAATATACCGCTGCCGACTTCGTTTGGGGTGATAAACTGGACATCGGCCGTACAGCTGTACAGTATGACCCGTATACTTATGAATGGAAAGAGATGCCATTGGTATCGAAAGGTAAAGACAACTTTAAGAATTTCCTGGAGACAGGTTTCATTACCAATAATAACATCAGCATCAGCCAGACCGGTAAATATGGAAGCTTCCGTTCTTCTCTGTCGCATGTTTATAATAAAGGACAGTATCCCAATCAGAGATTGAATAAGATTACTTACTCGGTAGGTGGGGATATGAAGTTCGGCAAACTGAGTTTTGAAGGTGGTGCCATTTATAACAAGCGTTTCTATCCGAATGGAGAAGGAGCCGGCTATGGTGGCGGTGGATACATCTACAACCTGTTGGTATGGACGGGTACCGATTATGATGTACGCGACTATAAAAACTATTGGAGAAAGAAAGACGAAGAGCAGAACTGGATGAACGATGTGTGGTATGATAATCCTTATTATCTGGCTCATGAAATGACTTCATCCAATGACTACGATAAAGTAAACACTTACTTGTCCGGTAAATATGACATCATGCCTTGGTTGAACTTTTCGATGAGAGCCGGTGCCGATGCTTATGCCAGCCGTACGGAAAAGAAAAACGCAATGAGCGCCCGCGGCGGATGGGACAAGAACGGATACTTCTATACATCCAAATCCACCGGATTCAGTTTCAATGGTGACGCTTTGCTGTCTGCCAATCACAGCTTCGGTGATTTTGCTATCGACGGTTTTGTCGGAGGTACGATCTACTATTATTATGATGACGCTATTTCATCGAATACCCGTAACGGATTGAGTATTCCGGGATATTATTCATTGAAAGCATCGGTTGACCCAATTGCCTCTTCAAGTTCATACAAGCAGAAACAGGTAAACTCTATTTATGGAAAATTCTCAGCTTCATGGAAGAGCACTGTGTTTGTGGATGTAACGGCACGTAATGACTGGTCGTCTACTTTGCCTTCGGAGACTCGTTCTTACTTTTATCCGGCTGTATCGGGAAGTATCATTATGTCGCAGTTACTAAAGATGCCCGAATGGCTGAACTTCTGGAAACTCAGGGGTGCCTGGACAGTAACGAAGAGCGACTTGGGTATTTATGATACGAACCAGGCTTACAGTGTAAGCACGAATGTGTGGGATGGAATGAATACAGCCGTGTACCCGGAAATGATCCGCAGTACAACGCTTGAACCGACCGCTGCACGTTCTTATGAAATCGGTACTGCCTTCAATGTATGGGACAACCGTTTGCGTTTTGATATCTCTTACTACAATAAACTGAAATACAATCTGACACGTGAAGCCACTATCAGCGGTTCGTCCGGTTTTACTAAAACATTGGTGAACTATGATGAAGAGCAGGTTCGTAGAGGAGTGGAGGTTTCTTTGACTGCTTCTCTGATTCAGACGAAAGACTGGAATTGGGAAGTGAATGCCAACTGGGCCCGTGACCGCTATTTCTATGCGAAAGTCGATCCTGTATATTCTACACAGAAACCTTGGGTAGCTGCCGGCAAGCGTTGGGACTGGTATGGTATCTACGATTGGGAACGTGACCCCCAGGGAAACATTATCCATGAAAACGGATATCCGGTACAAAGTAAATATCAGTCAGTGATGGGTAATGAGTATCCGGACTGGATCTGGGGACTCAGTACTACCTTGCGTTATAAAGACTGGACATTGGGAATTTCGTTGGACGGACGTGTAGGCGGTATGGCTTACTCTCGTACGGAACAGACTATGTGGAATACCGGTGTACACCCCGATAGTGATAACAAATGGCGTTATGACGAAGTAGTGAACGGTAAAAAGAATTATGTAGGCCAGGGTGTGAAAGTAGTATCGGGTAAAGTTGAATACGACACAACCGGAAAGATTGTGAGCGATACACGTGTGTTTGCACCGAATGACACTCAGGTATCCTATGAAAGTTATATCAAGAATTACAATCCATGGTCAGGTGGTAAGGTTTACCAGAACGTGCATGACTGTACATTCCTGAAATTGCGTGAACTTTCATTGTTGTACACAATGCCTAAGTCAGTTTGTGAAAAGATTCACATGAAAGGCGTTACACTCGGTTTGATCGGACAGAACTTATTGATTTGGATGAAAGAGTTTAAGTATGCTGACCCGGATGTGGATTCGGATGACCTGAATTCACCTTCTATGAGATATGTCGGATTTAATGTTAAGTTTGATTTGTAAAAAAGGAAATTATGAAACTAATAAATAAAACGTTGCTTTTACTTACAGCAAGTGCTACGATTCTGGCATCTTGTAACAAGTTTGATGATTTGAATACGAACCCCGATGCTGCAACCAAGGTGACAGCACCTATGTTGGCTACAAAACTTATCCTGAACATTACACAACAGGGCTCTGCTAAGAACTTTGTGTACCACAGCATGCTGAGCAAACAGATTGCATGGTCGGAGAATGCTTCGGATGAACAATACAATTTGTTTGGCAGGACAGATTTTGACGGCTATACCATTCTTACAAACTGTCAGAAGATGGTCGATGCAGCCAATGAGGGAGATAAAGATTCGTATGCAGCTCTGGCTAAGTTTATGAAAGCCTATAAACTGTTCTATAAATCGCTGGAAGTGGGTGATATTCCTTACAGTGATGCATTGAAAGGTGAAGAGGGCGTTCAGAAACCCAAATACGATACACAGAAAGAGGTGATGCGCCAAGTCTTGGAAGATTTGGAAGAAGCGTATACTTTATTCTCATCGGGCAGTGACTTTGACGGTGATCCTATTTTTGGCGGTGACACCGAAAACTGGAAAAAGACTGTAGTCGCCTTCGAACTGAAAGTGCTGACTCACTTGTGTAAGAAAGATACGGATGCGGATCTGAAAGTGAAAGAACGCTTTGCCCGTCTGGTATCTTCGGGCTCACTGATGACTTCGAATGCGGACAACTTCCAGTTGGTATACTCTAATAAGGCCGGACAGCTTTATCCGTTCTATTACACTCAGAACAAACATTCTGATTATCTGATGATGTCGAGTGTGATTATCGATAACCTGAAGAAGTTCAACGATTATCGTATGTTCTATTATGCTTCTCCCGCCAAAGCCCAGACAGATAAAGGTATAAAGGATTCCGAGTGGGATGCTTATCTTTCGATTGATCCCTCGGACAGCTATTCAAATATCTCCGTGCTGTACGGAAAAGGTGAGTTCTGCCTGGCAAACCTCCGCTATACCCGTGTTCCGGAAGGTGAGCCTTTGATGCGGCTGAGTTATGCAGAACAGAATTTTATTCTGGCAGAAGGAGCTGTACGTGGCTGGATTTCGGAAGATGCTTCTACTTATTATAAGAAAGGTATAGAAGCCAGCATGAATTTCATAGCAGACAATACCCCCGATAAAGAAGAATATACTCACGGACGTACCATAACGCAAGAATATATCCAGGAGTATCTGGCACAACCGGTTATACAGTTGTCCGGCGATAAGGAGAAAGATCTGGAAATGATTTTGCTGCAACGTTATCTCGCCTCGTTCCTGCAGCATCCGTATGATGCTTATTATGATTATCGCCGTACCGGATATCCGGTATTGCCTATCAACCCGAATACCAACCTGAATACGGAAAAAGATAAGATTCCTACAAGATGGATGTATCCGGAAGCTGAGTTCAGTTACAATCCTGATAATGCCAACGAAGCTGTTCTGCGTCAGTACAATGGTTCGGACGATGTGAACAAGTTAATGTGGATTCTCCAGTAAACATTACTCTTTTGAAGACAAGGGGATGTGTCATCTATGGTAAATTTTGACACATCCTCCCTTCTTTATACCTAAATAATCAAACCCATGAAACGAATTTATTTATTGTTGGCTATCCTGTTGGGAAGCCTTCAGCTGGCAAATGCACAGCAACAGACTCTTCAGTTTAACAAAGACGGTAAGTTTAAGATTGTCCAGTTTACCGATGTTCATTATATCTATAATGATCCTCGTTCGGATGTATCGATCGAACGTATCAATCAGGTATTGGATATGGAAAAGCCCGACCTTGTTCTTTTTACGGGAGATGTGATTTATGGTAAACCGGCGGAAGAAGGAATGCGTACAGTGCTGAATCTGGTATCTAAAAGAAAAATCCCTTTTGCGGTGACTTTCGGTAACCATGATAACGAACAGGGACTGAGCCGTGAAGAATTGTTGAAGATCATCCAATCTGTTCCTTTTAACCTGACACAGACTACTCCGGGTATTTCGGGAGTGACAAATTTTATCTTACCGGTGAAGGCTTCCGACGGCAAGCGTAATGCAACGGTTCTTTATTGTATCGACTCTCATTCTTATTCACAGATCAAGGGAGTGAATGGATACGATTACATCAAATTTGACCAAATACAGTGGTATCGTGAGAACAGTAAGAAGTTTACTGAAGAAAATAATGGCGTTCCGGTTTCGTCGTATGCGTTTTTTCATATAGCTTTGCCGGAGTATAATCAGGCTGCCTCTTCCGAGAGTGCAATACTTTATGGCATTCGTAAAGAAAAAGCATGCGCTCCCCAGTTAAATTCGGGCTTGTTTGCCGCCATGAAAGAGATGGGAGATGTGAGAGGTGTATTTGTGGGACACGACCACGATGATGATTATGCCGTGTCATGGAAGGGAATCTTGCTGGCATACGGACGCTATACGGGTGGCAACACAGTATATAATCACCTTACAAATGGTGCGAGAGTGATTGAGTTGGATGAAAATGCAAATAGTTTCCGTACGTGGATACGCCTGAAGGAAGGGGTCGTACAACAGGTAACCTATCCTGCCGATTTCATTAAAGAATAGAAGATACACAAAAGACAAAACTTAAATATAGATAGAATACCATGAAAAAGTTATTTGTTTTAGTATGTTTGCTTGCGATCGGATTCTGCAATGTGGCTTGGGCGGCTAAACGGCAGGCAAAACATGTAGTATTGATTGCGTTGGACGGCTGGGGTGCGTATAGTGTGCCCAAAGCAGACATACCCAACATTAAAAGCCTGATGGACGAAGGATGCTACACACTTCATAAACGTAGCGTATTTCCATCATCAAGCGCTATTAACTGGGCTTCCATGTTTATGGGAGTGGGTACTGAACTTCACGGATATACAGAATGGGGTTCGCGTACGCCCGAGATACCATCGCGGGTTGTCAATGAACATGGTATTTCTCCTACTATCTTTTCGGTTATGCGTCAACAGTATCCGGAGGCTGAGACCGGTTGCCTGTACGAGTGGGAAGGAATTAAATACCTGGTCGATACACTGGCACTGAGCTACCATGCACAAGCTCCTGATTATGATAAATACCCGACTGCTCTCTGCGAGATGGCTGAGAAGTATATCAAAGATAAAAAGCCTGCCATGCTTGCAGTTTGCTTCGATCAGTTGGATCATACCGGTCATGCTGTCGGGCACGACACTCCGGGCTATTATGAAAAGCTGAAAGAACTGGACGGTTATGTGGGACGTATCATTGCTGCCATTAAAGAGGCCGGAATATATGATGATACGATTATCATGATGACAGCCGATCACGGTGGCATTAAAAAAGGGCATGGGGGGATTACACTCCAGGAGGTAGAGATACCTTTTATCATTGCCGGTAAGAATGTCAGAAAAGGGGGAGAGTTCCAGGAAAGTATGATGCAGTTTGATACTGCTGCCACCATGGGATACGTTTTTGGAGTGAAGCAACCTCAAGTCTGGATAGGACGTCCCATGATACAGGTTTTCAAATAAACACTACTGTCACAACCTGAAGAAAAACAATGCACATAATATAAATTTGATAAAATGAAAAAGATTATTTTTATGACGCTTTTCCTGCTTGTCGCCATGACGGGACAAAGTAAAGGAAAGGGTGAGTTTACGGTTCTGCAATGGAATGTATGGCAGGAAGGTACAATGGTTCCGGGAGGATATGATGCAATCGTTAATGAGATAGTGCGCTTGCAACCCGACTTTGTGACATTCAGCGAAGTGCGTAATTATCATAACACTCGTTTTAACGAGCGTATTGTGGCTTCTCTGAAAGAGAAAGGACTGGATTATTATTCTTTCTATACGTATGACACAGGTTTGCTGAGTAAGCATCCGATCACAGACTCGCTCACTGTATTCCCCGAAAACGGAGACCACGGAAGTATCTACAGGCTGACAAGTTCCGTAAACGGACACAAGGTGGCAGTCTACACCAGCCATTTGGATTACCTGGATTGTGCTTACTACAACGTACGGGGTTATGACGGTTCCAACTGGAAAGAGATACCTATTCCGACTACTGTAGAAGAAGTTTTGAAGGTGAATGTGGCTTCTCAGCGTGACGATGCCATCAAGATGTTCATTGCACAGGCTCAAAAGGATATTGCAAATGGTTATAGCGTGATTATAGGCGGTGACTTCAATGAACCGTCACATCTGGATTGGATTGAGGCTAATAAGAATCTGTACGATCACAATGGCCTGGTAATTCCCTGGACAGTAACTACATTGCTAGAGCAAAACGGGTTTGTGGATACATATCGTCACATTTATCCGAATCCACTGACTCATCCGGGATTTACATATCCGGCAGATAATCCGTTGAAAGAACCCGGTAAACTGACATGGGCACCGAAAGCGGACGAACGTGACCGTATCGACTTTATTTTCTACAAAGGAAAGAATCTTGAAGCAAAGAAAGCGATTGTCTTTGGCCCGAAAGGCTCTATCGTACGTAATAAGAGAGTGCAGGAGACATCAAAAGATAATTTCCTGTTACCGTTGGATGTATGGCCAACCGACCATAAAGGACTGCTGGTGACATTTAAGATTAAGTAATGTTTCACCACAGAGTAACACAGAATAACACGAAGTAACGCAGAATAACCCAGAGTATTCATGTCGACAATCCGTGACTTAATACTCACTCTGTGGAACTCTGTGTTACCCTGTGGTGAATAAATGCCCCCTTGATATTATCCTGTCGTTTAAATTTCTCCTCGCATCCGATCCTCGAATGCGGCTAATGCGGCTTTGGCGCCTTCTCCCATTGCGATGATAATCTGTTTGTAGGGGACGGTGGAAACGTCTCCGGCAGCATAAATTCCCGGCACGTTGGTACGGCAATGTGCATCGATCACGATCTCGCCCGGACGATTTACCTCAACCACATCGCGGAAAATACCACTATTGGCTACCAAACCGATCTGTACAAAGATGCCATCCAGGCTGATCACCCGTTCTTCTTCTGTTTTGCGGTCTTTGACACGGATGCCGGTCACCTTATCTCCATTGCCTACCACTTCGGTTGTCTGCGAGTGAACAAGAACTTCTAGATTCGGCAGGCTTTTCAGTTTTTCCTGTAAAACCTGATCCGCTTTCAGCTCGTCCATAAACTCGAGCACCGTAACTTGGGAGCAGATACCAGCCAGGTCGATGGCTGCTTCGATTCCGGAATTTCCTCCTCCCACGACAGCCACCTGCTTCCCTTTGTAGAAAGGTCCGTCGCAGTGTGGACAGAAAGCCACCCCACGGCCGATATATTCCGCTTCGCCCGGTACGTTCAGTTTGCGCCAGCTTGCACCGGTAGCAATAATTACACTGGGAGATATGAAGACTTCACCGCCCACTACTGAAATCTTCTTTTCTTTTCCTTGAAGCTCCGCCTTCTCTATCTTACGGTCTTCAAACAAGTCGATGGGATAATGATTGATATGGCTTCTTAAATTGTCTGCTAACTGTGCACCTGTAGTCTGTGGCACGGAGATCAGGTTCTCGATTCCTACGGTTTCCTTTACCTGACCACCGATCTTTTCAGCTACAATAGCTACCCGTAATCCCTTGCGGGCTGAATAAATCGCAGCTGAGGCACCTGCCGGGCTCCAACGTTGTCAATGAGCTGGTGGCTGCCCGTGCTGCCCAGAATGACGCTAA
>OGHL01002103.1_pt1 | contig 10382 bp, 9 predicted proteins | sample 1571391 | NCBI WGS metagenome assembly OGHL01 (sample SAMEA2581948, study PRJEB24529) | metagenome | biome: Human gut stool | place: China | collected 2011 | reverse complement strand
ATGAAGCAGATTAAATCTGTAATTGCAGCAGATAGCAATAGCAAATAAAACATCATATAATCGTGTAGGTTTTCCTACATTCTTATATGATAAAAAACCGACAATTTTATATTGACATTTGCACCATAAACAGGTATGCGGATAAGCCAATATAAGATATAATGACATAACAGGTGTAACGAATTGAAAAATAAAAAACAACTTTAATATTTATTATGTGGACAATTATGTACGATGGTGATAATCACTTTCCGCACGATGGCAAACAAGGCAGATGTGGCAATGGTGAGGGATATAGCTGGGATGATAATGATTACAGACCTGACGGATGTCTGGAACTGCCAAGCACACTCAGCATTGCCTGTCGGTCAGTTGCAAAAAGAAGGAGCTGAAAAGCCTGCTCTTATATATACATATATCTGTCTCCTATTTTTAACTCCAGCTCATACGGATATCATACATCAGCCGTGTAAGTGCAATGCTGTCTTTAGCTGTATATACATCACTGCTGCAATATCCAAGTTTTACGCATCTGCTTACTTCCCTGATTTCATATTCAAAGCCATTTATATCAACCGGACACTCGATTGTTTCCGGTTCTTTTCCTTCCACCTCAAGTATCATGGTCTCGGCGTGTTGGAAATCTGGTAAAAATATACTTCCCTTTGTTCCCTCAATTCTGGCATTACGTTTTAATTCCTGCCCAATTGTCTGGACTGATTCTGCAGTACATCCATCGTTATATGTCAGTTTGAGACAGCTGTAATCATCTGTTCCATACTCATTAATATGTACTTTTTGAGTTTCTACATTCTGCGGCTCATTCCCTGTAACAATACGCAGAAATCCCAGATTGTAAATTCCTATGTCCAACAAAGCACCTCCACCAAGTGCAGGGTTAAATTTACGCTCTTTTCTGGCACCTGTTGCAACAAACCCATACTGGCATGAAATATGTTTTATTTCTCCAATTACTCCTTGCTGTAAGATACTGCGTAAACGATCATACAATGGAAGAAACCATATCCAGAGTCCCTCCATGATAAAAAGATGCCTATCCCTTGCCAGTCTGTACAGTTCCTGTGCCTGTTTATCATTTATCGTAAACGGCTTTTCGCACAATACATGCTTTCCATGTTCAAGACATAACCTGCAATTCTCATAATGCAAAGTATTTGGTGTTGCTACATAAACAGCCTCAACATCCTGATCTTTAACCAGTGCTTCATACGAATCATAATATCTTTGGATATCATGCTCATTAGCAAAGGCTTTTGCATTTTCAATGTTACGTGAACCAACTGCTACTAACTGTTCATTTTCTTTACTCATCTGATTTATGGTTGATGCAAATTTTTTTGCAATATTACCTGTAGCCAAAATTCCCCACTTCATCTTATCTCTCCCATCGATTCTATAAATTTATATGTAATATATCCTCATTTAACAATTATTAAAGGACACAAATCTATTATACCTTATATCATCATCTTCGCATATCCATTTTATATCATATTTTATAATACAAAAGGTCAGACCCGCCAAGCCCAATGGTTACTGACGAATCTGACCTTTTACAATTACTAAAAATTTTATATATTATCCTTCAATCTCTTTAATAAGATTAACCATCTCAATAGCACCTTCAGCGCACTCAAATCCCTTATTGCCTGCCTTTGTTCCGGCACGCTCAATTGCCTGCTCGATTGTATCTGTAGTAAGCACTCCAAACATAACAGGAATATCACTTGCTAAAGAAACATTTGCAATGCCTTTGGAAACCTCGCTGCACACATAATCGTAATGGCTTGTCGCACCTCTTATAACTGCACCAAGACATATAACAGCGTCATACTTGCCGCTTTTTGCCATCTTTGAAGCTATCAATGGTATCTCAAATGCGCCCGGTACCCATGCAAGGTCAATATTTTCCTCTGAAACATCATGTCTTACAAGTCCGTCCTTAGCTCCTGCAACAAGCTTAGACACAATAAACTCATTAAATCTTGCTGCTACAATACCTACCTTAATTCCACTGTCAACTAACTTACCTTCTAAAACTCTCATTATCAATTCCTCCTTATAAATATTTCATTTTTTTACACCACATTTAAAATGTGTCCCATCTTTGTCTGCTTTGTCTTAAGATAGAACCTGTCAAAGCTGGTCGCATCTATCTCAATAGGCACTCTCTCACTGATTTCGATTCCAAAATCTGCAAGCTGGTATACCTTATCGGGATTGTTAGTAAGAAGCCTTAGGCTCTTAGCACCTAAGTCTTTCAATATCTGTGCTCCTATGTAGTACTCGCGCGCGTCTCCCGGCAGACCAAGTGCCAGATTAGCCTCAAGTGTATCCATTCCCTGATCCTGAAGTGCGTATGCCTTAAGCTTGTTGACAAGCCCGATTCCTCTGCCCTCCTGTCTCATATAAAGAAGCACACCCCTGCCTTCATTGTTAATCTGTGTCATTGCTGACGCTAACTGCTGACCGCAGTCACATTTCATTGAGCCAAATGCATCTCCAGTCAGGCACTCTGAATGTACCCTGCACAAAAGATTGCTGCCATCACCAATGTCTCCCTTTACCAATGCAACATGATGCTCTCCATTTAACTTATTAACATAACAGTGTGCCATGAATTCCCCATACTTTGTCGGCATTCTTGTAACTGCCACGCACTCAACCAGGTTGTCATGTCTCTTTCTGTATTCCTGAATTGCCTTAATTGTTATGAATTTGAGATTGAATTTTTCGGACATTTCTATGAGGTCTTCTTTTCTCATCATTGTTCCGTCCGCTTTCATTATTTCACAGCACAGACCACATTCTTTAAGTCCTGCTATTCTCATAAGGTCTACTGTTGCCTCTGTATGTCCGTTTCTTTCAAGAACTCCATTACGTTTTGAACGAAGTGGAAACATATGTCCCGGTCTTCTGAAATCCTCAGGCTTTGCTTCATCTGACACACATGCTCTTGCAGTAAAGCCTCTCTCCTCTGCCGATATTCCTGTTGTCGTCTTAACATGGTCTATTGACACTGTAAATGCAGTTTCATGGTTATCAGTATTGTCAGCAACCATCTGTGTAAGTCCCAGCTTCCTGCACAAATCTCCACTCATAGGCATGCATATAAGTCCTTTTCCATATGTCGCCATAAAATTCACATTTTCAGTAGTTGCAAATTCAGCGGCACATATAAGGTCGCCCTCATTCTCTCTGCTTTCATCATCTGAGACAAGTATCAGCTTTCCATCCTGTAAATCCTTAACCGCCTCTTCAACTGTGTTATACTCGAACATTTTCTTTTACCTTCCTTTCCCTTTGATATTTTAAAATCCATTCTTTAGCAGGAACTCTTTCGTTATCCCGCTTTTCGGCTTTTCCTTTTCAAACGTGATGAATTTCTCTATGTACTTACCGACAATATCATTTTCAAGATTAACTACATCACCAGCTTTCCTAAGTGACAGCGTTGTCGCACCTGCCGTATGTGGTATTATTGATACTGAAAAGCTCTGACTGTCCGTCTTGGCAACCGTAAGACTTATTCCATCTATGGCAACCGAACCTTTTTCAACGATATATTTTAATATTCCGCTGTCTGTCTTAATCTGATACCATATCGCGTTATCATCCTTGGTTATCGCTGCAACTTTTCCTGTTCCATCAATATGTCCTGAAACTATATGTCCTCCGAACCTTCCATCAGCCGCCATTGCCCTTTCAAGATTAACTGCACTACCACTCACCAGTTTGCCAAGTGATGAGCGGTTCAGCGTCTCGTGCATTACATCAGCAGTAAATGTGTTATCATATATTCCTGTCACTGTAAGGCACACACCATTGACAGCAATGCTGTCTCCTATATGTGTCCCCTCAAGGACTTTTTCTGCCTGTATTGTAAGGATTGCCGACGCCGTTCCTTTTTTCACATTATTCACATGTCCGATTTCTTCAATAATTCCTGTAAACATCACAACTCTCCTTCTATCAGAATATCGTTGCCAAGAAGACGAACGGTCTTGTTTCTCAACTGATATGCATCAGCTACATTTGCAACCCCCTGACCTTCAACTGCTGTTTTACTGTCTGCCCCACCAAATATCTTAGGTGCAATATAAGTCTGAACCCGGTTCACAATTCCAGCCTGCAATGCCGAGAAGTTAAGTGATCCGCCTCCCTCTAGAATCACGCTGTCGATACCTTTTTCTCCAAGTATGTTCATAAGCTCTTTAAGGTCAACGTGCTGCTCTGATTCTTTTGTAATTATCACTTCACAGCCTGCATTTTCATATAAAGATTTCCTGTCGCTGTCGGTACTACATGTAGCAATTATTGTTGGTATCTGCCCTGCACTTTTTACAATTCTGCTGTCCAGCGGAGTTCTCAATCTGCTGTCGCATATGATTCGCACAGGATTGTGTGGATTGCTTACGGCTGTACTTCTACAGTCAAGCATTGGATTATCAGCAATCACAGTGCCGACACCAACCATAATTGCCGCGTATCTGTGACGGTCTGCATGCACATTTTCTCTTGCCTGCTCACCTGTAATCCACTTGGAAAGTCCATTATATGTGGCAATTTTCCCATCAAGTGTCTGTGCTGTTTTCATCACAACATATGGCTCTTTATTCCTTATGTAATAAAAGAATACATAATTCATCGCCAGACATTCTTCATTGCATACACAACCTTCAACTTTAATCCCGTGTTCTTCCAGATATTTAACACCTTTTCCACTTACCAGGGGATTAGGATCCATCGAACCTATCACAACCCTGCTTATTCCTGCCTGCACAAGTGCTTCAGTGCAAGGCGGCTGTTTCCCATGATGGCAGCACGGCTCAAGTGTCACATATATGGTTGCTCCTCTGGTATCCTCCATACATCTTGAAAGTGCATCTCTTTCCGCATGAAGCTCACCATATTTCCTGTGCCAGCCTTCACCTATAATTCTGTCATCCTTTACAATTACAGCTCCCACCAGCGGATTAGGATTAACCCAGCCTGTTCCTCTCTTTGCCAGTTCAATCGCCCGCTTCATGTAGAATTCATCTTCTTTTGAAAAATTGTTATTTATTTCCTGCTGCATATCTGCACCTTCTTTCTGTTCCTTCCTGTCCAGATTTTTTCTGTTCTGCTTTTTTCTGTCCCGATTTTCTCTATCCTTATTTCCCTTGTCTGCTGTATCTTAATTTCATTCTTAATGTGCTTGCTGCTTTCTTGATTTTGCCGGCTCAAAGTCGTGATACCTATAAGTAGTCGCATTTTCAATGGTTTAGTAGGTCTTTTTTCATCTTGTCTATAATATTAAACGCATTTCCATTCCTCAAAGACCTATAAATTCATTGTTTATAGCTCATTTAGTAGGTAAATCCATATGTTTTCTTTGGTTTTCCTCCAAAATAAACCTACCAAATTCTTAAAAAGCTTACATTTATAGGTTTTTGCTAAATTTACCTGCTGCCATTCTGCTCTGAATTGCTATAATATGCCGCCAGATTGCTCAGAATTGAATTGCCGTAATATGCTGCAGCCACAATTGCCAATTCCAACATTTCAGACCAGACTCCGCCTCAACAATACAAACATACTAGCAAAACCAAAATCCAGCCCAGACATAAAAAAGGCTTCCAAAGCAGTTTCATTTCACCACTTCAGAAGCCATACGCCAAAATATCGAATTTCTATAATCAAATTCTTACTCTGACAATCAAAAAACTCTGAGATAATAATTCATCTCAGAGCCAGTATCCACATTCAAGCCAGCCATTCATTCTACTATGATTACATTATGAATAACTAACTTTAATATCACTTCTTCCATCCAGACTTTACTGTCGGCTTCGGAATTACACCGAATCATGCTCTGGCTTACGCCTCGGCTCGTGGGCTTTACCACCGGTAGGGAATCACACCCTGCCCTGAAGTTCCATATGTATTAAATTATTTATAGTATACACCTGATTTTTAAAAAATCAAGTACTTGACACATTTATTAATTTTATGATACTATATCACGGCACAATTAAATATGGTTATATTGGAAACGACACATCCCCCGGATGATAACGAACAACACATGTTTTGCTTAAGTTATTATTAAGGAGGATTTTTTTATGTCAAAAAACAAGTTTCAGGATGTTATTTTCACAATTATTATGGCAACAATTATGGTCTATGGCATGGTCGTATACAATGTTGCCCTTAACACAGGTACTGTGAATGGTACTACTTTCTTAGCTGCAACGCATGAGCTCCCAATCATGGTTCCAATTGCATTCGTGCTCGAGTTCTTCGTTGTAGGAAAGATAGCTAAAATGCTTGCTTTCACTGTTATGCGTCCAACTGACAGACCACAGTTCATCACATATGCAATATCAATATGTATCTGCTGCATTATGTGTCCGATTATGAGTCTTGTAGCTACATTCCTTTTCAAAGAGCCATCCTTTGGCATGTGGGTTAAAACATGGGCAATGAACTTCCCTATGGCAATCTGCTATCAGATGTTCTATTGCGGACCACTTGTAAGACTTATATTCAGGGCAATATTTGTCAGAAAAAATGCTGAAGTCCCAGAAAACATGTGCGCTGTAGATACAGAATAATATTAACTATCAGGCAGGAGATTTTCTCCTGCTTTTTTATATATTACGGATATTCAGATAGAAAATGTGTTATTATATGAATATCAATCCAAAGAATGGAGAATTATCATGAAAGCCTATGAACGATTATTAAAATATGTCACTTTCCGTACACCAAGTGACGAAAACAGTGAAACAACTCCCTCATCTGCATGCCAGTTTGAGTTAGCAAGATTTCTTGAAAATGAGATGGAAGGATTGAATTTATCGGACATTGTACTTGATAATATGTGTTACCTGTATGGTAAGCTTCCAGCAACAAGCGGTTATGAAAATGTGCCTGCTATTGGATTTATTGCACATATGGATACTGTGTCCGATTATTGCAACCATGATATTACACCTGTTATAACAGAGAACTTCAATGGTGAATCACTTACACTTCCTGCCGGGATAACTCTGTCTGTGCATGATTTCCCTCATCTTAGTACTCTTAAAGGACGCACAATTATCACGTCTGACGGAAGCACTGTTCTTGGCGCTGATGACAAAGCAGGTATTGCTGAAATCCTGACTATGATAGAACATTTGCAGAAAAACAATATACCTCATGGAACAATATGTGTGGCATTCACACCTGATGAAGAAATTGGCAGGGGAGCTGAGCATTTTAACATAGAACAATTTGGTGCCCAATACGCCTACACAATTGACGGCGACACAGAAGGCGAGATTCAGTACGAAAACTTCAATGCATGCAAAGCTGATTTTCACATTAAAGGCTTCAATGTACACCCAGGTTCTGCCAAAGACACCATGATTAATGCCAGTCTTGTTGCAATGGAGATTAACAATGCACTTCCTGCTATGGAAACCCCTCGCGGCACAGAAGATTACGAGGGCTTTTACCATCTTGTCAGCATGTCTGGCGATGTCAGTGAGGCTTCGCTTAATTATATAGTAAGAGACCATGATAAGAATTTATTTGAAGCAAAGAAAAATACTCTGCGATTAATCGAAAAGAATATGAATGAAAAATGGGGCAAGGGAACTGTTACGCTCACCATTAAAGACCAGTATAAGAATATGTCAGAAATCATTGCGGGCTGCATGAATCTTATTGAAAATGCAAAGAAAGCCTGTGAACTGGCTGATATAACACCGCTTATTCTTCCTATCCGAGGGGGAACAGACGGCTGTCAGTTAAGCTTCAAAGGACTTCCATGCCCTAACCTTGGAACTGGAGGACACGCATACCACGGTCCTTATGAACATATTACTGTTGAAGGCATGGATATGACCGTTGCTATGCTTGTTAAATTGGTTGGAACATTTACTGAATAACAACTATATTTCATAACACAAAACAGGAGTTAAGCTATTGACCTACTCCTGTTTTGTATTATCAGTTGCTATTCAGTTTTTATTACTTTCGCTTTGAAACAACATACATAACTGCTGCTGCAATACATCCAGCTAACGCAATAATTGCTATTACAAGCCATAATTTCCCATGATTTCTGTCCCCAGTGTTAATTGATGATGCATTTGTTTCATTCTCATCAAATGTATACTGGCTTGTTGTTTCTGATTCTATCTGACTTATGGTCTCTGTTTCAGATTCTTTAATACTCTCTGTCTCCAGTTCTGTTCCTTTAGTACTTTCCATCTCTGTTTCGGATTCTTTAATACTCTCTGTTTCTGTCTCTTTAATGCTCTCTGTCTCCGGTTCTTTAACAGTAAAATGTGCACTCGCTGTTCCACTCGATGAAGCAATACCTATAACATGCTCTCCCGTCGATAATTTTTTTATTAAATCTGGATTAAGTGTTACAATAATACTTCCTGCTTTTACCGTATAATCCTTGTCTTTTACAAGCTCTCTGCCATCAAGTTCTACTTTTACGAAATCTGAAAATGCTGCATTAGACTTAAATGTAATTGCCTTATCGGAATTCTTATCAATTATACATTTATCACCAGCAATTATTTCTGGTGCCAGTTTCGATGTAACAACACTATCTTTGTCTATCTGCTTTGATGCATTTGAATCTGCAAAGTATTTTAAACATAAAGAGCAGTAATAATATTCAATATTACCTTCCTGAGTCACTGTAGCTGCTTTAGCTTCTACATGCTGTAACTTATGATTATCCTTATTTAATTCACCATATTCCTTATGACACACTTCACACACTGCACGATTGACGCATGTTGCCTCTCCGCCACTATGAATATGCTCTGGAATGCCACCCTTTATTTCAAATGTGAGTATATTATTCTCGATTGAATTGACACTGATATAAATATCTCCGTAAATCCATATATCTTCACCTATTCCTAATGCTGCATCTGCCTTTGTGTTATACTGTCCACCAAGAACTTCATAATTCCATTTAGGTGATGAAAAATACATATTACTTGGAAACTTAGTGTCACTGTCTATAAGATAACATACCAGCCCGGATTTTAATGGAATTTTATCCACTCTGTTTCCATTAATCTTGAACATCTGCTTATATTGAGAATCATATTTGTTACCATTATCCTCAAAGTTTCTGTACTCAAGATACAATGTCTTACCCTTTTCCGGAATATCCATCTTATATCCTGTAATATTATCCGCACCTGAAGTTCCTAATGCTTTAAGACTATATTCTCCTTCGGACAAAATCGTCTTAATATCATTCTCATCAGTCCAGCCTAATACTTCTTTCTCCTTAAGAGACATAAACTGTGGAACTGGAGATATATGCTTTGCCATAACTGACATGAAATACACCGGTGACGCATTCTTTGAGTTATATAAATCCTTCAGCCCCATAATATGTCCCATTTCATGTACTGCTGTTGCAATTGATACAAATACCCGGTCATCCTCATCCTTAAATAAATATCCGTTAGTATCACCATCAGGCTTACAATACGAATTGGTTATCTGGACATATTTGTAACTATTAATAGTTTTTTTGCCGGTATTAACAGAAATATTATTAACATAATCTGTATAATTCCACAATGGTGATGACCAGCTTACTGATATATTACCTGCCCCATTATTCTTATAAATAATTGTAATTGAATCAATAGTACCATTGTTATCTTTATCAAGCACACCATAGTCATAGTATACAGTATTATTATAATCAGAAATTTTATTACCAGATGATATGGCATTATTAACAGCTTCTGACCACTCCTGCCTAAGCTCATACATTCTGCTTGCACGCTCCGAAGCATCTTTATAACCAATAGTATTAATATCGCTGTACTCTGCATAATACCCACGAGGATGTGAAAGTACAATTGAGCCGCCATTATCATATAAATATACACTTCTCATTCTTAATTTGTTATCTGATACACATCTGTAATAATCGCCTACACTATATGAACCTGCATTATATGAATTATCTGTTATTTTTCTGACGGAACTGCCTTCATATACATCATTTATAAACTCGGTTTCACCTGCAAATCTGGCAAATACCACTAAATTAGTAAAATTACTGTCATCATCATCTGCCTGTACCCTGTCTTTATCACCTGTTAATAACAAAATTGACAGAAAAACAGCGCAAAATAACAGTATTAGTTTGATTTTTCTCATAAAAATTCCTTTCCATGTATAAACAAGCTAACTATTATATTGTCCGGTTTCTCTGTCAGAATCTTACCATATTATTAAATTTAATTCAATTCAAATAACTATTTTACGGCTTGCACACACCACAAGCCTCATACCCCATATCAATAATCTCCTGCCTGCTTCCTGTATAAATCCTT
>OGHL01002098.1_pt1 | contig 10397 bp, 8 predicted proteins | sample 1571391 | NCBI WGS metagenome assembly OGHL01 (sample SAMEA2581948, study PRJEB24529) | metagenome | biome: Human gut stool | place: China | collected 2011 | reverse complement strand
AGCGCCCCCGACCTCTCGCGCATCGACCAGACGCTGCGCAGCAGTTAAATTGATACAGGGAAACTTCCCGGTACACTTTCCATTCCTCAATTGTCGGCCCAGGTGCATGCCTCTTCGCTGCAGTTCGGAGATATGTCGCTCGCGCGCGCCGATGTTTCCGCACAAGTCACGACAACACAGAGTAAGGGCGAGCGCCTTCCCAAGGCCGACGTAAAACTCAGTGCTGCCAATCTGTCCGCGTCTTCGGTTTCGTTCAAAACGATTTCCGCATCCTTCTCCGGCACGCAGTCCGTGCACACGCTGCAGGTGACAAGCAAGGGGTCTCCTATCGCCATTGATGCGCGCCTCGACGGTCACCTCGACAAATCAGGAACTCATTGGAACGGAGAACTCGTCTCGGCAGCGCTCAAAACCGATCGCGGCACTTGGTCGACTGCCGACAAACCGAAACTTGCCTTCAACATAAACGCCTCGCAAGCATCGCTCTCGCCGCACTGCTGGACAAGCAATTCGCTAAGTCTTGAAGTCTGCCTCAAGGAAGAACTTCACGCCGGCAAACGAGGCAGTCTCACGCTTGACGTCAAACACGCAGACTTTTCTCTCATCAAAGACCTCCTGCCGCCGGATCTTGATGTCAAGGGTCGCACGGATGCAACGGCAACCGTGAGCTGGACCGAACCCTCGCCCGAACACGCCGTCGCGCATGTAGAGGTCTAGCTGTTCTGTTTATCTGGAACGGCCGAACCAAACGGTTCGCGTCAAACGCTGCACTTCAAAGAAACGAAATTGTCCGCCGACTTCAAACCTCAATCCGCGCAGATCCAAAGCACGGTGTCACTCAAAAACGGGGGCGAATTGAAAGCCGACATTGCCGTAGCCGATCCGCTCACAAAGCGTCAACTCTCGGGCTCCGTGACGGTCGACGATGTACAACTCGCGCAGTTCAATCCCGTGCTTGCCTCACTTTCGCCTCAACTCTCGGCAAGCGGAACCCTTTCGGCCGAACTGCAGCCCCGAGGCACATTGCAAAAACCCGCGTTATACGGCGATATCAAACTTGACGCCTTTACCGCGCAAGGTCAGGCCGTGCCGTTGGACATGAAGCCCTCCAACGTCATGCTGCACTTTGAGGGAGATCAGTCCGAATTGATTGCCGACCTTGAAACCGCACAAGGGAAGATTCGCGTGAGCGGCAACGCACAATGGAGTGATCCGGAAAACCCGACGGCTCGTGTATCCGTTAAAGGCGACAAAGTGCGCGTGAGTCTTCCTCCCTACGTCACAGCGCACGTAACACCGGACGTAGAGGCGAGCATTTCGCTGCAAAACCTCAATCTCTCGGGCAGTATCCAGATCAATCAGGCGCGCATCACCGTCAATGATCTGCCCACCGGCGCCATCTCTGCTTCCGCTGACGAAGAAATCATCGAAGCCAACCAAGTGGCCGTGCGCGTCCGTACACCGCTTAAGATCGAAAGTTCGCTGGTGATTCATCTGGGCGACGATGTGAATTTGAGCGCTTTCGGTTTAAAGAGCGAACTGCAGGGCGACGTCACGGTTACACAGAACGATCAAAACTTGGGCTTGACCGGCACGATCAAGCTGATTGACGGTACTTTCAAAGCCTACGGGCAGGACCTGGTCATCAACAAAGGCAATCTCACTTTTGCCGGCCCCGTCAACAAGCCTATTCTCGACTTTGAAGCCATCCGCAATCCGGACGCCATCGAAGACAATGTCACAGCGGGCATCCGCATCAAGGGGCCGAGCGACGCACCGCAAGCGGAACTCTTTACGGATCCGGCCATGTCCCAAGCCGACGCCATCTCTTACATCATGCGCGGTCAAGGACTGCAAACGTCCAATGACGGCGACAACGCCATGCTCACTTCCGCCCTTTTGGGCATGGGACTTTCGCAGACAGGACAGCTGGTCTCCGGCATCGGCGAAATGCTTCGCATCAGCGAGTTGAATGTTTCCACTGCCGGGACGGGAAACGACTCTCAGGTCGTTGTAAGCGGCTACGTCCTGCCCGGACTGCAGGTGAAATATGCGATGGGCATTTTCGACTCCGTCGCCACGCTGACGCTTCGTTATCGACTTTTGGCGCGGCTTTTTGTGGAAGCCAGTTCCGGCGCCGCGCAAAGTCTCGACGTACTCTATACGTTTGAGTTCTAGGCTGACGCACCAAAAGTTTCGGCCTTCGTCGGGAGTTCCGACAAAGGCCGATTGAACGAAGGAAAAAACGCCTCAGTGTTCTTTGCGAATCACGTGCCGCGTTTTTCCCAAATCATCCGTTTCTTGACTTACCATGGTGTGTCCGCCCTGCGTACAGAAAACATTGAGATCTTCAATCGCATGCGGATCGTCGGTGAGTACTTCCAGCGTCTGACCGACAACCACAGTCTTGAGAGCCTTCTTGGCTTTGAGCACCGGCTGCGGGCATTTCAGCCCGCAGCAGTCAAGCGTTGCGCACATGATCAGGCAAGCTTTTCGGCAATCCAAGCGCGGGCGCTTTCAAGCGCCGCCGGCAATGCCTTGACGTCGGACGCCCCGGCCATGGCCATATCGGGCTTGCCGCCGCCCTTGCCGCCGCACTGGGCGGCCACAAAGTTGACGAGCTCACCGGCCTTGATTTTGCCGATCAAGTCCTTCGTGACGCCGGCGCAAAGCTGAGCCTTGTCGCCGCCCGTCACCGCCAGAACGATCACGGCGGAACCGAACTTGCTCTTGAATTTGTCCATGGTCTCGCGCAACGTCTTGGCGTCAATGCCTTCGAGTGTCGTCAGAAGCACCTTGACGCCATTGACGTCTTGAGCGGCACTCAACGCCTCATCACCCTGCTTGGCGGCAAGCTTAGCCTTGGCTTCGGTCAATTCCTTTTCCAGGCGCTTGACGGTTTCACCCAAGTGGTCGATCTTTTCGGGCAATTCCTGAGCCGGCGCCTTGAACTTGGCAGCAGCCGTGGCAAGCAGATCGGCATTGTCCTGCATCAAGCGAACGGCGTTCAAGCCCGTGACGGCTTCCACGCGGCGAACGCCCGCAGAAATGCCCGCTTCGCTGATGATCTTGAAGGAACCGATGTCCCCCGTGCGAGCCACGTGCGTACCGCCGCAAAGCTCCACCGAGGTGCCGATATTCAACACGCGAACCGTCTCGCCGTACTTTTCGCCGAAAAGCATCGTCGCACCGCTCGTGCGGGCGTCTGCAAGCGACATGACACGACACTGCACCGGCGTGTTGGCCAGGATTTCAGCGTTTACGATGTCTTCGACCTGACGGATTTCATCAGCCGTCATCGGTTTGTCGTGGTGGAAGTCAAAGCGCGTCACGGCGTCGTTGACAAGACTTCCCTTCTGCGCCACGTGTTCACCGAGTACTTCGCGCAAAGCCTTGTGCATGATGTGCGTCACCGAGTGGTTGCGCATGATGGCTTCACGACGCTTGGCGTCGACCACAGCCTTAAACGTATCGCCCGTCTTGACTTCGCCTTCGCAAACATGAGCCACGTGACTAAAGACGCTCGCCTTGAGCTTCAGGCAATCACGAACCTGCAAGAGCGTCGTGCCGTTTTCGAGCACGCCGGTGTCGCCCACCTGTCCGCCCATTTCAGCGTAGAACGGAGTCTTGTCGAGAATGACCAGAACATCGTCGCCGGCCTGAGCCGCTTCTACCTGAATGCCGTCCTTGTAAACCGCCAGCACCTTGGCTTGCGGAACTTCGAGCGTGTCGTAACCCACAAATTCGTTGTTGTCGCCCGTAAAGAGTACGTCGGCGGCAATCTTGAATTTGCCGGCGGCACGTGCCTTGTTCTTCTGTTCGAGCATGCAGGCTTCAAAGCCTTCGGTATCGACCGTCAAACCGCGTTCGCGGCACACGTCGCCCGTCAGATCCACCGGGAAGCCATAGGTGTCGTGCAATTTAAAGGCGATGTCGCCCGGCAGCACTCCGTCCTTGCATTCGGCCATAGCCTCGTCAAGAATCTGCATGCCGTTGGAGAGCGTCTGCAGGAAACGTTCCTCTTCGGCACGAATCACTTCGGCAATCTTCGGATTCTTGATTTCCGGATAGATATCGCCCATTTCGCGGGCAAGCGGCTCGACCAATTTGTAGAAGAACGGACCGCGGGCGCCGAGCTTGTAGCCGTGGCGGATCGCACGACGGCAGATGCGACGAATCACGTAAGCACGCCCCTCGTTGCCGGGCTTGACGCCGTCGGCCACGGCAAAGCCGCAGGAACGGATGTGGTCGGCGATCACCTTGAGAGACGGGCTCTGCGGATCGACATTTTCGGCACCGGCCTCTTCAACGGCTTGCTTCGCAGCACGCATCAGATTTTGGAAGAGATCAATATCGTAGTTGGTGTCGACTTGTTGCAAAACGGATGCCAGACGTTCCAAGCCCATGCCGGTATCGATGTTGGGCTTGGGCAGACGGTTCATGTTGCCTGCCGTATCGCGGTTAAACTGCGTAAACACCAGGTTCCAGATTTCCATGTAACGGTCGCCGTCTTCGTCGGGGCTTCCCGGAGGGCCGCCCTGAATCTTGGGGCCGCGGTCAAAGAAGATTTCCGAGCACGGACCGCAGGGGCCGGTGTCGCCCATCATCCAGAAATTGTCGGACATGTAGCGGGCACCCTTATTGTCTCCGATGCGCACAATGCGCTCCGCAGGCACGCCGATTTCTTTGTTCCAGATGTCGTAGGCTTCGTCGTCTTCGATATAGACCGTCACCCAGAGGCGTTCGGCCGGAAGCTTATAAACCTTCGTGAGCAGTTCCCAGGCCCAGGCAATGGCTTCACGCTTGAAATAGTCGCCGAAGCTGAAATTGCCGAGCATTTCAAAAAACGTGTGGTGACGAGCCGTGTACCCGACATTGTCCAAGTCGTTGTGCTTGCCGCCGGCGCGGATGCACTTCTGAGCCGTCGTTGCACGCTGCAGGCTCTTATCCAAACCAAGGAAATTATCCTTGAACTGGTTCATCCCCGCGTTGGTAAACAGCAGCGTCGGGTCGTCTTGCGGGACCACGGGGCTCGAAGCCACAATGGGGTGTCCCTTGCTCTCGAAGAACTTCAGAAAAGCCGTACGAATCTCGGCGGCCGTCATGTAAGTGTCGGGTTTCATAGAGATATGTGTGAGTCTTATCCAATAGTCGTGCAGCCGGGTTTTGCGGGCACAACAAATCCGCGGGTGTTGCACCCGCAACAATTCGGGGAATTTTACAGGAAAGGGAAACGACGGAAATGATCTGCCGCAGGTTGGGCATCACAATGCCTCCTGCGGCTGAACATTTTTGACTAATCCAACGCCTGAGCCATACGCTCGGCCAACTGTCGGGCCACTTCCTTGTCCTGCGCTTCAACCATGATGCGCAACAGCGGTTCGGTTCCCGACGGACGGATCAGCACGCGTCCGCTGCCGGAGAGTTCCGCTTCGCAAGCCTTGATCGCGGCAGCAAACTTTTCGTTGCCCTTCCAGTCATAGGCTTTTGCAATGCGGCGATTGATGAGAACCTGTGGCATCAACTGCAAATCGGCCGTGAGTTGGGCCAGATTCTTTCCGCTCGAGACAACGGCCGCCAAAACCTGCAAAGCGCTCACAATGCCGTCGCCCGTAGTCTGACAATCAAGCGCAATCAAATGCCCCGAGCTTTCGCCGCCGTAGAGCCACCCCTTTTCGAGCAGCTTTTCCATCACGTAGCGATCACCCACCTTGGCACGCTCAAACGGGATACCGAGTTCGGCAAACCGCTTTTCCAACGCGAAATTGGTCATCAGCGTTCCCACGACGCCCGAGGATTTGCCCATCGTTTGGATACGCTCGCGCGCCATAACGTACAAAAGCGCGTCACCGTTGTAGACGTTGCCCTGATTGTCGGCCATGATCAAGCGATCGGCGTCACCGTCAAAAGCCAACCCCAAATCTGCGCCCGCCTTAGCCGTTCTTTCGGCCAAATCGTCCGTATGTGTGGCGCCGACGTCACGGTTGATGTTAAAGCCGTCCGGTTCAACACCGTCGGACACAATGTCGGCACCCAGTTCATGGAACACCGAAGGAGCCGCGTGATACGCCGCTCCGTGCGCGCAATCGAGATAAAGCTTCATGCCTTTGAGGTCGAAACCGGTCGGGAACGTGCTCTTGCAGAATTCGACGTAACGACCGCAGGCATCATCGAGTCGATAGGCTTTCCCCAGCGCATCGCTCGCCACGCATTGATAGCCCTTGGCAATTTCGGCTTCGATTTCCTCTTCAACCGCATCGGGTAATTTGGTACCGCCGGCCGAGAAGAACTTGATGCCGTTGTCATGGTAGGGATTGTGGCTAGCACTGATCACCACGCCCGCATCCAGACGCAAAGCACGGGTGAGATAGGCAACGGCAGGCGTCGGTACCGGACCGCACAGCACAATATCCACGCCGGCAGCCGAAAAACCCGCCTGCAGCGCGGCTTCAAGCATGTATCCCGACACGCGCGTATCTTTGCCGATCAGAACCGTGGCGCGAGCCGTTTTACTGTGTCGGGCAAACACGCGGCCGGCCGCCTGCCCAAGCAACAACACAAAGTCCGGCGTAATCGGAGCTTCACCTACCGTACCGCGTACGCCGTCGGTTCCAAAAAACTGTCTTGCCATTTTTTCTCAATCCTTTCGTCAAACGCTCAACGCGCTTGCTGCAAAACTCGAATTTTTTAATTTTAGCGAGCCGCCTGCAGGGCCTGCCAAACGTCAAAAGTTTCCCGGGTTTCCCGTACGTCGTGCACGCGAACAATTTGAGCGCCGCGCTCGGCGGCAAGCAAGGCTCCCGCTACGCTCGAAACGATACGTTTGGAAGGATCGGCTTGGTTCGTTGCGGTACCGATCGAAGTTTTGCGCGATAGCCCCATGAGATACGGACGACCGCTAGCCACAAAACGTTCGGTGTGCTTCAAAATGCTGAAGTTGTGTTCAAACGTTTTTCCGAAACCGAAACCCGCGTCCCAACAGATTTGCGCCGGCTTGACGCCTTTGGTCAAAAGCGCCTCTTCACGGCGCCTGAGAAAGGTTTCGATTTCGCCGAGCAAATCTTCGTAGTCGGGACGGTTTTGCATCGTCTGCGGCGTGCCCTGCATATGCATGATCACGAGCCCCGCACCGCTTCGCGCGGCTACATCTTCGGCGCCGGGCAATTCAAACGCGCGAATGTCATTGAGAATGCATGCGCCAGCCTCGAGGCTGGCCTGCATCACTTCGGGCTTACTCGTATCAACCGACACAGCCAGCCCCTCCTGCGCAAGCGCCCGCACCACAGGTACCACGCGGCGGATTTCTTCTTCAACGCTGACCTCAGACGCTCCCGGTCGGGTTGACTCGCCGCCGACATCCAGAATGTCGGCACCTTGTTCGGCCAAACGCTTGCCCCAGGCCACAGCCGCTTCAAATTCGTTGTGCGTGCCGCCGTCGGAAAACGAATCGGGCGTCACGTTCACGATGCCCATGATGAGCGGTCGCGTGAGATCCAGTAGGCGATCCCGACATTGCCAGGTTGTGGCCCGCGCGCAAATTTCTGTCTGCACGATTGTGTCCTTTCAAAAAAACGGCGGGACTTGCCCGCCGTCAAATGATTCGATAACGTTAATTATTTCGGCTCTTCTTTGTCCGAAGCATGTGCTTCGTGAGGAACATCATCCGCGGGAGCCTTGGCTTCCTGCACCGGCTCCTCAACCTTTTCTTCCTTTCGAGGTTCGGGCTTGGCCGATCCCGTCATCGGAGACTTGGGCGGACGCGGCTCATTGCCGGCAAGAATGTCGTCAATCTGATCGCCGTCAATCGTTTCCCAATCCAAAAGAGCCTTGGCCATGCGGTGCATTTCCTTCTGATGGCCTTCAATGAGGTCTCGCGCACGCTTGTATTGTTCGTCGAGAATGCGGCGGATTTCAGCATCAACCTGCTGCATTGTCTTTTCCGAAATGTGCGTGGTCTTCGTCACCGAACGGCCGAGGAAGACCTCACCCTCGTTTTCGGCATAGACCATCACGCCCATCTTGTCGCTCATGCCGTAACGCATCACCATATCGCGAGCAAGCTGAGAGGCACGCTCAAAGTCATTGCTCGCCCCGGTCGTCATCTGATTCATGAACACTTCTTCGGCAATGCGACCGCCGAAGAGGATGGCGATGCGGGTAAGCAGATAGTCGCGATCGTACGAGTAACGATCTTCTTCGGGCAACTGCATCGTCACGCCGAGCGCTCGGCCGCGCGGGATGATCGTCACCTTGTGCACCGGATCCGACTTGGGCAGAAGCTTGGCAACCAGCGCGTGACCGGATTCGTGATAGGCCGTATTGCGGCGCTCGTCTTCGGTCATCACCATGGAGCGGCGCTCCGCCCCCATCATGATCTTGTCCTTGGCCAATTCAAAGTCGTTCATTTCCACCACGCGACCGTTGCGGCGTGCGGCAAAAAGAGCGGCTTCGTTAACGAGGTTGGCAAGATCGGCACCGGAGAAGCCCGGCGTACCGCGTGCAATCACGTCGGGCTGCACGTCAGAGCCGATCGGCACCTTTTTCATGTGCACGTTGAGAATCTGTTCGCGACCGCGGATGTCGGGCAACGGCACCACGACCTGACGGTCAAAGCGCCCCGGACGCATCAAGGCAGGATCAAGCACATCCGGGCGGTTGGTTGCGGCAATGACGATGACGTTGGTGCCGGTTTCAAAGCCGTCCATTTCCACAAGCATCTGGTTGAGCGTCTGTTCGCGCTCGTCGTTGCCGCCGCCAAGACCTGCGCCACGCTGGCGGCCCACCGCATCGATTTCGTCGATAAAGATAATGCAGGGGGCGTTTTTCTTGGCGTTTTCAAACATGTCGCGCACGCGGGCCGCACCCACGCCTACGAACATTTCCACGAAGTCAGAGCCGGAAATCGAGAAAAACGGCACGCCGGCTTCACCGGCAATGGCTTTGGCAAGCAAGGTTTTGCCGGTACCGGGCGAACCCACGAGCAGAATGCCGCGCGGAATATGGCCGCCCAAACGCTGAAACCGCGACGGATCGCGCAGAAACTCCACGACTTCCTGCACGTCTTCCTTGGCTTCGTCGCACCCTGCCACATCGGCAAAGCGCACTTTATTGGCCGAATCGTCAAGCATGCGCGCCTTGCTCTTGCCAAACGAAAAGGCGCCCGACTTGCCGCCCTGCATTTGACGCATGAAGAAAATCCACACGCCGATCAAAAGCAGCATCGGGAACCAGCTCACAAGAATTGTCTGCAAAAACGACGGTTCTTCTTCAGGCTTGCCGAAGACCTGCACGCCGTTTTTACGCAGATCGTCAACCATCCACAGGTCGCCCGGGCTTGTAATCACGTAGGAAGCGCCTTCAACAGGCGTCACTGTGATCTTGCGGCCCTGCACGTCCACGCGGCGAATCTTGCCGTCCTTGGCATCCTGCATGAACTGCGTGTAGCTCGTCTGTTCGGCGTTCATGGGCGCTGTGGCCGAATTGTCGAACTGCCGGAAAACAGTAAAGAGTACAAAAGCGATGAGCAACCAAACCGCTACGCGGCCGATCATTCTGTTGTCCAAGATATTCCTCTGTCTTGTGCGGACGGTCCTCCCAAAAGCCAGACCGTCCTGTCTCGAATCAAAATAAAAAATGGTCAGTGGCGTCTTTTGACACGAAATAGATGCCGACACCGAAGCACGTTAAGCCTATAGCAAAACCCGGACAAATGTCCTGGGTCAATGCCTGAGATTGGTTAACAAAGTTTGCTCGAGACGCTTACTTTTGCTTCAGGCGACGGGCCACCACGTACATTTCCGCACTCGAATTGCGGCTTGCCTCAGGTTTGCGCTGCGCCACGCTCACGAAATGCTTCTTGCAGTTTTCAATGAACTGAGAGTAGCCCGACCCCTGAAACGCCTTGGTGACAAAGACGCCTTCGGGCTTGAGGTGCTCAACGGCAAAGTCAAGCGCGAGTTCATTGAGAAGGAGACTGGCGTTAGCGTCGACCATGGCAATGCCCGATAGGTTCGGCGCCATGTCGCTGATCACGACGTCAAGCTTGTCCCCGCCGAGAATTTCATTGAGCTTGTCGGCAACTTCCTGCTCGCGGAAGTCCCCCTGCAGAAACGTCACCCCGTCGATGGGCTCCATCGGCAGGATGTCCATGGCGATAATGCGGCCCTTCAATTCGCCGTTTTTGTCGGTGAGTCGCTCGCGCACGATCTGCGTCCAGCTGCCCGGGGCGCTGCCGAGATCAGCCACGTTCATACCGGGGCGAAAGAGGTGTTCGGTATCGTCGAGTTCCGTGAGTTTATAAACGGAGCGGGCACGATAGCCCTCGCGGCGACTCTTTTTTACGAAAGGGTCGTTGATGTGGCGCTCGATCCAAGCGCGGTTGGAACGTAGTTTTTTTA
>OGHL01002093.1_pt1 | contig 10412 bp, 7 predicted proteins | sample 1571391 | NCBI WGS metagenome assembly OGHL01 (sample SAMEA2581948, study PRJEB24529) | metagenome | biome: Human gut stool | place: China | collected 2011 | reverse complement strand
GGAAGCCCTCGTCAACATCGTATGTAACGACCCGAACGGTCCGGTACGGTTGGTGAAGGTGACAGCCAGTAAATAACCACCAGGTGAAAGTTGAAAGGTGAAAATTGAAAGCTAAAACAGCTTCCTCTTCTACCTTTCAACTCTCACCTTTCAACTTTCAACTAAATTATGGAACATCCCGAAAACGACGATCTGTACAAAGGATTAAAGGTGAACAAGGGAGTAGCCGATGTACCGACCGTAAATCCTTATCTAAAAAAAAGGATTCAACGCAAAGAATATACGCCTGCCGAATTTGTAGAAGGTATCCTGAAAGGAAACATTACGATCCTCAGCCAGGCGGTAACACTGGTGGAAAGCTCCAAATACGAACACCAGCAAGTAGCACAGGAAATTATCGAAAAATGCCTGCCGCATGCAGGAAAGTCTGTCCGTATCGGCATCACCGGAGTACCGGGAGCAGGTAAGAGCACCTCGATCGATGCGTTCGGCATGCACTTGATAAGGCAAGGACGTAAACTGGCTGTGCTGGCAATCGACCCCAGCAGCGAACGCTCGAAAGGCAGCATCCTCGGCGACAAAACTCGTATGGAGGCCTTGTCCCGTGAAAAGAACGCTTTCATCCGTCCTTCGCCATCAGCAGGTTCCTTAGGTGGCGTTGCCCGTAAAACACGTGAAACGATCGTTCTTTGCGAAGCTGCCGGATTCGATACGATATTTGTCGAAACGGTCGGTGTCGGACAAAGCGAGACGGCTGTCCACTCGATGGTCGATTTCTTCCTGTTGATCCAACTTGCCGGTACTGGAGACGAATTGCAAGGCATCAAGCGCGGGATCATGGAGATGGCGGACGGGATCATCATCAATAAGGCGGATGGTGACAACCTCGAAAAAGCAAAACTGGCAGCGGCACAATTCCGCAACGCCTTGCACCTGTTTCCGGCCCCCGAATCCGGTTGGAGCCCGAAAGTATTGACTTATTCCGGTTATTACAATCTGGGGATTAAAGAAATCTGGGATATGGTCGGAGAATATATGGAATTCACTCAAAAGAACGGCTACTTCAACTACAAGCGCAACGAACAAGCCAAATATTGGATGTACGAAAGTATCAACGACACACTCCGCGAAACGTTCTACCACAATCCGGCGGTAGAAAAAATGTTGAACTTCACGGAGCAGCAGGTATTGAATAACGAGATCAGTTCGTTCGTTGCAGCCAAACGGATGATGGACCTGTTCTTGGAAAATCTGTCTGCAAAGAAATAAATAAATGGAAAAGAAAAAACTTATACTGCTATTACTAAGTTGCGCGGTAATCACGGAGGCTCATGCTGCCTATCAAGGCCACGTATATGTAGACTCCAACCGGAACGGAATCTACGACAAAGGAGAGAAAGTCTTAAAAGGCATCCGGGTTTCCGACGGGTTGAACGTTGTCAAAACGAATGCCGAAGGAGTATATACACTTCCCGGACACAAACGAGAACGATTTATCTTCATCACCACTCCTTCCGGCTATAGGACAGACAATCAATATTACCGGCGGATCAACGGCACAGGGCAAACATACGATTTCGGCCTGCAACCCTGGAAAGGACGCATCAAGCCGAATGGCAGTCACAGGTTCATCCATATTTCCGATACCGAGATATTCAATACGGAAAACCAAGAAGACTGGGCGAATAACATCCGGGATTATGCGGCTAACGAGAATATCTCATTTATCATCCATACCGGTGATATCTGCTATGAAAATGGATTGAAGAACCATATCCATCTGATGAACACGTCAAACATGGACTGCCCGATGTTCTACTGTATCGGTAACCATGACCTTGTAAAAGGGAAATATGGAGAAGAGGTTTTTGAAAATGTTTACGGTCCGGTTTATTATTCCTTCGACTTCGGAAATGTCCACTACGTCGTTACACCAATGGCAGGAGGAGATCATCAGCCCGGCTATACAAAAGAAGATGTATACCGCTGGTTAAAGAATGACCTGGCGCAAGTACCGACAGGAAAACCGATCATCGTCTTTAACCATGACCTGCTGACTTCCGGGAACGAGTTTGTTTTCGGTATTGACGATAACGAGAAGATTAACCTGAACGAACATAACCTGAAAGCGTGGCTGTACGGCCATTGGCATAATCATTTCGTGCGGAAACAAGGAGATGTCCTGACAATCTCGACCGCAACACTCGACAAAGGGGGAATCGACCACTCGACTTCCGCCTTCCGTGTGGTAGACGTGGATCAAAAAGGAGATGTCCAGACTATGCTCCGCTATACCTATATAAACAAGTCCATCGAAACCGCCTCTATCGCGAATGATGCATGTACAATGACGTCAGACGAAAAGATTCCGGTATCGGTCAACACCTACAATGCAGTTGCTCCTGCCATACGTGTCACTTACAGTTGCGTCGTAGACGGCAATACTGTCCTACCGGAAACACAGCTTACTCAAAATACAGACTGGAATTGGTCCGGAATGGCCAAACTCCCGGCAGACTGTAAAGGCAAACGGATTTTCATTACAGCCAAAGCATTGTTCAACAATGGGGAAACAGCAATCAGCCGTTCCTCATTCGTATACCAGCCGGAAGAGATCGGCAAAACACCCCGACTGGCATGGACCCGTAACGTAAATGCCAACCTGTATTTCTCTTCTCCGGTCGTTGCCGGCGGTAAAGTGTACGTCGCTTCTCTCGATGAAGATTTGAAGGGAGAAGGTGCAATCTTCGCTCTGGATGCAAAGACTGGTGAATTACAATGGAGATATCCGGTTCGCAACTCCATCAAAAACACGATTGCCGTAGACGAAGGAACCGTCTTCGCACAAGATGCGGAAGGTTATTTATACGCCATCGACTCACAGACTGGCAAACTAAAATGGGACAAAAAGATGGATGTCGCCGGCCTTCCTGTCCTTGTGGACGGGCTGACAGCCGCCAATGGCATTGTCAATGCCGGAAGTGGAAAGGCATTCGGAGCATACAACGGTAAAACGGGTGACGCAGTCTGGCTGAACAAAGGCTGGCCGCAAGGAGAAGCCACGACATCGACTCCTCTGCTGGCAAACGGAGTAGTTATTTCAGGCGCCAACTGGCGAGGCTTCTACGGCAACGACGCACAAACGGGAGAGTTGCTTTGGAAACTCGATAAAGACGGAATTACGGATAGAGGCGCAACACCGGCATATGACGGTAATCTGCTTTATGTTACTTCGCGCCAGTCTTTATTTATCATCGACTGCCATTCGGGGGAAGTCATTGTCCGTAAAGAGTTACCATTCAATGTCCAAGTCAATTCGACCCCGTTGGTCACGGATAAACTGATTGTTTTCGGGACGCAGACTGATGGCCTGGTCGCACTCGACCGTGAGACATTCGAGGTCAGATGGAAAGCCCGGACATCTCCAGCTCTGGTTTATACGGCTCCCTATTCCCGCCATCCGGCTGCCACGGTCGAAACGAGCCCCCTACTCATCGGAGATACGATTTACTTCGGAGCATCCGACGGCATCATCTATGGCATAGATAAGGAAAGCGGGCAAACGACATGGAAACATAAAACGGGAGCTCCGCTATTCTCCACTCTGTCAACAAACGGCAACATGATCTTCGCAACCGATTTCGGAGGCAATGTCTATGCTTTCAAATGCAACGAGTAAACAGAGCTGAACTCTATATGCAAAAAGCCCCGCGAATGAAAAATATCCGCGGGGCTTTTCATATACTTGCCAATAACAGATCAAATAGAAGAAATACGAAGCGTATTCAACAAATCACGATTGATCGGTTTGTCGTTCTTGATCGCTTTGGAGAAAGGAACGTAAACAATCTCATCATTCTGGATACCCATCATCACGTTACGCTGGTCATCCAACAACGCGTCGACGGCAGCCACTCCCATCCGGGTTGCCAAGATACGATCTTGTGCAGTCGGTGAACCACCGCGCTGCAAGTGTCCCAAAATTGAAACACGTACGTCAAACTGCGGATATTCCTTCTTTACACGTTCAGCCACGCCCATCGCACCACCGGTCACCTCACTTTCCGCAACAAGGACGATACTGCTGTTCTTGGACTTACGGAAACCAGTTTCGATCATCTCGGCCAGTTGGTCTTTCTCCATCGATATCTCCGGAATGATAGCCGCTTCAGCTCCCGATGCAATCGCTCCGTTAAGAGCCAGAAATCCGGCATCACGCCCCATCACTTCGATAAAGAACAGACGGTCATGGGAGGTTGCCGTGTCACGGATTTTATCGACACATTCCATGATCGTATTCAAAGCCGTGTCGTAGCCGATCGTGATATCCGTGCCATACAGGTCATTATCAATCGTACCAGGCAGGCCGACAATCGGATAATTGAACTCCTGTGCAAAGATGCGAGCCCCCGTCAGCGTTCCGTCACCACCGATGGCGACCAAAGCATCGATACCATGCTCCATCAGTTTGTCGGAAGCCTGCTGACGGCCTTCCGGCGTCGTGAATTCCGCACAACGGGCCGTCTTCAGGATAGTACCGCCACGCTGAATAATATTACTTACATTCTGAGTCTTGAAATCTTCAATTTCGTCGGTTATCAAACCCTTGTATCCACGATAGATACCCTTAACGGACATTCCGTTATAAATAGCGGAACGTGTCACTGCGCGAATGGCAGCGTTCATTCCCGGAGCATCACCTCCGGACGTTAAAATGCCAATACACTTAACTGTAGACATAGCGTCTTATATTTTATATGTTCGCGGCAAAAGTAATAATTATTTGCCAAAAACCTGTCTATTTTCCAAAACTTCATCAAATCTTACCCCTAAAAGTCAACGGCTGGCATTCAATTCACGAATACGCACAGCCACCTCTTCCATCAGCCACTTCGGAGTGGATGTGGCCCCGCACACCCCGACACTCCCCACATCTTCAGGCAACGGCTCGGTAATCTCCTTTACCTCCGAGATAAAGACCGTGTTCGGGTTTGCCTTCCGACATTCCTCCAGCAGCATCTTGCCATTTGAACTCTTCTTTCCAGCAACGAAATACACCCAATCATGCTTGGAAGCAAACGCCTTGATGTTCGGTAAACGGTTGGCCACCTGGCGGCAGATCGTATCGAAATACTCGAATTGTACCCCATCTGCAATACGCCGCCGGATCTCAGCCACGACTTCACGAAACCCGTCAAGCGACTTGGTCGTTTGCGAGAAGAGGCAGATATTCCGGCTAAAATCCAACCGGCCAAGGTCCTGTACCTTCTCGATAACGATGGCCGTCCCTTCCGTTTGCCCGACCAGACCATTTACTTCGGCATGCCCTTTCTTTCCATAGATCACGACCTGCGTATGACTATCGCGCGTAGCCACGTAGCATTTATGGATCTTACGTTGTAACTGGAGCACCACCGGACAGGTCGCATCCACGATCGTGATGTTGTTCCGCCGGGCGATCTCGTAGGTCGAAGGCGGTTCCCCATGCGCCCGAAGCAACACCTTTTCTCCCTTCAAACGGGTAAACTCGTCGTGCCCGATCGTCCGCAGTCCCAACTTTTCCAACCGTTCCACTTCCAAGCTATTGTGTACGATATCTCCGAGGCAATACAACGTATTCGTATTTTTCAGTTCGCGTTCTGCACTCTCGATAGCCGTTACCACGCCAAAACAAAAGCCGGAACCCTTATCTATCTCGACTTCTATCATGGCTAGTCTGATGTAACGACCTTTTCATACTGTTCCAAGAGCCAAGCCTTCTGCTCGGCAATCGTCAAATGCGAGTTATCCAGCTCCAGCGCATCATCAGCTTTACGAAGCGGACTCTCTACACGAGTCATATCGATATGGTCACGCGTCTTCACATTTTCAAGGACTTCCTCAAAAGAAGCAACCTCGCCTTTGGCTTTCAGTTCGTCCAAACGCCGTTGGGCACGCACTTCCGGGCTGGCTGTCACATAAATCTTCAGTTCCGCATCCGGAAAGACAACCGTACCGATATCGCGACCATCCATCACGATCCCTTTCGCCTTCCCCATTTCCTGTTGCTTGGCGACCATCGCACGGCGTACAAAACCTAAAGCAGCAATCGGACTCACGCGGTTGGCCACTTCCATCCCCCGTATTTCTTTCTCCACTTTCACGCCGTTCAGATAGGTATCCGGACGTCCGGTTTCCGGGTTAAAGCGGAAAGAGATATCGATATCGTTCATGGCATCCTGCAACTTCTGTTCATCGATACCGCCGCTTGTAAAGAAACCGTGCTGCAAACTGTACAAAGTGACAGCCCGGTACATCGCCCCTGTATCGATATAGGTATATCCCAGCTCCCTTGCCAAATCTTTTGCCATCGTGCTCTTCCCGGTAGAAGAGACACCGTCTATCGCTATAATTATCTTTTTCATCACTACATATATTAATGTAAAGGAAATGCAAATATACAACAGTTTATCGCTCCCTTCCTTATAAATTATCCTATTCATCCTTATATTTTATTGTTTTCCATATAATCCGGAAACCGTTCGCAACCAAGCGGACGATCTATGAGATACGACAAAGAAGCCAACGGACCAGTAATCCATTGGCAAAAGGTCCTATCGTAAAGGAGAACGAAAAACCGAATTTACTTAGAAATCGCTGATCGTAGTGGAGATGCTCAGCATCATGGAAAGAGCTGAAGGATGGTATTTGGCTACGGAAACACCGACGTCGAACATCTTGATCCGCACACCAGCACCACCGGAAAAACCGGCAAGAGCGTTACTTCCCTGCAATTTCATGTCCAACGCCGTCTTGGGGTTATACCCGATACCGAGCCAGAAGTTGTCGGAAGGGATATAATCAACACCGATCACCAGATGCTTCACAAAAGACTTGAAAAAATTATCTCCTGTATACTCCCTATCGTAATCGTCTACATACTCAACCTTCCATTTCGTCAGATACTGTGCAGTCAGCGACAAACGGATCGGCGCATGGGCCATCTGTTTGGTGATCCCCAACTGGATATCCCAGGGCATCTTCTGGCGCTCATCTTCATAGGCTTTCAATTGGGCTCCGATATTTTTAAAAGCAAAACCGAAAGAAAATCCTTTTTCAGAATCATAATAACTCAAACCGGCATCGACCACCATGCCGATCGAAGTATAATCGCCGATACCCGAATATAAAAACTTCAACGAAGCCCCGCCACGCCAGCGCTCGGAAAGGTCATACGAGAAGAAACCGTTCACACTGATGTCCTTTGCCGTAAAATCTCCCGTCGGAAGACCTTCTTCCGACATTCCCCGTATCTTTCCCTGACTGAAGAACGAGGCTCCCACACCCCAAGCTCCTTTTTCTTTATACGCCTTGGTAAAAAGAGCGCTCCCGACATTGATATCCGATATATAGTTCAGGTAATTCAGATTAACCATCTGGTCCATCTCGGCTCCCAATAAAGCCGGGTTATGAAAAATCAGGGAAGGATCCCTTTCGACCAGAGACATCGTATTGCCTCCCATCGCATTGGCTCTTGCCGAAGAAGGATAGCGGAGAAAGGTATATCCGGTGTCGCCGGTTTGCGCGACAACAGCCCGTAACAAGAAGGAAAAGAAGAATATAAATAGAATATTTCTCATATTTCTCTGGTAAAATGCATACAAAGATAAATAAAACGGGTACATACACCCCACTTACAGAAACGGGAAAAAGCCGAAAAAGGTATATTGGGAGCTATTATTTTTATTCTCAGTCAAAAAAAAAGTAAAAATAGCGTATATTTAATACGAATTGTTCGGATTTAAAAAATAACTCCGTATATTTGTCGCAGAAGAAAAACACATCTTTAAACACTAAGAGATATGGAAGTTAAGAAATCACCGAAAGCGGACCTGGAAAAAGGTAAGACGATGGGTATCCTGATGGGTATGATCGTCGGACTTGCAGTACTGTTCGTGGGCTTCGAATGGAGCGACCGTGAAATCACAATCGTCCAAGATCAGGGCGTTGCTGATATCATCGCAGAAGAAGAAGTTGAAATTACGAGACCGGAGGACACTCCTCCCCCTCCACCGCCACCTCCCGCACCTGCTGTGGCAGAAGTATTAACCGTTGTAGAAGATGACGTCAAGTTGGACGACGTCGAAATCGTATCATCCGAAGACGATGCCGCTTCTGCACAGGTTGAAGCTTATACTCCTCCCGCAGTAGTTGAAGAAGAAGAGGAATCTTCACAGCAGATCTTTACTGTTGTAGAAACAATGCCTGAATTCCCCGGCGGACAAGGAGCTTTGTTACAATACCTGGCAAAATCAATCAAGTATCCGGTTATTGCTCAGGAAAACGGTATCCAGGGTCGTGTATCCTGCTCGTTTGTGGTTAACAAAGACGGTTCCATCGTAGACGCAGAAGTTATCCGTGGTGTTGACCCGTCACTGGATAAAGAGGCTCTCCGTGTGATCAACAGCATGCCGAAATGGTCACCGGGCAAACAGAGAGGTAAACCCGTACGTGTTAAATACACAGTGCCTGTTACATTCAGACTGCAATAATAACATGTAAATAGTACAAAAAGGCTGCTTCTATCGCAGCCTTTTTTATTTAAACAAATAATCTATGTTCGCTTTCAATGACATCCTACAGAAAATAGAGCAGGAAATTACCCGGCTCCAATTCACCTATCCGCCCAAAAGCTTATACGACCCAATCGAGTACATACTTTCACTCGGTGGAAAAAGAATCCGTCCGGCACTCGTACTGATGGCATGTAACTTATATAAGGAAAACGTAGATACAGCCGTCAATCCGGCGTTAGGGCTTGAAGTATTCCATAACTTCACCCTTTTGCACGACGACCTGATGGACGATGCCGATAAAAGAAGAAACAAACCGACCGTCCATAAAGTATGGAATGCCAACACAGCCATCCTATCCGGCGATGCCATGCTGATCGCAGCCTATCAACTGATCGGCGAAACAGAATCCGAATCATTAAAAGAAATATTAGACCTGTTTACCCGTACGGCGCTTGAAATATGCGGCGGGCAGCAGTACGACATGGAGTTCGAATCGAGAACCGATGTAACGGAAGAGGAATATATCGAAATGATCCGACTGAAAACGGCCGTATTGCTAGCCTGTGCCCTGAAGATGGGAGCCATCATGGGGAACGCTCCGAAAGCCGATGCCGAAACGCTGTATCAGTTCGGCATCAACATCGGACTGGCCTTCCAATTGCAGGATGACCTGTTGGATGTCTACGGAGACACGGCCACTTTCGGCAAAAATATTGGAGGAGACATACTCTGCAACAAAAAGACATTCATGCTGATCAACGCTTTACGCCTTGCTTCAAATACTCAAAAAGCGGAACTGAACAGTTGGATAGGTAAAAAGACATTCGATCCGGCAGAGAAAATCGCCGCCGTAACAGCCATCTATGATCAATTGCGGTTAAAAGAGTTGTCCGAAGAAAAAATACACGCATATTATAATCAGGCAATGAACTGTCTAACCTCATTAAACGTAGCTCCCGAAAGGCTAAACATACTGAAAGAAGTCAGCGCCCGTTTAATGAACCGCCAGTCTTAAAATGAAACTGATCGACACACACAACCATCTGTACTTAGAGGATTTTGATCCGGAACAGGATCAACTGGTCACAATCGCAAAAGAGTCGGGCATAGACACCCTGCTACTTCCGAATGTCGACACGAGCACCATCAGGCGGATGCATGACTTATGCGACCGTTATCCGGATTTCGCCTATCCGATGATGGGACTGCATCCGACCAGCGTTGACGAGCATTATGCAAAAAATCTGAAGGAAACAGAGTCATGGCTCGGTAAACGTGTTTATTGCGGAATCGGGGAAATAGGTATAGACCTGTATTGGGACAAAACATACCTGAAGGAGCAGAAAGAAGTATTCGAGGAACAGCTCAGATGGAGCATCGACCTCAACCTGCCGGTCGCCATTCATACCCGCGAAGCATACCCGGAAGTTTTCGATTCTCTATATAAGGTAGGAGCCGACACGCTCACCGGAGTCTTTCATAGTTTTACCGGTAATGAAGCCGAATTGGAAGAGATTAAAAAATTAAATAATTTCAAAATCGGGATAAATGGAGTCATTACATTTAAAAACTCCAGGCTGTCGGAAATCATCCGGCAGACAGACATCCGAAAAATAGTATTGGAGACAGACGCCCCCTATCTCGCCCCTGTTCCCTACAGAGGAAAAAGGAACGAGCCGGCCTATATCTGGAAAACGGCTGAAAAAGTAGCCTTGACCTATGGCCTGACACTTGAAGAGACCGTTGAAACAACACGGATAAATGCTCTAAAACTATTTAAAATCGAGAATAAACCAATATCGTGAGATATTTTCGCGCGTATTCAAAATTTATCCACCAGATATTGTGTATATGTCA
>OGHL01002088.1_pt1 | contig 10438 bp, 8 predicted proteins | sample 1571391 | NCBI WGS metagenome assembly OGHL01 (sample SAMEA2581948, study PRJEB24529) | metagenome | biome: Human gut stool | place: China | collected 2011 | reverse complement strand
TTCGAACCCACGGATGCTTTCACATCGCCGGTTTTCAAGACCGGTGCTTTCAACCGCTCAGCCATCTCTCCATGCTTGTGAGGAGCCGGCTCACTCTCAAACGCAAGTGATATCTTAGCATATTGTGGGGGTACTTGTCAAGGAGAAAGCGCGAAATGTTTGCCGTAAATTAGAAAAACCTTTCGCGCGAAAAGAACTTTTCGGCAGCGCTTGACCGTTCCGACGTTTTTCGATACAATACATTAATATTGTGTCCGCATGAATCCGCATGAAAGAGGAAAGGAGACCTGCCCATGCTCACCCCTCCCGAGATTGCACGGAGCCTGCTCGCCGCCGGCGAGAGCAAGGCGCGGCTGCCCCTTGGAAAGATGCTCCTGCTCGCCATATTGGCGGGAGCCTACATCGCGCTCGCGGGCGTCGGGGCGACGGCGGCCGCCGTGACGGTGGAGAGCGGCTCGCTTGCAAAGCTCCTTTCGGCCTGCGTGTTTCCGGCGGGACTTTCCATGGTGATCCTCGCGGGCAGCGAGCTTTTCACCGGCAACTGTCTTATGGTGATGGCGCTGCTGGAGCGCCGCATCACGCCCGCACAGCTGCTGCGTAACTGGCTGACTGTCTACCTTGGCAATGCCATGGGCGGCGCGGCGGTGGCCGCGCTGGCGGTCTACAGCCACACGGCCTCGCTTTTCGGCGATGGTCTGGCGCGCTCGATGGTCTCCATCGCGGAGAGCAAGGCGGCGCTCGGATTTGGAGACGCTTTCCTGCGCGGGGTCCTGTGCAATTTTCTGGTTTGCCTCGCGGTGTGGATGGCGGCAGCCTCCAAACGCGCGGAGGGGAAGGTCATCGCGCTCTTTTTCCCCATCCTGCTCTTTGTCCTCTGCGGCTATGAGCACTGCATCGCGAACCTGTACTACCTGCCCGCCGGTGCGTTTGCCGCGGCGGAGTACGGCGTGGAAACAACGCTGACGCTCGCCGGCTGTCTTAAAAACCTCGCGGCGGTGACGCTCGGGAACCTTGTCGGCGGCGCGGCGCTCGGAGTGGGCTACCGCTTCGCTTATCTCAAAGAATGATGCGCCGCCCCTGAAATAGTTTGCGCAGAAAACGAAAAAAGACACACCCCAAAGGTGAGTCCATACTTATCATAGCACGGCGCCCTATGCAATGCAAGAGAAATTTTTTCTCTTGCAGCAATTTTGTGGACAGCGCCAACACATTGTCCGGATATCGGAAAAAGCTTGAACAATATGAAGCCTTGACGCCGGAAACTTGCAGAGGTAGAATCTATCCATATTTTTTGTAAATAAAAAACGAATAAGGAGGTTCGTAACGATGAGTGAAAAAGATCGTATTCCCGAGCTGTTTGGTTCGATGTCCTTTAATGAGGGAACGATGGAGCAGTATGTTCCGCATCAGGCGATGGAAGTCTGGCGCGACTGCCTGAAAAGCGGCAAGCCGCTGCCGCTGACCGCCGCGAACGATATCGCCGAGGCCATGAAGACCTGGGCGCTGGAGCATGGCGCGACGCATTTTACCCATTGGTTCCAGCCCTTGACCGGCATCACCGCCGAAAAGCACGACAGCTTTATCAACCCCATCGGCGGCGGCAAGATCATCATGGACTTCTCCGGCAAGGAGCTGGTGTGCGGCGAGCCCGACGCTTCGAGCTTCCCCTCCGGCGGCCTGCGCGCGACCTTTGAGGCGCGCGGCTACAGCGCGTGGGACCCCACCGCCTTTGCCTTCATCAAGGACGGCAGCCTTTGCATCCCGACGGTGTTCTGCTCCTACGGCGGCGCGGCGCTGGACAAGAAGACCCCGCTGCTGCGCTCGAACGAGGCGGTTAGCCGCGAAGCGGTGAAGCTGCTGCATCTTTTCGACAGCCAGAAGGACGTCAGTAAGGTCACGCCGCAGGTCGGCCCCGAGCAGGAGTATTTCCTCATTGACCGCGAGCTGTACCTCAAGCGTGAGGATCTGCGGCTGTGCGGCCGCGCCCTCTTCGGCAGCAAGCCGCCCAAGGGTCAGGAGCTGGACGACCACTACTTCGGCGTCATCCGCCCGCGTGTGGCGGCCTTTATGAAGGAGCTGGACGAGGAGCTGTGGAAGCTCGGCGTGCTCTCCAAGACCAAGCACAACGAGGTCGCCCCCGGTCAGCACGAGATGGCTCCCATCTACTGCGACGCCAACACCGCCAACGATCAGAACCAGCTCGTCATGGAGACGATGAAGAAGGTGGCCGAGCGCCACGGTCTCGTCTGCCTGCTGCATGAAAAGCCCTTTGCCGGCGTCAACGGCTCCGGTAAGCACGTCAACTGGTCGCTCTCGACCGACACGGGCGAGAATCTGTTCTCCCCCGGCAAAACGCCCAGCCAGAACGCCGTGTTCCTGCTTTTCCTCGCCGCCTTCGTCAAGGGCGTGGACGAGTATCAGGAGCTGCTGCGCTGCTCCGTCGCCTTCGCGGGCAACGATCACCGACTTGGCGCGCAGGAAGCGCCGCCGGCCATCATCTCCGTCTTCCTCGGCTCCGAGCTGCAGAGCATCATCGACGCCATCGTCGGTGAGAGCGACTATACCGAGACCGAGCGCAAGACGCTGCGCATCGGCGTGGACGTGCTGCCCTCCATCCCGCAGGACACCACCGACCGCAACCGTACCTCGCCCGTGGCCTTCACCGGCAACAAGTTCGAGTTCCGTATGCCCGGCTCCAGCCAGTCCATCGCCGGCCCTGTCACGGTGCTCAACACCATCATGGCGGAGGAGCTCAGCCAGTTCTACGCGGTGCTCAAGGAAGCGCCGGACTTCAACAAGGCGCTGCACGACCTTGTGCGCAAGGCGTTCATCGAGCATGGCCGCATCATCTTTAACGGCAACGGCTATGAGGAGGCGTGGGTCGAGGAGGCCGCGCGCCGCGGCCTTGCGAATCTGCGCAGCACCGCCGACGCCCTGCCGACCTATGTTCTGCCCAAGAACGTCGAACTGATGATGAAGCACGGCGTTTACACGAAGGAGGAAATGCTCTCCCGCCACGAGATCCACATGGAGAAATACCGCAAGGTCATCCACATCGAAGCGGCCACCATGGTCGATATGGTCCAGCATGAGATCCTCAACGCCGCCTCCGAGTATGAGAGCAAGCTCTGCGAGACGATGCTGCGCAAGCACGAGGCTGCGCCCGAGCTGCCCTGCCACGTCGAGAAGTCGCTGGCCAACTCCATCGGCATCCTCAACGACAAGCTGCTCGAGCAGACCGTGACGCTCAAGACCGCGCTGGAGACCGCGCCCGTCGGTGCCTCCGGCGAAGAGGAGATGCGCTATTACCACGACGTTGTTGCCGCTGATATGGACGCGGTGCGCGATACCGTCGACCGTCTCGAGACGCTGACCGCCGGCAAGTACTGGCCGTATCCGACCTTCTACGATCTGCTTTTCTCCGTTTGATCCCCAAAAGGAACGCTCTCTGAGCGTTCCTTTTGAAATGATTTTTCCAATTTATTTGTGTTGTGGAGGAGAACATGAAGTACATTTTTGTCACCGGCGGCGTGGTGTCCGGCCTCGGCAAGGGCATCTGCGCGGCGTCGCTCGGCCGCCTGCTGAAGCAGTGCGGGCTGCGCGTGAAGAACCAGAAATTCGACCCCTATCTTAATGTGGACCCCGGCACGATGAGTCCCTACCAGCACGGCGAGGTCTTCGTCACCGACGACGGCGCGGAGACCGACCTGGACCTCGGCCACTACGAGCGCTTCGTGGATGAGGCGCTGAACGCGAACGCCTCAGTCTCCTCCGGCAAGGTCTACTGGAGCGTCCTCAACCGCGAGCGGCAGGGCGGCTACCTCGGCGGAACGGTGCAGATCATTCCACACGTCACCGACGAGATCAAGAGCCGCGTCTACGCCATGGACGACGGCGAGACCGACGTGTGCATCACGGAGATCGGCGGCACGGTGGGCGACATCGAGAGCCAGCCGTTCCTTGAAGCGATCCGGCAGGTCGCGGCGGAAAAGGGGAGAGGAAACGTCCTCTTCATCCACGTTCCGCTCATCGTCTCCATCCCCGGCAGCGGCGAGCTCAAGAGCAAGCCCACGCAGCATTCCGTCAAGGAGCTGCTCTCCCTCGGCATCCAGCCGGATATCCTCGTCTGCCGCACGGACAGCCCGCTGCCCGACGATGTGCGCCATAAGATCGCGCTGTTCTGCAACGTTGAGCCGGAATGCGTGATCCCGAATGTCACGGCCTCCACACTCTATGAGGTGCCGCTGCTGCTTGAGGACGCCGGCCTCTGCCGCGAGGTCTGCCGCAAGCTCGGCTTTGACTGCGGCGAGCCGGATATGAAGGCATGGACGGCGCTCGTCGAGAAGATCAAGCACGCGCACAAACAGGTGACCATCGCGCTCGTCGGCAAGTATACCGGTCTGCACGACGCTTATCTGAGCGTCGTTGAGTCGCTCTTCCACGCGGGCACGGCCTGCGACGCGCAGGTGACGATCCAATGGGACGATTCCGAAACGCTGACGGCGGAGAATGTCGCCTCCGTTCTCGGCGGCTGCACGGGTGTGCTGGTGCCCGGCGGCTTCGGCGACCGTGGTATCGAGGGCATGATCCTCGCCGCGCAGTACGCGCGCGAGAACGGCGTGCCCTATCTCGGCATCTGCCTCGGTATGCAGATCGCCGTCATCGAGTTTGCGCGCCACGCCGTCGGCTGGGCCGACGCGCACAGCGCGGAGTTCTCCTCCCTCACCGCGCACCCGGTCATCGCGCTGCTGCCCGACCAGATCGGCGTGACCGCCAAGGGCGGCACGATGCGTCTCGGCAAATACCCCTGCGTGCTCGGCGAGGGCACGAAGGCGTATGCCGCCTACGGCACACGCGAGATCTCCGAGCGCCACCGTCACCGCTACGAGTTCAATAACCTCTTCCGCGAGGAGCTTGAGCGCGCGGGCATGACCTTCTCCGGCACCTCGCCGGACGGCTCGCTCGTTGAGATCGCCGAGCTGAGCGAACAGGATTGGTACGTCGGCTGCCAGTTCCACCCCGAATTCAAGAGCCGTCCCGACCGTCCGCACCCGCTCTTCACCGGCTTCGTCGCCGCAGCGCTGCGCAAGGCGGGCAAATAATAGCGAAGGGGCGGAGCCGTATGGCTCCGCCCTCTGCATGAAAAAAGAGAACCGCCGCGCGGTTCTCTTTTGCTGTATTCAGCGGTTTTTCAGACGCTTGTCGCACTTGGCGGCGAGCTTCGTTCCGACGCTCTGGAAGAGCTGCACGAGCAGAATGAGCAGGATGACCGCCACGTACATCACGAGATATTTGTAGCGGTAGAAGCCGTAGTCGATGGCGATCTTGCCGAGGCCGCCGCCGCCGATGATGCCGCTCATGGCCGAGTAGCCGAGGATGGTCGTGAGCGCGATGGTGAAGTTCTGCAGCAGAGAGGGGATGCTTTCGGGGATCATCACCTTGCAGATGATCTGCATGGGCGTCGCGCCCATGCTCTGCGCGGCCTCGATGATGTTGGGGTCCAGCTCACGCAGGCTGCTCTCGACGAGACGCGCGACGAACGGAAAGGCCGCGATGACGAGCGGAACGATGGTCGCCCTGGTGCCGACGGTCGTGCCGATGATGAGGCGCGAGAGCGGGAAGACCATGATCATCAGGATCAGGAACGGAATAGAGCGCAGCAGGTTGATAAGAACGTTCAGCACGCTCATCAGCCAGCGGGGAAGCGGCAGCACGCCGTCCCTTTCGCCCACCACGAGCAGCACGCCCAGCGGCAGACCGATCACGATGGCGAAGGCCGTGGAGAGGAGCGTAACATAGAAGGTTTCCCAGATGGCGGGGAGAAACTGCGTTTGCAGCGCTACGGTCAGCTCCTCGATGGACTCGGGAGAGAAAAGATTACTGTACACCGACGCTCGCCTCCTCGACCTGAAGATTTTCGATCCCGCTCAGAAATTCCCACGCGCGGTCAAACTGCGCCGCGGGGACGCCGAGCAGCATACTGCCGTAGATCTCCTCCGAGAGCTTCTGCGTGCTGGCGGAAATGACGTTGGCCGCGATGTTCTCCTCCGTCGCGAGGCGGGCCACCAGCGGGATCGAGGTAGTCTTTGCGCTGCGGAAGATGAGGCGGATGCGGCGCTCCTGTGTGGGATCGGACACCGTGACGTCCGCGCCGCCGGGGAAAACAAGGTGGCGCGCGGCGGCGGATTTCGGCGCGGAGAAGACGGTGGAAACGAGACCGTCCTCCACCACCTCGCCGTCGTCCAGAATGGCGACATGGTTGCACACGCTCTTCACCACGCTCATCTGGTGCGTGATGATGACGACCGTGATGCCGAGCTTTTTGTTGATGTCGCCAATCAGCTCGAGGATCTGGCGTGTCGTCTTGGGGTCGAGCGCACTGGTCGCTTCGTCGCACAGCAGGACCTTGGGGTTCGTCGCCAGCGCGCGGGCAATGGCGACGCGCTGCTGCTGACCGCCGGAGAGCTGCGCGGGATAGGCCTTCGCCTTGTCGGGCAGACCGACCGTCTCCAGAAGCTCCTGCGCGCGAGAAGCCGCCTCACGGCGGCTGACCCCGGCAAGCTCCATCGGGAAGCAGACATTATCCAGGCAGTTCCGCTGCATGAGCAGATTGAAGCGCTGGAAGATCATGGTAATGTCGCGCCGCGCAGCACGGAGCTGCGCGGGCGACATGGTATCCAAACGTTTTCCGTTGACGATGACCTCACCGGAGGTGGGGCGCTCGAGCATATTGATGCAGCGCACCAGCGTGCTCTTGCCGGCGCCGCTCATGCCGATGATGCCGTAAACGTCACCGTCCGGAATGGTCAGGGAGATATCCTTGAGGGCTTCCACCCGCCCACCGGCGGTCTCAAAGACTTTGCTGACGTGCTTGAGTTCGATCAAGGAATTCTCCTCCTTTCTTTTATCTTACTTCAGGGCATCCAGCGTGGTCTGCTTGCCGCCGTAGAGACCCATGGGCTCGACGTGAATGGCAGCGACGGAGACGATGTGGGTGCCGTTTTCCTTGTTGAAATCATCAAGATAGGGGGTGTGCTGGAAGTAGTTGGCGTCCACGGTGCCGTCCTCCACGACGGTGTTGGGCACAACGTAGTCGTTGTAGGTCTGAATGTCGAGGGTGATGTCCTTTTCGGCAAGGATCTCCTTGGCGACCTTGAGGATCTCGGCGTGGGGCGTGGGGGAGGCAGCGACGGAGATGGTCTGACCCGCGAGCGCAGCATAGTCAACACTGGCGTCGTAACCGTCGCCCGGATTCTCGACGGTGCTCACGACCGCACCGTCATACTTCTCGGCGATGTAATCGGCGACCTGCTGGCTCTCGAGCGCGGCGACCAGAGCCTTGACCTTGTCGCTGGACTCGTTGCCTTCCTTGACAGCGAGGATGTTGGCGTAAGCGGAGGCGGAGCCTTCAATGACCAGAGAATCCTTGACAGGATTCAGACCGGCGTTGATGGCGTAGTTGGAGTTGATGACAGCGTAGTCCACATCCTTGAGGATGTTGGGGATCTGCGCGGCTTCGGTCTCAACGATCTCGACGTTGTGGGGATTCTCGGCGATGTCGTTCTTGGTGGCGGTGATGCCGGCGCCATCCTTGAGCTTGATGATGCCGTTGGCTTCGAGCAGCAGCAGGGCGCGGGCTTCGTTGGTGGTGTCGTTGGGGACTGCGATCTGAATGGCGGCGTCGGCCTTTTTGCCGCAGCCGGAGAGAATACCGAGGGCGAGAACTGCCGCGAGGGCAAGAGAAATGAGCTTTTTCATGATTTTATTCTTCCTTTTCTTGATTTTGATATTATTTGAATGATTTTTGATGCGACGATCCGCGGTCACATTCGACCGCTCATGCGGGAACACGAACCATGCGGACACATTCGCTCTTTCAACAGCTTGAGCATCGTGTTTGACCTCCTTTGCTTGGGACGCTGTTAGTTATACACGATGCTTCGCCATTTGTCCAATACGCTATAAGGATAATGGGTTATAGGCGCAAACTATAACATAGTGCGTTTCATATACTCCAATGGCATAATATCGAGACATATATTGACGATATGAACAAAACAGGAGGGTATCAGTTGGACAAACCGCCCTGTGCCGCGTGAAGAAATTCCTGTATTTTCTCGATATACAGCTTGCCGACGCTGCTGAGGATCTGGTTTTTCTTCACGATATAGCCGACCTTCATCACGCCGTTGATGGGGCTGTCGTCCGAAAGGGGAATGACGCGGTAGTCCCCGCCGTTGAGCTCCTCGCACACGATGCCCGAGCAGAGCGTGTAGCCGTAGAGCCCGACCATCAGGTTGACCATCGTGGCGCGGTCGTTGACCTTGACGGTCTGGGAGTAGTCGTTCATGGACGACAGCTCCTCGGAGAAGTAGAAGGAGTCGTTGCCGCCCTGCTCAAAGGAGAGGAAGGGGTAATCGCTCAGCTCCTCGCCGTGGATCTCTGCGCGGTCGGCGAGCGGGTGGTTTTTCCACAGAAAGACATAGGACTTGCAGTCCATCAGCTCGTGGAACTCAATGTCGTTCGCGCGGAGGATCTTCGTGATGACGTTGCGGTTGAAGTCGCTGAGGTAGAGGATGCCGATCTCGCTGCGCAGGCTTGCGACGTCGTCGATGACCTCGCGCGTCTTGCTCTCGCGGATGGCGAAATCGTATTTGGCGGTGTCGAAGCTCTTGGCCATCTCCACGAAGGCCTTGACCGCGAAGGAATAGTGCTGCGTCGTCACGCCGAACTTCTTTTTCAGCTCGTTGGGATGCGCGTACTTCTCCGCCAGCGTCTCATACTGGTGGTAGACCTGACGGGCATAGTCGATGAACTCCTGCCCGTCGTTCGTCAGCGTCACGCCGCGTCCGCTGCGGTGGAAGATGGTGATGCCGAGCTCACGCTCCAGCTCCTGCGTCGCGCCGGTGAGCGAGGGCTGGGCGATGTAGAGCCGTTCCGCCGCCTTGTTCATCGAGCCGGTCTCGGAAATGACGATGGCATAGTGGAGCTGTTGGAGCGTCATGGGCGTATTCCTCCGTGTACAGAATGAAAAAAGTATAGCATACGGGCGGACAAAATTCAAGCGCGGCGGGCGCTGCGCTTGAATTCCTACAAAGTATATGGTATTATAGAGAAAAAACATAAAAAACGGAAGGTGAGCCTATGCGTATCTCGACCAAGGGACGCTACGCGCTGCGCCTGATGCTCGACCTTGCGGAGCATCAGGGAGACGGTTGCGTATCGCTCAAGGACGTTGCCCAACGGCAGGATATCTCCAAAAAATACCTCGAGCAGATCGTTCCGACGCTCAGCCGCGCCGGCTTCCTGCTCACGAACCGCGGCTATCAGGGCGGCTACCGGCTGGCCCGCCGGCCGGAGGACTACACCGCGCGGGACATTCTGCGCCTGACCGAGGGAAGTCTTGCCCCCGTGGCCTGTCTGGACTGCGAGGTCAACACCTGCCCGCGCAGCGCGAATTGCCCGACTCTCCCGCTCTGGCAGGGCCTGGACCGTGTGATCGAGGATTATCTCGCGGGCGTCACGCTGCAGGATCTGATCGACCGCCAGCGCGAGCACAGCGGCGATGACTACGTGATCTGAAAAAAGTAGGCGGCTGCCGTCGGCAGCCGCCTACTATATAGTCAAGCCGTTACGGGCGCATTGTGGGGATTTGAGTTTTGACCGTTTCATCTTGTTTCAACATAGCCTGTTGTGCCATAAAACCGCCACCTTCATGACATTCTTCATACAGCTTTGATTCCATTTCATGCCTTCCTGCGCCGTTTGGTTTTGAGCAAAAGTTGTGGGAAAGTTGTAAAAAGTTGTAGTGGCTCAGAATTGGCTCGAAGATGGCTTAAAATTGGCACAATGAATGGCTACATTGCTTTGAAAGGCAACAGCCCCAGGAAGAGTAAAGCCTACATGGATACTGCCAGCATCAGCAAGCAGATTCATACAGAAACAAGTATAGCATAAGCCCCAGAGATGTTCAAGTCAACGATTTTTTCGCAGTGCAATCCAATTTCATACCTTATATATAAAAAGGAGATTCTTATGCCAGCCTATCAATTACAAATTAAACAGGTGGTGGACTATCCACGTTGTCGGATTTACCGACAGTTTATCCATCGTCTGATAGATGACCGGAGCATTCGCGCAAGCGGCGGCTCCGGCCTTTTTTATTATACCGTGCTTTGCAGCTTTGCAAACTTCCGCACCTCATACCGGCGAATTGATGGCATCAGCTACACCGTCTCCCCCGGCGAATGGGTCTGTACGCTCAAAGAGCTTTCTCAATGGTTTCGGACTCGTTTTCAGTGTCAGGCGCTTTCCATCCTGGGAGAGCTTCAGCAGCGTCATCTCATTGACTTCTCCTCTCTGGGGCGAGGAAATGTGATCCGCTATAAAATCCGGAACTGGTCCCGACACAACACGGTTCTGGAGATCGGAAGAGCGT
>OGHL01002082.1_pt1 | contig 10476 bp, 11 predicted proteins | sample 1571391 | NCBI WGS metagenome assembly OGHL01 (sample SAMEA2581948, study PRJEB24529) | metagenome | biome: Human gut stool | place: China | collected 2011 | reverse complement strand
CGCCCCCGCGGGATCAGCCGTTAGGGTGTGTACCAGGGATCGTCTACCGCGTAAAACTCGCCGTCCAGGCCGTCCAGCGTGAAAATGTCGGCGAAGGGGTCGTAGTAGCCCTCATATTGGACCGTGCCCTCCATTTCCAGCCAGACATAGCTGCCATCCACTGTATAGATGCCGTCCTGGGTGGTATCGAAGTCGGAGATGGTGATGGTGCCGTCGCTGTAGAAGACGATGCTGACCTCCGCCTCGTCATTGTCGTAGGCGCCGCCCAGGGAGTAACTGGAATCGCCGGAGTCGCTCTCGCCCCCGCTGCTGGAGGATTCGGTGCGGCTGAACCAGCCGTCCAGGCCCTCCACAATCAGGTCGCCTTCGCTGTCGATATAGCCCGTGTAGTCGCTGAAGGTCACCGTCTCCCCGTCAAAGGTGAAGGGGGAGGCAACGCCGAAACTGCCGCCGATGGCGTACACCACGGAGCCGTCGCTGGTGAACTCCACGGAGTCGCCGGTGGAGCTGTTCGCCCACTCGCCCACCAGTTCGGCCTCCGGGCCGGTGATGTCGGGATAGGTCAGCTGGGAGCTGTCGCCCCGGCTGTACCAGCCGCCCTCGCCATCGATCTCAATGATCAGGTCACCCATACTGTCGATATAGCCCTCGGCGATCCCCGCCGACGTATCGACGGTCACGGTCTCGCCGTCATAGCTGTACCAGCCGGAGGAACTGGAAGAGCTGCCGCCCTCATACGTCTCCTGGAAGGTTACGGAGCCGCTGCCGTCAAAGGTCAGCATGCGGCTGCCGCTGGTGTGAATCCAGTCGCCCTCCAGCTCGCTCTCCATGCCGCCAGCCTCCATGAAACTGCTGCCGTCCATGTCGGGGCCGTAGGACCGCTCCTCCACCGGGAAGAAGTAGCCCAGACCCATGATGCCGATGGAGCCGTCCTTCTGCAGCTCGCCGGTGACCTCCTCGATCTCGCCGTCCTCATTCTCATTCATGAGGGTCAGGACCTCGCCGTCCCAGCTATAGGTGATGTCGCCCATGTCGCTGTAGGTATAGATCGTGCCGGTGCCGTCATCGAGCAGCTCCAGGCAGATACCGCCCCACTCCTCGCTCTCCCACAGGCCCACGACACCGTTGTCTTCGCCGCTCTCACTGCTGCTGCCTTTGTTGCTGCTGTCGCCGCCCCCTCCGCAGCCGGAGAGCAGGCACAGGGTAAACATCAGAGCCAGGACTAGGGCGAAAATGCCGCGGGTCTTTTGTTTGTTCTGATTCATTTTAGTACCTCCTTCTTTGCTTCATGTGCGCCAACCGGGGCGCTGCCGGGGGTGGCCTTCGCCGCCCCCGGCGGTCAGTCGGAGTGATGCCTGCCGAGCATCAGGGAGTATAGCCGGCCGAGCCGGTATAGTGGAACCAGCCGTCCATATTCTCCAGGGAGAAGGTGTCGTCGCTGGCGTCATACCAGCCGCTGGCGCTTTCGCCGTTGTCGAGCTCGATGTAGAGGTTGTTGCTGTCATCCAGGGAATAGTAGCCCTCGGCCACGTCGTACAGGTTGGTGACAGCGCAGGTGCCGTCGGCGTAGAAAACGATGCTCGTCTCCGCGTCATCGTTGTCGTAGGTGCCGGCCAGCCCCCATCCCCCGTCATCGTCGTCGTCATCGTCGTCGTCATCGTCGTAGTAGCCGTTTTCCACCAGCAGGTTGAGGTCGGCCTCTCCGATATCGACAAACTCATGGTAGATCCCGTCGTTTCCCTCGATGAAGAAGCCGTCCTCATCGTAGACCATCCCCAGGGAGACGCCCCCGCTGGAGATCTCGCCGCTGCTGCCGTCCCAGGTGTAGGAGAGAAGGCCGCCGTCGTTGGTGGCAGCGTCCCCGTTGGTGAAGAAGTGGAACTGGAATTCCCCGTCGGCCACCTCCCAGGCGGTGCCCACCAGGTCGATGGTGTCGCTGAACTCATCATCGCCGTCGTCCAGCAGGGAGGGATCGGCGTCCCCCACGTAGGTGAACGGGTAGAACAGTTCATCCTCCCCCTCCAGGAAGAACCCGTCCTCATCGTAGATCATTGCCGCGGTGATCCCCCCGTCGGTGATCTCGCCGTAGCTGCCGTCCCAGGAATAGGTGAGAATATAGCCGGTGTCGACGACCACCACGCCGCCCTCGAAGAAGTGGTAGACGGTGCCGTCCACCTCCCAGGCGTCGCCCGCGATCTCCATGGTCAGCGCGTCACCGGTGTCGTCGGCGTCGGACTGATCACCGCTGTTGTCCTTGCCCCCGCAGGCGGTCAGCAGGCTCAGGGAGAGGACTATGCTTAGGATCAGAGCAAAGATACTGTAAAACTTCTTTTTCATCTGATTTCCTCCCGTTTGTTTTTGGGTGGGCCAGGGATGGAGGGACCCATCCCCGGCCGTGTCAGGGCTCAGGGACCGTGGACTCAGGGCGTGTAGAACGCCTCGCCCACAGAGTAGAATTCGCCGTCGTTGTCGTCTATGGTAAAGGTGTCCTCGTCCGCGTCATAGGTGCCCGTCACTTCCGTGCCGTCCAACTCGATGGTCAGCTCGTCGCCGTCCATCTTGAACTCGCACTCCGCCGAGTTATGATAGTCGGAAACCTCACAGGTGCCGTCTTCAAAGAAGACCATACTCATCTCAAGTTCGTCGTTGTCATAGGCGCCCTCGGGTGCGGGGTCGCCGCCGCCGCAGGCGGTCAGCAGACACAGGGAGAGGGCCAGGATCGTGCCGAGAACAAGACTCAATTTCTTTTTCATGTCGATTCTTCCTTTCATAAATCCATAAACTGATTTGTTTGCGTCGATTCTTACACTTCGTCCGGGATCATGGAGTTGATGGTGTTCTGCATCAGGATCCAGCCCACAAAGCCCAGCTGGAGCACGGCCAGGATCAGATAGACCACGCTGCGGTTCTGGGTGGGCATGCTTCTCTTGGCCAGGGCGGCATCCAGCAGGCCACCCATCTTGTAGGCCCAGAGGAATCCGTAGATACCCAGGGTAACGATGGTCAGCAACACCACCACGAGGCCGGAGGTCTTCTTGGGCGGGTCTACCAGCTCATTGACGCAGTTGTTGATCTGCGCCAGCCAGTAAAAGCCATAGAGTCCAAAGGTAACAATGGAAAAAATGGCACACAGCGCAACATTTCTCTTTTTCATGGTGATTCCTCCTTTTTGTCTAATTTTTTTGCAGGTCATATATGTTCATCCGCTTCGCGGGGACTCCTTTGGTCGTCAGCCCACCCCCTCGTTGACAAAGCGCAGGAACGCGTCCATATTCGCGTCGGCCTGATGCTCCATCTCCGTGGACAGGGGCAGGTAGAAATAGGCGCCGCTCACCTCTGTCTGGCCCGGTTCATCCCAACTCATGTTGTCGTCCCAGGTCACGTCCACCAGCACCGGCTCGCTGCCGTCGCAGGGGTAGATCACGTTCCAGGCGTGGCTGCTCTCCTCCGTCTCGTTTCCCCACACCCATGCACAGTTGATGCCGGCGTAGTGGGCGATAAGGGCGAAGGCCCGGGCGTAGGCGGCGCAGACCGCCGTCTCCTGCCCCTCTCCCAGCACGTTGTATGCCTCCTGGAGGGAGTCGTAGTTGGAGGAGTGGAGCATATCGTTGGGGTCGTAGCCCATGGGGTCATAGGTCACCTGGCAGGCCACATAGTCGTGGATCTCTCTGGCGTACTCCATCTCGCTTTCATAGCTTGCAAAGCCGCCGATGGGCGCCGGATGCTTCATCACATACTCCAGGGCCTCGGCTCTGGCCTCCAGGTCCCACTCCGGGTGCTCGTACCGCAGCTCCACACGGGCGAAGACGCTGTCCGGGTCGCCGTCCTCCTGGATGTACATGTCCCAGGTGTGATAGGCGCTGAACAGGTAGTAGGACATGGCGGCCTTGCAGGCACTGTCCAGCACCACGTGCCCCGCCCCGTCGCTGGGGGCCAGTTCCCGGGTCAGGCGGCACTCAAATTCCGTGCGGCCCCACAGCAGGTTCCACAGGGCGTAGACCGCCACCTCCTCCTGGCTGGCAAACAGGGTCTCCTCCTCATAGATTAGCTCCCGGATGCCCAGCAGGTCGGGTACCAGCTCCGGCACATCCTCCACCGCCAGCTCAAAGTCCTCCGGCATGGCCTCGGGGTACTGCTCCGGCTGGGGCTCGGCGCTCCCGGCTTCCTCCTGCCCGCCGCCGGTCTCCGGGCCGGAGCCAGGTAGGACGGAGATCTCTGGGGTAGAGGCCGACGGGGCGGGCACCGGTTGGGAGGTGCTATCTTTTTCCGCCGTCCCGGCCCCGCCGCAGCCGGAGAGCAGGGCCAGGCACAGCAACAGGGACAGCAGGGGCTTCTTCCCTCTCATAGGCTTGCGCCTCCTTTTCCCGCTCCGCTTCACCAGAGAACCAGGCAGTTCATGGAACTATCCAGGTCCCAGGGCAGGTCCAGGGCAGGGTAGTAGTCGTCCAGTTCAGAGAACACCTCATTGTTCGCCTTGCTCTCTTCCCAGGTATCCGGCTGGGTCGGGAAGACCATGACCAGCCCGTCATACCAGTCGGGGGCCGCGATGGTGATGGTGTCAACGCGGATGTAGTGGTAGCCCTCCACGTCGTCCCGCCAGTCACTGCTGACGCTGATGGCCAGCTCCACAAGCCCCTCGGGGGTGTCGAACTCGTAGTAGTAGCTCCCATCGCCGTCCGCAAAGTAGTCGTTGTCCGGCAGGAGGAAGCCGGTGTAGTAGTCGTAGAACAGGAAAGAGCTGCCCATCGTGGCCCCATAGGCCAGGGTGGGGATGTTCTCCTCGGAGAAGCCCCGGTAGAAGCTGAGGGTCCGCTGCACGTAGCCGCTGCCCAGGTCCTCATCGCTCTCCAGGTCCAGGGAACAGATAAGCGGGGCGACGCTGTAGTGATTCCCGTCGGTGTTCATCTCATAGTAGTAGGCCCCGTCCTCCAACGTGACGTCCCCCTGGCCCAGGGTGTAGTCGATGTCGATCTCGTACTCGTCGAAGTAGTACGCGGGGGTGAAGTCGGGCAGCTCCGAGGCGAAGAGCCCGTCGCCCTCCCCGTCAATGAGGCCGCCGTCCCCGTCCAGGGCGAAACGCTCGCCGCTGTCCAGGACGATCTCTGTGCCCTCCGGCGTGTAACTGCCGGAGGTGCTGTCGCCGTCTGCGTTGTACATCTCATAGGTGCCGTCGCCGTAGACATACAGCCATACGTCATAATCCAGATACTCCCAGCAGCCGAAGAAGTCCTCAAAGTTGACCTCCGGCTCATCCAGGGTGTCCCCCGGGTCGCTCTCGATCACATCGCCCCGGCCGTCCTCCTCGGTCTCCTTTTTCTCACCGCCGCAGCCAGCCAGCAGGGACGCTAGCATGGCCAGGCACAGAAGCAGGGCCAAGAGAGTTCTCTTTTTCATATCCATCCTCCTCACAAATTGATTTGACCTGCCTGCCAGCTCCGGGCTCACCACTGAGGCAACTCAGAGAGGAACAGCGTATCGCCAAAGGCGTCCACTAGGCCGCCGGAGCCGTCCAGGGTAAAACTCATGCCGCTGTCCTCCAGGCACAGCTCGTCGCCGAACATGTAGTAGTTGCCCATGACCTCCAGGCCCTCCGAGTCATACCACTCATAGGTGCCGTCGCCGTAGATGTAAACCCAGGTGTAGGTGTCGGTGTACTCCCAGCAGCCCACAAAGTCATCGGAGGAGACGGTGGAGCCGTAGTCCCCGTCATCCCAGTCATCGTCCTCCTCGTCGTCCCAGCCGTAGTTGTAGTAGAAATCGGGCAGTTCAGAGAGGAACAGCACCTCGCCGTCGCTGTCGATTAGGTTGCCCTCCCCGTCCAGAGAAACAGTCAAGCCCAGACCGTCCAGGTACAGCTCCACGCCGTCCATGTAGTAGCCGGCGCCGAAGCTGCTGTACTCACTGATCCACTCATAGCTGCCGTCGCCCTGGATGTACAGCCACACATCCTGGTTGGCGTACTCCCACACGCCATAGAAGTCCTCGGCGTTGACCTCCGGCTCGTAGTCGGGCGCCCCGAGCCCCTCCTCGTCGTCCCAGGTGTCGGGCAGCTCCGAGGCGAACAGGGCGTCGCCGTCCCAGTCCATCAGGCCGCCCTCTGCGTCCGTGACGAAGAACCGCTCGCTGTCGTCATCCAGATGCAGCTCCACGCCGTCCATGGAGTAGGTGCCCGTGGAATCCAGCCCATCGGAATACCACTCAAAGGTGCCGTCGTCATAGAAGCAGACCCACATGTCATAGTCCGCGTACTCCCAGCAGCCGTAGAAATCCTCGGCGGTGATCTCGGCTTCATCGCCCCCGCCGCAGCCGGCCAGAAGGCCCAGCAGCATGGCCAGACTCAGCAGCAGCGCGCTCAGTTTCCTGATTTTCATTGATCTTCCTCCTAATATTGGTTTGCACATATCTCCGTTTCCGCTTCCATCATTGGAGGTAGTCAGGCAGTTGAGAGGGGTACATCTCCCAGCTCCCCTCCTCGTCATAGATCGAGCCGTCCGTGCCCATGTAGAACCACATATCGGCCCCCATGTCCAGGCATATTTCGTCTCCGTAGTTCTCATAGGCGCTGGAGCTGACAAGGACGTCTTCGGAGTACCACTCATAGGTACTGTCGCTATAGAGGCACAGCCAGTCGTCCGAGTCCACGGACTCCCAGCAGCCCACGAAGCCTCCGTTGCCGGCGGCGGGTTCCTCATAGTACCAGTCGTCCTCCTCGTCGTCCCAGTCGTTCTCGCCGAGGTTGTCAGGCACGGTGCTCCAGGAGAGGGTGTCGCCCTCGTGGTCAACAAGGCCGTCCCCCTGGAGGGAGAATTCCATGACGGTGTCGTCCTCCAACTCCATCCGGAGAACCTCGCCCTCCATCCAGCAGCTGCCGCTGATGGAGGTGCCGTTGCTACTGTACCATTCGCAGGTGCCGTCATCGTATATGTATGCCCACACGTCGTAGTCGTCGTAGCCCCAATAGCCCACGAAACTCTGGAAGATGTCCTCGTCGACGCTTTCATCCCCATCGGAGCCGGAATCCGGCAGCTGGGAGGGGGAGAGAGTGTCGCCCTCGTCGTCCACTAGGCCGCCCATCCCGTCCAGGGTATAGCGCCGGCCGTTGTCCGTGACCAGCTCCTCCCCCTCCAGCTGGTACTCACCGGAGCTGGAGCCGGTCCCCCAATGCCAGATGTAGGTCCAGTCTTCCCGGATATCGATCCAAATGCCGATGTCGGCGTCGTCGTATTCCCAGCAGCCGATAAAGTCTTCAAAATCGACCGTGCTGCCGCTCTGATCTTCGTCGTCCGGCAGTCGGGAGGCGAACAGGGCGTCGCCGTCGCTGTCCACCAGGCCGCCCGCCCCGTCCAGGGTGAAGCGGTACCCTTCGTCCAGGACCAGTTCATCCTCCTCTATGGTGTAACTGCCGGAGGTGAGGGCCCCTTCCCAATCCCAGTCGTAGGTGCCGTCCTCATAGACCACCAGCCACGAGTTATAGTCCTCGTATTCCCAGCAGCCGATAAAGTCCCCGGCGGTGGCCCCGCCTTTACCGCCGTCTCCACCGCCGCAGCCGGCCAGCAACCCCAGCAGCAGGGCCAAGCAAACCGCCAGCAAAGATAGTCTCCTTCGTTTCATACTCTTTCCTTTCTGATACGCGTTCGCGCTCCTGTTGGCCCGGATCTACGCAGCGGACAGTGTGGCCGCTCCGGACACGTCATCCGGCAGCTGGGAGCGGAACAGGGCGTCGCCGTCGCTGTCGATCAGGCCGCCTTCCCCGTCCAGGGTCAGGGCCAGGTTTATGCCCTCCAGGTACAGCGTCTCGCCGTCCATGTAGCAGGAGCCGCTGGATTCAAGGCCGTCGATCTGGTACCAGTCGTAGGTGCCGGAACTGGAGTCCTCCCCGAAGATGCAGATCCAGTTGTCGTACGCCGTGTACTCCCAGCAACCCACGAAGTCCGCGACGGTGACCTGAGGCGCGGGCTCCACCTCGGAGTCAGGCCATGTGGAGGGGAACAGGGTGTCGCCGTCGCTGTCAATCAGTCCGCCCGACTCGTCCAGGGAGAAGCGCAGGCCGCTGTCCAGCACCAGCTCATCCTCCTCCATGGTGTAGCTGCCGGAGGTGATCTCGTATCCATTCATCCACTGATAGGTTCCGTCTGTCAGTATGTCGACCCAGACGTCGTAGTCCTCGTACTCCCAGCAGCCGTAGAATTCGGCGGGGTCCACCCCCACGTTCTCAACCGCATCGCCGCCGTCGTCCTCGTCATCGCCGCCCAGGACGTCAGAGATGTCCGTCTGAACAAAAATCATATCATCGTAGCCGGTAATCTGCCCGCCGTCCTCCGACATCTCAAGCTCTGTCTTTTTGCCGTTTCTGGAGGTGAGAATGATAGCATAGCCGTCGATCTCCATACCGCGCTCGTCTCCCACATCTATGGTATCTGAGTCTCCATCTCTGAGTTCCCAGGAGCCGTCGTCGTAGAATCGCAGTTCGCTGTCCGTTTCAGCGTCGATCCACAGATTATAGTAAAGGTATTGCACCGTAACGCGGGGGATATCCAGCCCCTTTGTTCGGACAAAGGGTTCCGCTGCCCACCACGTCTGCAAGGCGTCCTTCCCGTCGCTGGTCATCTCGAAATCGTACATCGCGGAGTCAAAGGTCACGATAACGCCCTCCTCCGTCTCCGACCAGGAACCGAAGTGGAGCGATCCGCTCTGGGCGTCGTAATATAGGGCCTGGCCGTCCTTCCCCAGCTCCAGCTGAAGATCGAAGCCGTCGTCCTCCATCCGCCAGGTACCCTCGTAGCCGCTGGAGCCGCCGCAGGCGGTGAGGGCCAGCAGTAGAGCAAGGCAGCAGGCAAAGATCGCGCATATCCTCATTCTTCTCATGTCATGTCCTCACTTTCTTCCAGTCTATCCATACGGTCAGACGCCAGATCAGCCGACAGAGGGCAGTTCGGAGGCGAACAGGTATTCATCGTCGTTGTCCATGATCCATCCGGCCTCTCCCGCCGGGTCCTGTACAAAGCTGATCCCGCTGGACAGGTGCAGGGTCTCCCCGTCCATGTAATAAGTGCCCGCGTCCGCCAGGCCCTCCGTGTTGTAGAATTCATAGGTGCCGTCGCCGTGTATGTACAGCCATACGTCGGTGTTGACATACTCCCATACACCGAAGAAGTCCTCAGCGTTGACGCTGCTCTCCCCGTCGTCGGGGAAGTAGTCGCCCCGGCCGATCTCCAACATCCCCATGTATTCCAAGGCGCGGTAGAGGATGGTGGCGGTGGCGGCGTTGTTCAAGTCTTGCTTGGGCCACAAATTGCCATCATCGCTGCCCGTCACCATGCCGACATTCATCATCAACTGAATGGAGTCACGGGCCCAGGTGCTGATCTGCTCATAGTCGTGGAACTCAGTAATCTGCTTATAAGATTCGCTGCCTGTCCCGTAGGTTGGGGCGCAGCCTATGTAATCCATCGCCCGGTATAGGAAGGTAAACGCCTGCTCCCGGGGCAGGGTCTGATCCGGTCCGAAGTTGTTGTTACCGATGCCGGCGGTGATGCCGCTGTCCAGAGCCCACTCCACAGCCTCGATATAGATGCTGTCGGGGTGGACGTCATTGAAGGAATTCTCAATTTCCGCATAGGGTCCGCCGAAGGCCAGCCAAAGGGAATAGATGAATTCGGCGCGGGTCGTCGGGACATCCGGCTCAAAATTTCCCTGACTGTCCGTATCCATAATCCCCAACTCCACGAGGGACTCCACATAGGGATAAGACCAGTGTTCCTCCGGCATATCGGCGATCCAGACGGCAGATGCGGGAACCGTCATTGTCAAGGCCAAAAGCAGTGCTAAAAGCGCCGTCACCTTTTTCATCTTGCTGCTCTCCTTTCTCATTGCACGCGCTGGGCAACCCTTTTTTCTCTCTTACTTAGTAATATGAGCCCACGATCATGCCCAGCAACTCGTCGCAGGCCATCTCCACCACCGGGAAACTGTCCCGGTACCAGCGGACGAATTTTCCGTCCGTCTTCGCACTCTTCCAGACTGCCTCCTCCCGCAGGGGGCCAAACCGGGCTGTCTGGAATTTCGTCTGGAAATTGACCACGGCTGTGCTCCCTGTCTCAAAAATGATTTGGAGCACCCCGTCCTGTAGGGGCCACACCGCCGAGATCGGGATCTTTTCCATACTTTCGCCTCCTTTGGTATAAACATCCCTTTACAATGCCATTGTACGGTGGGTATTCAGTTTTGTCGTGGGCCTTCAGGTACTAATTTTGGTACCAATTCTTCTGGACAAGCCGGTCTATCTGAGGCCGGTGCGATCCTGCCTCTGTCAATGACAGCAGCAGAAAGGTTCGATTTATTTTGAACTGCGCCCATCCCACCTCGCTCTTGTAAGCAAGGGTACCAGAAGATAACTTCCATATTCCCTACTCGCACCGGCATCGCCAAAACCGCCGAAACACAAAAAAAGGCCGGAAGCCCGCTGAAAAAAGACAA
>OGHL01002081.1_pt1 | contig 10481 bp, 10 predicted proteins | sample 1571391 | NCBI WGS metagenome assembly OGHL01 (sample SAMEA2581948, study PRJEB24529) | metagenome | biome: Human gut stool | place: China | collected 2011 | reverse complement strand
GTTTTATAAGGAAATTTAGCATGTTGTGGGAAACTAAACATGCGAATAAAGGGTATAAAATACCACTCGGATACTTCACAGTAGCCTTTTCTGTAGAACATCTCACCTAAATTCCGTACGCATACAATCAGTCATGTGTTCCTAAAACTCCAGTTCTGAGTCATTCAGCCTTACGGTCCATCCGTTTACCATTATTCTCGGGCATATCTTCGGAATCCCCATATCCGATGACTGTATGAAGAATAAAAGGGTGTATGAATCCTGCCTGTCAAGATATTCCTGAAAGGGAAGCTCCGTTCCGTCGTAACGGGAAACCGGCCGTGCAATACTCAAGAGTGTCATCAGATTATAGCTCCAGACTTCAGCTTCGGTATTCGCATCCCTTATAATAAATTTATAATCCCATCCACTCCTGTTGAGCAAACGCATCGTGTTCAGGCGTGCGGACATAACCACGTCGGATATTTCACCCGGACCTGTATAGTAAGGCACATAAGTAACCGGCCCTTGTCCTGTGGGTTCGTTTTCCCAGGAATAAACCGCATTTTCCGGTGCCTGAATTTCAAATGTATATTGTGTGCCATCCACTTTATTTTCCTCATATCCCATTAACGCGAGATTAAACCGATTGGTGTCACGTATCAGGTTCACCGGATAAATTTTATGGTCGGTACTGGATGGCAGGTGGTCCACTTCCACAACCTCTCCGAAGTAAAGATGCTGAAACTCGAAATTAACAACATCCGTCTCCCGCTTCAGGGATACAATGACCTGTTGGAGGGTGCTAGTTCCCGGTGCCAGTTTATTACCTGCATTGTCCGAAAGCCGGAATCTGTCAGACAAACTTCCGACGGTCAGCACTTTATAACTTCCGAAATTGAGCTCGTCGGTCAACGACATTCGGTTTCCACCAACCAGCGCAGCAACCTTGGCACTTTTGGTGAAAAGCAATTTATCATCGCTATCGAACACAAGTACATCCACCGATTTAACCTGCGGATTAAATGCATCCGCATATTCCATATTGTAGTCGAATACAAATTCCAACCAAAGCTCGCACCGTGGCAGGTCTTCGCGTATACTGTCGCACGAAGCCATACATAGCATCGAAGCAACGATAAGGAACAGCGATTTAGTTTTTCCGAACATATCTTTTCTTTTAGGGGGCAACCCTATCGGTTTGCCATTTTATATTGTCAGAGATCTCTATTTTGTGACCTCCGGTTATTTCCTTTTTGGGGGCGCGCTTTGCATTTCATTGCATTTTGGATGCACCGGTATATTTCAGTGCTGTTTTTGGGAAGCCTGTCACCGGCTTGTTTTTACTTTTTTCGGCGGTCTGTTCCGCACAGAATATCTATTAAAAAAAGTACAGGGCAGGCAGTCCGCACTGCCCTGTTTTCTTTGAAAGCAAAGAGTTTATTTAAATTTCGAAATTTGTAGTCCAGTATATCCACGGAGCAACTTTAATCTCAAAATGAAGATAAGCACCTTTCTTATCGATATCTTCTTCTTCATCCGGATCTTCGGGACCACCACCAGGATACCACGGTGTACCGTTACCATTCACCTTTGTCAGCGTAAGCGTATAATAGTTATTACGTACTACACCGTATTTTCCATACTCCATATAAGAGTTGGCTGCATTATCATGACGAATCTCATAGTAGTAATAATTGAGACTCTTTGGATACCAATAGATGCAACCTTCTTCTTTGCACAGTTCACCGCCATTCTTAATATTGTTGTCGTCAAGAATAGTCTGTGTAAGAAGAGCAAAACTACCTGGATCATTGGTGGTAAGTTCAGATTTTATCTGAGTATAGAACAGTTCGCATGCTGTAACCAAGAGTTTTTCCTGAGCGGTCATAGGGTCTGAGTTTGTTTGTTTAGCTTTAGCAGGTGTATAAGCAGCCAGCAAGTCAGCAAAACTCTTGAAGTTTACAGAGTTAGTTCCGTTAGGAAGACGATACCAGTCATTTCCTAAAGTAAATTCACCGGACTTCCAAGGTGCATATTGTCCCTTAAGTACCAGACGTGTAGCCGCACCGAACTTCTGATATCCTGCGGCCATCGTATTTTCGATACAGTATTTGTAATTATCACCCGCAGTCGCACTTTCAGTAACCCATTCTACCTTAGGTTCGCGAGTAGTAACTTCGAGTGTATTCTTAACAATGCCTGTAAGATATTCACTTCCACCTGCAGTCGTAAAGTTCGGGTCAACTGTATAGAAGTTACTTTTGTAGAATCCGGTAGTATGAGATGACGCTGTGGTAGTCTTCTTTGCAAAAGGAAAGAACAGGGAGTTGTAGTAGTCTATAGTCCAATTTCCAAAATCAAACTGTCCAAGACTTGCATTTGTTCCATCTTCAAAAGGTCCTACTTCCAATGAACCGCCAATCATAACCTCCAATTTTGCAGCAAGGCGTTCTATCTCAAGAGTGGCCGGATTACTTTTCGCCGCATTCTGAGCTTGCGCTTCCGATTTATAGTCGCTGACCAAAACAATCTTGTCCGATACATCGAGCAGACATTCATCTTTCCATGCATGATTGGATGGATCTGAATCGGAATCATCGTAGAATCCGACATTAATCATTGCACAACCATTAGAGTGTACAACCTCCTCTACCAGATAAGCATTGTTGGGCTTAGTATTGTTTTCAGGAACTGTAATCATTCCATTGATGGTAGCATAGGTTGCACCCACTGAAAGGTTATCCAAGCGATCCTTTAATTGGTAACCCGGATTGGCTATAACAAGCAAATACTTAGTATTCGGATCCACTTTAACCGGAGTATTCGGAGTCGTAACTCCACTATTTGTTCCGAAAGAACTTGATCCCAATACCGTGGCATACTTAGTTGCCTTTTCATCCTTAGTCACCACCTTACCCGCATTGAACGTAATCAAATAGAGCTCATTAATCGCGCTTTCCTCCTCTAAAGCCGTCTGTTCACCAGAAGCACGTGAACCAGGCACTTTGGGATTAGTCAGACTAATTGATACGTAAGCTACATCATAACCTGCTCCCCCTTCAACCTCCGGATTTTCCTCCAGATTCTCATTTGAACAACTTGCCAGTGCCGCAACAACCAGCAACGAAACTAAAATTGATTTAATCTTTAGCATAATACAAAAAATTATTAGAATTAATACTTATATAATTTCCCACTTAATCAGTAAGTTTTACTTACCATTCTTTTTCATTTTAGCAGCATTAGCCTTCTTCCTGACTAATTCTTCCAGATTGCTCCTAGCTGCATCCAGACCTGACCGCTCTGCAAACTTCAAATACTTCTTCGATGATTCATAATCTCCCTTCATTAACATTAATATTCCCATAGCATTATTATATTCCGGCAAATTCTTATTCGAATTCACCATGTCCAGATAACGTTCAGCCGAAACCAATTCATTGCGTGATAAAGCGGCAGTAGCAGCATTTATATTTGCAATCTCACTCTGCGGATACATCTGGACAGCCGTTTCGAACACATCAATAAATTCTTGCGAGCCTGTCGGATAGGTATTAGCTACCAAAAACATTTCATTCAAGCTCAAATTCTGCGGACGCGTCTTGATAATCTCTTTTGCTTCCTCCACACTAAAACCCCTCACTTCGTAATTCACTTTGCAGATAGCCACACGCAAACTTGGGAAAATATACTTCAACAAGTATCGGTAAGGCGTCCCTCCGTGAAGTTGCATCAGTTTTGTTTCTCTTCCTTTTTCAATAGGTATGTTCCTGATAATATCCAGCACTTCGTCTTTATATTCCAATTCGATTGTTTCAAGCGCCTTCTCCAGTCCGTCCCAGTTTTCACCTCCAAAGACAATGTAGTATTGGTTTCTCGGAAAATCGTATCTGTATGCCAGATAATCCCGGAGCGCCATGGCACGTCCTTCAGACAGACGTTTGTTCGCTGCCAATGTTCCTTCCGGAGAAGCATAACCGATAATATCCAGACGGTTCACTTTCACATTCGGATCGGACTTCAGCTCATCGATCATCTTGCGGATTTTAGCTAGTTCCTGAGGATTATTCATGTATTCGGGACGAATATTGACTTTATTCACCTCGAAATCCAGAAAACATTCTGCTTGAATATCCCGTTGTTTGATTTCTTCCGCTTTCGGTTGCAGATAAGCAAACTGAGGAACCGCTACGTAAGGCGTCCATACACGTTCCAACGTCACTTTGCCAAATTCCTCGATGTTCATTAATGCCGTTTCACCGCAACCACATTCGTCACGCTGCACGTCCAGACGCGCATCCTTCATCCATGATTCGAACGGAACCAGATATTGATACCGAATCGTATCATTTCTTAGTTTTCCGGCTTTTTCCACTATATACGGCTTCTCGTAGCTTCTCTTCTCCTTGGCGCTCATCAACGCAAGCCCACGCTCATACGCCAAATACTCGTCACGACCTTTAATAGAAACTTTCGGAAGATTCAGAGTGCATCCGGAAGTCACCAGCCGCGGAATTAAATCCATTCCCCGGGCAGATTTCACTTTCACATTATTCAAAACAAAATCTATATCGACATGAATAAAATCACCTTTCTGTTCCAACCGCACCGGATTCACGGTAATGCCACCTTCGTAAGAGCGGGATTGAGCCATAGCTGTGTTTATATTCAGGCTGCAAACCACCAACATACACACAAGGAAACCTATTTTTCTTATTATCATACTCCTCATTATTTAATTACATAAATAAGTGACACACTTGCTTTGGTAGGTCCGAAATAATTTTTGCTGCTTTCCTTCAATCTCATACCACAGGTAGCGCAAGGATACTTGTCATATACAATGTGCGCATATCCCACTCCGACAGACGTTTCTATACTCCAGCGTTTTTTCAGAATCCACGAATATCCTACGGAAAAGCCACCGCCATAAAGATATCCCTGATAACGCGTATGCTGCATATTGTCACTGATAAAAGACCAGTCGGGCCACCCTCCTACATTGAAATCGGCATAATGTCCGTGCATTCCGATAAACATACGGCGAAAACTCTCACAAAACCAGTAACGAACTTCGGGTTGTATCCCCCAATGACGGAGGCGTTTGCCGTCGGAAAGTTTCCACGGATTATAATTGACCGGAATGTCCAGCGTCCATTTACGCGCCAGTCCGATCTCCAACCCCAAATTCATGGTAGTGGTAGCGTCATACAGCAGATTGCTTTTCAACGCAACCTTCTGGGCATAACCCTCGGAAATAGCACATCCGAGCATGAATAATATGAGTATAGCAACTTTCTTCATTTATATCACATTTACTGTTATTTATTGCCCCAATTGAGTAACATCTATTTTTATGCGTTGCACATTACTGATGCCCGTTTTAACGGAAGACGCCATTGTTGTGAGATGTACGATTCCGTTTCTGGAATCCGCCTCTATATTGGGCAATACCTTAATATATATCTTACCGTCTTCAACGATAATGCGTTCTTCTCCTGTATGTTCCTCCGGCATTACGGAAGAATACAGACGGATCCAATTTTTAGCACTTTCATCCACTTCGCCCGTAAGGCAGAAATAATTGATTTCATGCACCTCCGAATTTGAATTTTCAGTAGGCATGAGCTGAAGCGTACTTCCCGCAGCAGGAACAGCTTTCCTTTGTCTAATATGAACTTCTTTTTCCAAATTTCCTGTTTTTAATGTTAGATACACATCATCCTGTCACCTGTTTCTCTTTGTCCTTCTTCATACTACATCAACCAGTCAGCCCCCATCTGTTACCGATGTTATTACCAGACCAAGTCCCTTGATGTGCAGACAGGTATTGTTCTGAATGCCGGACTCATACATAATATAATTCATGGAGATTGATTCTTGAGTGTCACTATAAGAGAGAGAGCCAAGCCAAGGATTGCTCAACGGCATAATCAACAACTTGGCATATATATCCGCACAAGTTGTCACCTTCGATGTTAATTGAAAGAGAGTGCCGGTCACATTCGACCCCTGCACACACATCACAGATAATAAAAAAATCAAATATAAAATACTGATTGTAAGTTTTGTTATTTCTCTCATTAATTCTCTAATGTACTTTCTTCTACTTCTCATATATCTCTCTTACTTCTCTTTTTGCTTTTCTCTCAGGACAATATTTTTTGTCCAAATCTCATATTGCAAATTTCGGAATATTAAAGGAGATACAAAATTGTATTCATTTCTGTTACAGAGAATCAACTTAGAATAAAGGGACTAATTATGTAGGTAGCGAACAACAAGGTTACGAAATTCACAACAAAAATATTCAATATCCTCATTTCTTTCGATATGCGAACATTTTAAAATTCCCAAGTTTCTTTCATAAAAACTTGGACAATAGAGGGAAGTTATAGTTTTTCGTGTCATTTAGACACAACTTAGGCACAAATTAGACAGAATAACTAGCTGTTTTATACAACAAAATAAGCTAATAACTTGTATAATTTGTGCCTAAATGACAAAAAGTTCAATTTCTATATGTATATATAGTTATCAAATTATAAGGTTTTACGCTCAGTTTCCGTAGGTGCCACCTCATCAGGAATACTGAATTCGCGATTAGCAAACAGATCAGCAAGTCCTGAAATTTGTTTCAGGCGCAACAATTCATCACGATCCATACCAATATTTTTCATTATCCATTGATCGGACATACCTGCCTTATCAAGCTCCGCAACAATGTTGCACATCAATTCAATGTTATGCATTCCACGCGCACGGTTGTGCCGGATTGTTGAACTCATACGGTTAGACAAGTCTTTGTCTATCACCACAATCGGCAACAAACCGTTTTCACGCTTATAGATTCGTTGGGAAGTTTTCAATACCGTATAGCGATGGTAGCCGTCCACCAGTATATAATGGTCTTCATCTTTATTGTAGTAACATACACATGGCATCGTAAAGCCATCTTCCCAAATAGAAAGTTCCAGCAACTTCATTTCAGGCGGTGCAACGACATTCGGATTATAATCGTTCGCATATACTTTTTCTACGGGCACCGCTTTTACCTCGTAAACAGGGCTTTTATCTACACTCATGATACTATGATTCTATATTGTTCCATAATTTGACTTCTCTTACTCATCTCCTCCTTTGTAGGTGAGAATCCCATATATTTGCAGGCATGGTCATTCTTAAGAATACAAACGCACATTCGCTTATACGTGGGTATTTCTTTGAATTCCGGAATGTCGATATCATCCTGATATTCCATACGTACCGGTTTTTTCAACGTTTTGTAGTTACTGTTGTCCATAACGATAATTGGTACTTTCGCATCAATCAGCTTTTGGATGGTGGCATCACTCAGGCATCCGCCTTTTGTCCGCCAGAAATTCACGCTCACTGAAAGTTTCCGTAGATAATTCTTCCTCGCCCGCTCCGGCAGAGTAGACAACAAAAAATACATAAACTCGCGCCATGTATATCCTTCGGGAAGTTTCACCGATTGCCATCCCATTGCATGAGTACCACCATACATACCGGTAAAGTTCACACCGTTCACCCTTCCCACCATTTTACCCCAGGTATTAGGATCAAGCACCCGGTAAAGCTGCAAACTCTCTTGTGCCTCATTAATAAAGGGACTTGCTACACGCTGACGCTCCAGATTGACTCCGGCACGATAATAAAGATCGTATAAAACATTATAATCCCACTGGAATTTTCCATTGGCAGTCCATACATCCGTTGTTTTCCAGTCATAAATAGGGTAGGCATTATAAATATCATTCCCTACTTTTGAAGTCCATTTATATTTATGATACATCTGGAATTTACGGCTCATATAGATACATCTCCACCGATTGAAACTTTCCTGTGTACGAATCCCGATCAGACAACAAGTGCGCACTGCATCTTTTTTATTATGTATCCATTGCGCAAAACGCATCTGAAATTCATAATCCCACATCGTTGTATTATAAAACGGAAAGTCGTCTTTAGTCATTGCCTTTTTAGGCATGGAACGAACCCATATATTCTTTTTGCTGTCTTCCCACGGACGCCAAAAAGATTGATACATCGAGGTGCAGGTAGCCACACGGAAAGGGATGCATACCCGGTATACATCCAAAATATCCTTATTGGCCTCCAGCATCCGGTCTACATAGTCAATGGTCATTTTATACTGGATCTCATAATCCATGTGAAAAACTCCCAAACGTACCTTAAGGTTATTCTTCCGGATATAATCGATACACATATTCAGCAGTACCCCGCTGTCTTTACCTCCGGAGAATGACACATATATATTATCAAATTCATTAAATATAACTTTCAGTCGTTCTTGTGCTAATTCATATACATTCTTTGTGCCTGCTATTTTCTTTTTCGTCATAAGTTATCTATACATTTTTACATACCGTGTCCATTTCTTGTCCATCGATACAAATTCAAACTTTTCAAATGTTCCTTTATCTTGTACCAGTGTGACCGAATTGAGCAACCAACTCTCGGGCCTAAATTCCGCAACGATAGCGGGCAACAGATGTGACAGGATTTCCTCCCGTACGGTGCCTTCTGCCTTCACATAATAATTATTGATTACAGCTTTCTTCCGGCTTTTCTGTTCCACGGGGACGAAGCCCACCACTTCTTTATCTTCAATCGCAATGAACCACACATACTCTTCGCCCGTCTTGAAAGGGTAATTATTGTTTGCGCGTATCACTTCGGGATCCATCACCATCGGCGCTAAAAGCCGATATAAGTGTTTGTCTTTTCCTTTTAATCGTATTATCTGTATCATATCATTCAAAAATGGACACACAAAAATAAGGAAAAAATATCAAATTCGTCATTTCTGTTCCTAAAACATTTGTTTTTCACACTATTATCTCTATATTTCGATATTTTTGAAATCACCCATACGCCATTTCTCTTTCACGTTTAAAGTAAGTCAGTATAGTTGCAAAGCTTAAATATTCCCGTCCAGGAGTATGCAACCGACTTTTAAACTGATAGTAGGCAAAGATGACTTCGCATGCCAATTTATATTTGAAATGCAGCTTTAAACGGTGCTGCAAAAACTCAAACACCCGGCAGAGATATGCAAACACCTCCTCCACCCTAGCATTTGGAATCACTCGTGGCGCACGATTTACATCCGCTATATGCTCCATCTCATTAAGCACATATTCCAGTTGCTCAATTTCCTCACCGGTGTTTTGCATTGTACACTTCATTTGTTCTATTTTCTCTTCCTGACGAATGTACTGTTCACGCTTTCGTTGTAAACGATCTTTTATGATCTCTATTCCTTTTGACATTATAAAATTTAGTTATATATAAACGGTTTGACCTTACTGATTACTAACCGGAAAAAATGCCATATAAAATCTAATCTCGAATGCAAATATAGAAAAGATTGTTTAAATAATTAGATTTTTATTTAAAAATATTCATACTTATAACACATTTAAATTACCAGCATCAGAAAAACGTTTTTTTCATCCAATGAAACGAGTCATAATTTTGCGGCGTACTAAAATATTTTAAACAATGGATAATCAATCTTTTGACTGGCTGCTTCACGGTTGCCACGTACTATCCGAGATGGCAGTGGCTTATTTTCCCAACTATCAGGATAACTGATATAGACGATACGCTGGCAAATGCCCATACCCTCCTCGACCGATTGGAAAATGAATGTGGTACTGCCGAACATCTCCGTTCCACGTCACAACTCATAGAGGACACTATAAGTTGATAGAGGCCCGCATGGCCAGCAACAAGAACAGTGCTACAGGACTGACTACTGGATTTGCCGACCTTGACCGGGTGACATGCGGCTGGCAACCCGGTGAGGAGATCGTTATTGCTGCCCGTCCTGCGGTAGGTAAAACAGCATTTGCACTGCATCTGGCACATACTGCAGCTTCTGCCGGTTATCATATCGCTGTGTATATTTTCACATATACAATATTTTTCTCGATGAATAACTGACTATTACCATACATTACCGATGGCAGTATGGATTTAGAAGAACACACATTTGCAAGTCATCAAGAAAATCTTGAACCTGCAAGACAAGAAAGGAAGCGAAAATATGATTTGCATAAAATTTAAATAGTCTCTTTGTCTCATTTTCTGTATGATTTTATTATTTTTTTCATTAAATATACAAAATCTAAATACTATCTAATTATTTCTATTGATTTTGGACTGAATTGAGCATGTTTACTATTCTATCCAGTTCATCATGAGAATAATATTCTATTTCTATCTTTCCGGAATTTTCATTTTTCCTGTTGATTAGAACCTTTGTTCCCATATTCTTTTTAAGCTTTTCCTCAAGATCCTTGTAGATTGCTTCCATCTGAGGATTAACCGGTTTTTCAGACTTTGTCTTTTTCTTGTTCTTCTGTAATGATTTAACAAGCTTCTCTGTATCCCTGACAAAATGGAGAAAGGTATTTACAAGAAATTCTCCTTCTTCAAAGACCAGGTGG
>OGHL01002051.1_pt1 | contig 10628 bp, 4 predicted proteins | sample 1571391 | NCBI WGS metagenome assembly OGHL01 (sample SAMEA2581948, study PRJEB24529) | metagenome | biome: Human gut stool | place: China | collected 2011 | reverse complement strand
ACCGTCCATCAACAGGAGAAAGCACAAAAGACACTGACACGCATCGGAGGAGAAACGTATGCCCGCCAAACCCTGGAAGAACTGAACCAACTCACTCAATCTCAAGGCAACCGGCAAAACAACGAATGGAAATCGGTCTTCCGCCCGGAAATGCGCAAAGTACTGATCATTGGAATCGTTCTGGCCATATTCCAGCAATGGTGCGGCATTAATGTTATCTTCAATTATGCCCACGAGATCTTTTCATCAGCCGGATATGCCGTTTCCGATGTACTGATGAACATCGTAGTGACCGGGATTACTAATGTGATATTTACGTTCGTCGCCATCTATACGGTAGACAAATGGGGACGTCGTACACTGATGCTGATCGGTTCGGCAGGATTAGCGCTGATTTACCTTATATTGGGAACCTGCTACTTCCTGGATGTAAACGGTTTACCCATGCTTCTACTGGTGGTACTTGCCATCGCTTGCTATGCTATGTCACTTGCCCCGGTAGTCTGGGTGGTGTTATCCGAAATCTTCCCCGTGAAAATACGAGGTATGGCTATAGCCATCTCTACCTTCTTCCTTTGGGTGGCTTGTTTCATACTGACCTATACCTTCCCGGTATTGAATGAAAGTATAGGTGCCGAAGGAACTTTCTGGCTATACGGTGGTATCTGCCTGGCCGGATTCCTGTTCATACGCCAAAACCTGCCCGAAACAAAAGGGAAAACACTGGAAGAAATAGAAAAAGAATTAATCAAATAATACATAGAACAAGATGAAAGAAAGTGTTAATGTATGGGAGGAAGACATCCTGCTCCCTACCTATGGCATCGGACGCCCTGAGAAAAACCCGATGTTCCTGGAGAAACGTGTCTACCAGGGAAGCAGCGGAGTCGTATATCCGTATCCGGTCATCGAGAAAATTGAAGAAACCTGCGAAGAGAAAAGTTATCATGCCGTATGGCTGGAGAACGAATACATCAAAGTCATGATCCTGCCCGAACTGGGAGGACGTATTCAAATGGCATTCGACAAGGTGAAACAACGGCATTTTATCTATTACAATCACGTAATAAAGCCGGCACTGGTAGGACTCACCGGTCCCTGGATCTCCGGAGGCATTGAGTTCAACTGGCCTCAACATCACCGTCCCAGCACCTTCTTGCCGGTGGACTACAGCATCGAACGATGTAAAGACGGAAGTGTCGTTGTATGGGTAAGCGAACGGGAACGGATGTTCGGTCAAAAAGGAACAGCCGGATTTACACTCTGCCCGGAACGTGCCGTACTCGAGATACAAGGAAAAGTTTCCAACCCGACTCCGCTTCCACAAACTTTCCTTTGGTGGGCCAATCCGGCCGTAGCGGTCAATGACTGCTATCAGTCAGTATTCCCGTCGGATGTCAACGCTGTATTCGATCATGGAAAACGGGACGTGTCTCGTTATCCTATTGCTACCGGAACCTACTATAAAATAGATTATTCTGCCGGTGTGGATATTTCCAGATATAAAAATATTCCCGTACCGACCTCCTACATGGCAATCCGGTCTAACTATAATTTTGTAGGTGGGTACGAAAATGATACACAGGCAGGTGTCCTGCATGTGGCCAATCATCACATATCTCCCGGAAAAAAACAATGGACTTGGGGAAACGGGGATTTCGGACAGGCATGGGACCGCAACCTGACTGATGCTGACGGTCCGTACATAGAACTGATGACCGGAGTCTATACGGACAATCAACCGGACTTCAGTTGGTTGCAACCTTATGAAGAGAAGACTTTTACCCAATACTTCATGCCCTATCGGGAATTGGGAGTTGTGAAAAACGCCTCCTCCGAACTCTTAATGAATCTGGAAACCGAAGGAGAAGAATGTCGTTTGAAGCTGTTTGCCACCTCGGCTCAGCAAGGATTACGCATCGTAGTCCGTCAAGCGGGTGTTATACGCTTTGAGGAAATCCGTAGCCTCTCGCCTGAACAAATATTCGACCGGCTGATCCCCATAAATGATCTTCACGAAGCGGAAGTCATTATCTACGATACCAACGGACGAAAAAAGCTAAGTTGGAAGGCCGAACCGGAAACAATCAAAGCAGTTCCGGAAGCAGCCAAACCCGCCCTTGCACCGGAAGAGATCAAAACCAACGAAGAACTCTATCTGACCGGACTGCATCTGGAACAATATCGTCATGCCACTTATTGCCCGACCGACTATTATCGGGAAGCACTCCGCCGGGACAATGGAGATGCACGTTGCAACAACGCCATGGGACTATGGCTGATACGCAAAGGAGAGTTTGCGCAGGCTGAACCATATCTTCGGAATGCCATTGCCCGACTCACCGAAAAGAATCCTAACCCCTATGATGGAGAAGCTTTCTATAACCTCGGACTTGCTCTAAAATTTCAGGGAAAAGATGATGAGGCCTACGATTCGTTCTATAAATCGTGTTGGAACGCGGCATGGCAAGACGCAGGCTACTATTCGCTGGCCCAGATTTCCGTGTCCCGCAGCAATTGGGAAGAAGCTCTCGAAGAGATTGAAAAATCCCTTCTCCACAACTGGCACAATCTGCGCGGACGCCATCTGAAAGCAATCATACTCCGCCATCTCGAACAAAAAGAGGAGGCTCTTGCCTGGATAGAAGACTCCTTGAAGACAGATGCATTCAACTTCGGTTGCCTGTTCGAAAAATACCTGATCACCCGGAATGAAACAGTATTGCTCCAACTTCGGAACCTAATGAAGCGTGGAGCACCCGATTACGAAGCCCTGGTGCTCGACTATACTTCTGCCGGACGATTTGAAGAAGCACTGGCTGTAGCCGAACTTGCCATTGCCCAACCTGTCGGTGAACAGACACTCTTACATTATTACAAGAGTTGGTGCCTGATCCGTCTAGGAAAAACAGCCGAAGCACAAATAGCCATTGCCACTGCCGAAAAAGAACCGGCCGATTATTGTTTCCCCAATGCCCTGGAAGCGATAGAAGCCCTTCAGTGTGTAGTCGACTTTGCAGGAAAAGCCCCCAAAGCACTTTATTACCTGGGAAATCTATGGTATGATAAACGCCGGTATCCCACTGCCATCGCAGCCTGGGAGCGCTCTTCGCGCGAAGACGAGACATTCCCCACCGTATGGCGTAATCTGTCACTGGCTTACTTCAACAAAATGAACCGTCCGGACGAAGCTGTCGCCTTACTGGAAAAAGCATTCCGCCTGGATCACACGGATGCCCGTGTACTGATGGAACTGGATCAATTGTACAAACGGCTGAACCGTCCGCACATAGAAAGACTGTGCTTTCTGGAACAGCACATAGATATCGTAATGACCCGTGACGACCTGTATCTGGAATACGTCACTTTACTGAACCAAACCGGGCAATATCGGGAAGCAATCCGACGGATCGACCAAAGAAAATTCCATCCGTGGGAAGGAGGAGAAGGTAAAGTACCCGCACAATATCAGCTGGCACGCCTGGAACTGGCAAAGGAGTTGATAAACCGGAAAAAATATGATGACGCACTCGCCTTAATAGATGAATGCTACATATACCCTACCCATCTGGGTGAAGGGAAACTACCGGGAGCACAGGAAAATGACTTCAATTATTACAAAGCATATATCCTGCAACAACAAGGGAGACCGGAAGAGGCTCACAGCCTGTTCGTCAAAGCCTGTTCGGGAAACAGCCAGCCAGCCGCTGCCATGTATTACAACGACCAGAAACCGGATAAAATATTCTACCAAGGACTGGCATACCGGAAATTAGGAGAGGAAGAAAAGGCACGCAGCCGGTTCAACCAATTAATTACTTATGGAGAAGAACATCTCTTCGACCGATTCAAGATGGATTATTTTGCCGTATCTTTACCCGATCTTTTGATTTGGGAAGACGATATGGATAAAAAGAACCGCATCCACTGCAACTACCTGATGGCACTGGGACATCTGGGACTGGGAAATAGAACAAAAGCCGAACACTTCTTTGATATAGCCGCCTCAATGGATAACAATCATCAAGGAGTACAAATTCACCGGAAATTAATGAATACCATTCTATCATGAAACAATCTTTTCAAAACACCCGGTACCGGGCGATTCTGCTCCTGACCGGATTGATGCTTGCCATGACCGCTATGGCGCAAACCCTAACGAATGATGCTCTTGACTTGTCGGGCATGTGGCGCTTCCAACTGGATCCGATGGGATTCGGTAAAACTCCCGGTTCGGAACTCTATCTGGACAAGCTCTCTGAAACCATTATGCTCCCCGGATCGACAGACCAGGGAGGTAAAGGTATTAAAAATACGGCACGCTACGTAGACCGTTTAAGCCGTAAATTCGAATATCAGGGAGCCGCCTGGTACCAACGTGAAGTAGTGATTCCGGAAGATTGGGCAGATCGGGAGATTTACCTGAAGCTGGAACGTTGCCATTGGGAAACCACCGTCTACGTGGATGACAAAGAGGCAGGAATGAAAGAGCACCTGAGCACACCGAACACGTTCGTATTGACTCCGCTACTTGCTCCGGGAATCCACACACTGACCATTTGCGTAAACAATACACTTAAATATCCGATGGATCAATGGAACCATGGAACAACCGAATATACGCAGACTAACTGGAACGGAATAGCCGGAGACATCTCACTATATGCCAAGGAGAAAGCGCATATCCGCCAGATCAATGTATACCCCGATGTCAGCTCGAAAGCAGTGGAAGTATCTGTACAACCCGCTCCCCTAAAGACCGGACAGACAGGAAAACTGGAGCTATGCATCCGCGAGCAAGGAGGTAAAATAATAGTCCGCCAAACACTGAATGCAGACAGTCTTCAGGTACATGCAGGCATACGCCAAACGCTCCCGATGGGAAATAGGGTGAAACTCTGGGATGAATTCACACCTTATTTATACGAGATAGAAGCCAGTTGGAACGTAGACGGAAAGACAGATACTCAAACCCGAACTTTCGGCATGCGGAACGTAGAGCAGGGTAAACATCATATCCGCCTGAACGGAAGAGACATTCACTTACGTGGAGTACTGGATTGTGCAGTCTTTCCCCTGACCGGTTATCCGTCGACAAATGTGGATGACTGGAAACGCATCTTCACCACCATTAAAGAATATGGAATGAATCACGTACGCTTTCACTCCTGGTGTCCGCCGGAAGCAGCTTTCGAAGCCGGTGACGAAGTAGGTATGTACCTCCAGGCCGAACTTCCCATGTGGATCAAAGATGTGGGTAAATATCCTGACCGGCGTGATTTCTTTGAAAAAGAGATGTATGCCATTCTCGATGCCTATGGCAATCACCCCTCTTTCATCCTGATGTGTAACGGCAACGAAAACGAGGGTGACTTCGCCGTATTGGAAGATCTGGTAAAAAAGGCACAGAAGTATGATAACCGACGGCTCTATAGCGCCTCGACCGCACGTACTCATACTCCTTCGGATCAGTACTATGTGTCGCATGTCACCTCGAAAGGATGGATTACCGTATACGAAGGAAAGCCATCGACTGACTGGGACCGTTGCAAAGAATCGGATATCGATGTACCGGTGATTGCTCACGAAACCGGACAACGCTGTATGTATCCCAACTTTGAGGAAATCAAGAAATATACCGGTGTTGTAGAAGCACGCAATTTCGAGGTATTCCGCGAACGGCTTGCCAAAAACGGCATGTTGCACCAAGCCAACGATTTCTTCCGGGCAACCGGAGCACATACGGTGCTGCAATATAAAGAGGTAAACGAATCGCTGCTCCGTACTCGCAACTCCGGTGGTTTTCAGTTGTTGGGACTGGCCGATTTCCCCGGACAGGGCAGTGCCTTTGTAGGCATCCTCGACGCTTTCTGGGAAAGCAAAGGACTGGTAACACCCGAAAAGTTCAGAGAATCGTGTGCTCCGACCGTACTCCTGGCACGTTTACCCAAACGCACTTTCAGAAACGGGGAAAAACTAAAGGCAAAAATGGAAATTTACCATTTCGGTAAAGATGCCCTGAACAGCCGGAAACTGAACTGGACACTGACCGGTGAAGACGGAACCGTATACCACAAAGGAAGCCTGAAGACAAAAAGCATACAACCTGCTACGGTAGATTCACTCGGAATCATCGAACTCCCCTTGAACGGGATGGACAGCGCCCGCAAACTGACCTTGAAGGCTGAGCTGGGCGGTATACACAATGAATGGGATGTGTGGGTATATCCGGAACAACCGAAAACGGAACAGCACAACTTTGTCTACACCCGTACCTGGAATGACGAAACCAAACAGTGGCTCAACGAAGGCAAGAATGTACTGTTAATTCCAGAAAAGTGTAAAGGACGCAAAGCGCACTTCGCCAGCCATTTCTGGAACCCGATTATGTTCAACTGGAATCCAATGATCGTAGGTACACTGATCGATAACGAGCATCCCGCCTTTCGCGACTTCCCCACCCGGAACTATGCCGACTGGCAATGGTGGGACATCCTGAACTATTCAACAGCCCTGGAACTCGACGAACTGAAAGAAATCACCCCATTGATACAGAGCATCGACTCATACGAGACCAACCAAAAACTGGGTATCTCGTTCGAAGCTAAGGTAGGAAAAGGAAAACTATTCGTGCTCTGTGCCGATCCGGAAAAGAAAATCGATGAAAGACCTGCGATGCAGCAGTTACTAATGTCTGTCCGTAATTATGTGTCATCCGGGCATTTCAACCCGACAAAGAGTTTACCCGTCTACCTGTTGGATGCACTTTTTGCCCCGGCATCCGAAGAGAAATCCGGAGACAAGGGTAGCAAGGCGATCGAATTGCTATTGAATAAATAGTCAGACGAATCTTAAAATACATTAAAAGAATAGTGGCCGCTCTATGGTGACTGCTATTCTCATTGTATTTATAATAGCACAAGTCTGAAAGTAGAACATTATAAACTGATCTTTTTTAATATTATGAAAATCAAACTACTATTACTACTCTGTTGTGGTCTGTGGAGCAGTTGCAACTCGTATGACTATTGTCCGGTCACTCCTTCAGAGAGTGATCTTGTATTCACCGAACTTGCCCGGTCGTGGGACGAAGCAATGCCCTTGGGAAATGCTACCGTCGGTGCCTTGGTATGGCAACGTGACTCCACCCTACGCTTGTCACTGGACAGAACCGATTTATGGGATTTACGTCCGGTAGACAGTCTGTCGGGAGATAACTTCCGCTTCTCCTGGGTAAAAGAACATATTCGCCAAAAGAACTATCTGCCCGTACAGAAAAAGCTGGACTGGCCTTATGACATGAATCCCGCGCCGTCCAAGATTCCCGGAGCTGCCATCGAATTTCCATTAGAGCAGATTGGCACTCCGACTCAGGTAAGACTTTACCTGAACAATGCCTTATGTGAAGCAGACTGGGCAGACGGTACACAAATGCAGACTTTCGTTCATGCTACCGAACCGATCGGATGGTTTGTATTCCGTAACCTGAAAACCCCGATAGAACCCTCCATCATCACTCCTGTATACAATAAAACGAAGCCGGATGGCAGCCTCGATCCGGTTTCGGGACAAGATCTGCACCGATTGGGCTATCAACAAGGAAAAGTGGTTCGTGAAGGAAACCAAATAACCTACCATCAAAAGGGATACGGAGACTTTTCGTATGACGTAACAGTCTGTTGGAAGCAAGAAGGCGAAACCTTGTACGGTACCTGGAGCGTCACCTCTTCCTTATCCGGCGAGCAAGCTTCCGAAAAGGCAGAAGCCGCCCTGCAACGCGGTCTAAAGCATGATTATCAGGCACACCTGGAATATTGGGACAAGTACTGGGCACAATCATCGATCACTCTACCCGATTCTGTACTGCAAAAACAGTATCAGAACGAAATGTATAAATTCGGTTCCACTACCCGCAAACACTCATACCCCATCTCCCTGCAGGCCGTATGGACAGCCGATAACGGCAAACTTCCGCCCTGGAAGGGAGACTATCATCACGATTTAAATACCCAGCTAAGTTACTGGCCGACCTATACAGGCAATCACCTGACCGAAGGAATGGGCTATCTGAACACGTTGTGGAACCAACGGGATGCATACAAACGCTACACCCGCCGCTATTTCGGTACCGAAGGGATGAATATACCGGGGGTTTGCACCCTGACAGGAGAACCCATGGGAGGATGGATACAATACTCCATGTCGCAAACCGTAGCTGCATGGCTGGCACAACACTTCTATCTGCAATGGAAATATTCGGCAGACCGCACTTTCCTCAAAGAGCGTGCTTATCCATTCATCAAGGATGTGGCAATCTATCTGGAGCAAATTTCAGAAGTTACCCCCGAAGGAGTACGTAAACTGGAATTCAGTTCAAGTCCCGAAATATTCGACAACTCCCTGCAAGCGTGGTTCAGCGACATGACCAATTATGACCTGGCAATGATGCACTTCCTCTTTAAGGCTGCTTCCGAACTGGCACACGAACTGAACCTGGCCGACGAAGCCGGACACTGGGCATCCCTGGAAGCCCAACTACCGGATTACGACATAGACGAAGAAGGTTGCCTCACTTTCGCCAAAGGATATCCCTACAAAGAATCACACCGTCATTTTTCACATGCCATGGCTATCCATCCGCTGGGACTGATAGACTGGAGCGACGGAGAAAAGTCACAACACATCATCCGCGCCACCTTGAAGAGGCTCGATGAAGTAGGGCCGGACTACTGGACAGGATATTCATACAGTTGGCTCGCCAATATGAAAGCCCGTGCATTCGATGGTGAAGGTGCCGCACAAGCCCTGAAAACCTTTGCGGAATGCTTCTGCCTGAAGAACACCTTCCATGCCAACGGTGACCAGACCCAAAGCGGCAAATCCCGCTTCACTTACCGCCCCTTCACGCTCGAAGGTAACTTCGCTTTTGCAGCAGGCATACAAGAAATGTTGCTGCAAAGTCACACCGGCGTAATACGCATCTTCCCGGCAATACCGAAAGAATGGAAAGATGTATCCTTCGAAAGCTTACGCGCCATGGGTGCATTCCTGGTATCGGCCCGGATGGAAGGTGGAGAAATCAATCGGGTACGCATCTATTCGGAGAAAGGCGGCATGTTGAAAATAGCCCGTCCCGGTACATTGAAGCCGAATAAGAACTATACTTTATCCGGCACGGATATCTTGAACATAGATACTCAAGCCGGTGAATGGATCGAGTTGAACCCTTAATGCACTCCGACAAAAAGTCAAGAGTGTATATATAGTGTCATTTTGTATTTTCTACCCGGTATAGCTTCTGCTATATCCGGGTAGTTTTCTTTGCGGTGATCAAAAACGCCTTTTCCGGCAATCAGGCTTTTGCAGAATATCACCTTTCCCGTCTGTTCGGATACACATCCCTACCTTTTCCGGCAAAAGCGCCACATTCATCTTCATCGAAAGGTGTAAACGGCTACATTCTGACACTTTTCCGACATTAACCGACACACGGCTAAAAAGTGAAAAAGAGGCGGAATAAGAGCAATGAATTTTATCTTCTGACCTAATGCAACTTTAGTTCTAATGAAATAGAGCGTTGGTTCTAAACGAATGCCGCCTCCCTTTTAAAGAAAGAAAGCTTTCGTTTAATAGATTTCATGCATAGATATTGGAAAAATTTCACCTTTTACGTATTTTTTTGCAGTTTACATCCGTTTTTTATGCAGTCCTCTTCTCTGCCAGAGCTATTTTACCCCAATTGCGAGTCAGCAAAAAACAGGATATACTATCAGAATCACACCGATTGGGTCATTCTTCTTTCAGAAATCAAAAGCAGTTTTAAAGCCGGCCATTTATTAAAATAATATAAACATAATTTTTATTAACATACATCTTTAATTTCTAATCTTCATATAAAAAACGTAAACGCTCCAACGTTTACCATACAAGTGACGGATAGATAAAAAGAAGACCTCACCGAAATTCCTCTCCAATTTGGAAAAGAAAATCAGTAAGGTCTTCTTTCATATTGTAATTTACATTATTTTTTGCTTAACACTTTTGCGTTAGATTGTGTTGCCAAATCGTTGCCAAAACTTAACTTTTTTTGTTTGGAATAGTTATAAATAATAGCTCAATTTTCACAAAAGGTTATTCAAACTCGACAATCACTAATCAATTTTGTTTAGAGATTATTTGTTGCCGTGTTCGCTTTTCTCTTGAATCTTTGATTTATTCATATTATCCTGCCTGTATGAGCTAATGTTATCATTTTGTTATCGCTGTTGATAACACTTGCTCTCTAACTATAGATAATAACAACATCCCATCTATTTATCACACTACCTGTTTAATTATATGTAGCCTAATTCTTGACAATATTCTTCTACAACATTTTTAAATTCTTTTAGCTTTGTCTGATAACCTCGATGAGCTGTTATTAAGCCATTAACACTCATTTCATTACAAATTAGTAATTCATTGGTTGAAAGCTTAAAAGATTGAATCATCTGCTCTGCTATCATATCCTTCGGTTCATCATACTCCTCATATTCTCCTGCACAAAAGCTTAGTAGAACTTGTTCATACCACTTTCGAATTGGCTTATTCATACACCTATGAATCATTTTCATTGATGTAAGAATGCT
>OGHL01002050.1_pt1 | contig 10633 bp, 8 predicted proteins | sample 1571391 | NCBI WGS metagenome assembly OGHL01 (sample SAMEA2581948, study PRJEB24529) | metagenome | biome: Human gut stool | place: China | collected 2011 | reverse complement strand
CCTGGCCGGCAGCACCGTGACGCGCAGCGCCCTGCGCCGCGGCGGCAGTGACTCGCGCACGCTCTATCAGCTTTTGAACCGCAGCACGGTCGCGCTGCGCGAATACGCCGACTTTGAGGTCTACGGCGAGGACGGCGACTGCCTCTATACCACGGCGAACGTATGGCCCGCCGCGCAAAGCACCGGCTGGGGCATACTCAGCGCGGCCCGCGCGGCAGACGGCATTGTGCTGCGCGCCGGAAACGGCGGGCTCGCCGGAGCCTGTCCCGTGACCGCGCGCGGCGGTGCGGTGCTCGGCTATGCCGTGTTCCGCATGGACGACGCCAACTTCGACGCCTTCTTCGCGCCCCTGCTGCGCGGTGCGGACGATCTGCTGCTCGTCGATGCGACGTGGCGGCTGCTCTACGCCTCCCAGCCCCTGCGCGCCGACGATACCCTTGCCCTGCTGCGCGCGCAGCTGCTCTCCGGCAAATCTCTCTCCGACGGGGACGGCGAGCGCAGCTACTACGTCGGCGCCTGCGCGGAAAGCGGCTTTTCGCTCATTCTGCAGCAGCCGCAGACCTATACCGCGCAGGTCGTCCGGTCGATCTACCTCGTCGCCGCGCTGATGGGCGCGCTGTGTCTGGTGCTCTGTCTCGTGTGCGCCTGGTGGCTCAGCCGCCGTCTCTTTGAGCCGGTCAACGAGCTCGACGGCGCGATGCGCCGCGTCGAGGGCGGTGATTACGATGTGCGCATCGAAAGCACACGGCAGGATGAAATGGGCCGCCTCGCGACGAGCTTCGACCGCATGACGGCGGAGTACCGCCAGAACCTTGAGCGCAGCGTGCAGCGCGAGCGCGAGCTGAACGAAACGCGCCTGCGGATGCTCCAGTCCCAGCTCAACCCGCACTTTCTCTACAACACGCTCGACTGCATGAAGTGGCTGGGCGTGACCGGCGGTGTGCCGCAGGTGGCGGAGCTGGCCGCCGACCTCGCCGCGCTGCTGCGCGCGGGCATCTCCGGCAGCGAGTACATCACGCTTGAGGAGGAGCTCGAGCTGATCGGGCGCTACCTCGCCATTCAGGAGGTCCGCTTCGGCGACCGCTTCGTCTGTGAGCTTGATGTGGACGAGCGCTTCCAGCACTGCGTGGTGCCCAAGCTCATTTTACAGCCGCTGGTGGAAAACGCCATCATCCACGGCGTGGCCGACAGCGACGAGGGCTTCATCAAGCTCTGGGCGGAGGAGGACGCGGAGGGCTATCTGCTGCTCAAGGTGTCCGACAACGGCAGCGGCATCCCGCCGGAGGTGCTCGAACGGCTCAACAGCCATGAGCTTATTCCCGGCGGCCATCTGGGCCTGAACAACGTGGACCGCATCGTGCGCCTGAGCTACGGTGAGAGCTGCGGTCTGAGCGCATATCCGAACGAGGGCGGCGGCAGCTGCGTGCAGCTGCGGCTCCCGATGCAGAAAGGAGAGGACCATGCTCAAGGTACTGATCGTTGACGACGAGGCCGTGGTGCGCCGCGGCATCGTGCTCGGCATCGACTGGGCCTCGCTCGGCTGCGCCGTGGTCGGCGAAGCCGCCAACGGCGAGGAGGGTCTGGCCGCCGCCGAGCGCTACAGCCCCAACCTCATCATCACCGACGTGCGGATGCCGCACATGGACGGCATCGAGATGATGCGCGTCCTGCGCGAGCGCGGCAGCACCGCTCACGTCATCGTGCTCACCGCCTACAACGACTTCGACTATGCCCGCTCGGCGCTCCGCTTCGGCGCGGCGGACTATCTGTTGAAGCCCTTCCGCGACCAGGAGCTCGTCGCCGCCATCGAGCGCGTGCGCGAGAAGGACGAGGCCTTCTCCTCCCGCAGCGCGCAGGACGATCTGCTGGCGCTGCCCAAGGGCGACAAGAGCAAATATGTGCTCCAGACGCTCGAATACATCGCCGCGCACTACGCCGACGCGGACATCAACATCACCACCATCGCCCGCTCCATCGGCATCAGCGAGGGCCATCTGAGCCATGTGTTCAAAAAGGAGACGAGCTACACCGCGCTCGGCTACCTCACGCTCTACCGCATCCACATGGCGCGCAGGCTCCTCGCCGACTGCCGCTACAAGGTCTACGAGGTCGCCGGCATGGTCGGCTACCGCGATGTCGCCTACTTCGGCTCGACCTTCAAAAAGCTCACCGGCCTCTCCCCCTCGGAGTATCAGGACCGCTGCCGGTAGAACGCGCAAGCTGCACAAAAAAGTACGGAACATACCGGACAAGCTCAGCGGACTTTCACAGCATTTCGCAGAAATGCCCGCATAATCGCAGACTTGTCCCGTTCCGCGCCGGCGCCGCGGAAGGTATAATACTGTATGTGGTATTTTATGCCGCAACTACAAACGAAGGAGAACAACGATGAAAAGAAAACTCTTAGCGCTCCTGCTTGCCTCCGTCATGGTCCTCAGCCTTGTCGCCTGCGGCCAGAAGGAGACTCCGGACACGCCCGAGACGCCCGACGATCAGGAAGAGGTCAAGGACTACTCCGGCTACACCATCCGCATCTATTCCAACTCCAACTCCACCGAGCGCACCACCTGGCTCATTCAGGAAGCCAAGGACGCCGGCTTCACCATCAGCATTGACGATAACTCCGTCATCTCCGGTGATACCGCCGCCATCCAGGCCGCCAATGAGAACAAGGACGGCGACATCCTCTTCGGCCTCAACGAGACCCGCTGGAGTCAGGTCGTCGACGGCGTTTACGAGAACCTCAAGCTCGTTGACTGGACTCCCACCTGGGCAGGCGAGGTCGGCGAGTACGCCTATCCCGGCGCGGCCTACGGCCTCGTCATCCAGAACGTTCTGATGCTCTACCGCAACGACGAGCTCGGCACCAACGGCGAGAAGCTCCACTTCCAGCACTGGGCCGACATCGTGGACTGCGGCTACACCTGGTACCGTCAGAACAAGGTCGGCGGCACCACCAACGCCAACATCAACTCCGCGATGCTCTACGCCTTCGTCGATCCCTCCTCCCCCGCCGGCGGCATCTCCACCGAGGGCTGGGAGACGCTGTGGAAGTACTGCGCCGAGGGCAAGTACTCCTCCGACGACACCTATAAGTACGGCTTCGATCCTCTGAACAAGGGCGACGTCGCTGTTTCCACCTTCTACTCCTCTTCTCTCTACGGCAAGATCGACGCCGCAGCTGAGAGCTCCGAGCATCCCCTCAAGGGCGCTATGACTCCCGAGAACTGGGATCTCGTTGAGATCGACGACGGCACCTATTACATCGCCGAGTACATCGGCATCCTTGATAAGGCCGACCGCACCGAGGAAGAGACCGAGGCTGTCAAGGCGTTCGCCGAGTGGTTCGGCTCTGCCGAGACGCAGGCGGCCTGGGGCGAGGAGTTCGACTCCTATCCCTGCAACACCGCCGCGGCTGACATCCTCTATCCCGACGGCATCCCCGCCATCTACACCCTCAAGAATTTCGCTCTGACCAAGGTCGACGGCACCGACATGACTTATGCCGAGTACGTTGCCGAGCACTCCAGCGAGTGGACCAACATCATGACCAACCTCGGCTTCTACTGGGCCGACGCCTCCGCCGCCGTGGCGGAGCCCGACTGGGCCAACCTCGACTGGGCGACCCTGACCCAGAAGGCCGCGTAAGGCAACCCCCGCGCACCGCGTCCCGCGGAGAGGCTCAGCGGGATACCGACTGTTGTGTGTTTTCAGGCGAGCCGGGATCTCTCCGGCTCGCCTGATCTCTTTATTCCGAATACAAAAAGAGGAGAATCCATTATGATCCGGCTCAATGACATCGTTGTGAAGTTCGGCGACTTCACCGCCCTGCACAGCATCAACGTCCATGTGAAGGAGGGCGAATTCTTTACCTTCCTCGGCCCCTCCGGCTGCGGCAAGACCACCACGCTCCGCACCATCACGGGCTTCATCGAGCCGGCGGAAGGCTCCGTCGTGGTCAAGGGCCGCGACATCACGCGCGTCCCCATCGAGGACCGCAACATCGGCATCGTGTTCCAGAGCTACGCGCTCTTCCCGACGATGACCGTATACGACAACATCGCTTTCGGCCTCAGGGTCAAGAAGGCAAAGAAGGACGAGATCGACCGCAAGGTACGCGAGATCGCGCGCAAGGTCGACCTTTCCGACGAGCAGCTCAAAAAGGCGGTCTCGCAGCTCTCCGGCGGTCAGCAGCAGCGCGTGGCCATCGCCCGCGCCCTCGTCACCGGCCCCGCCATCATCTGCATGGACGAGCCGCTGAGCAACCTCGACGCCAAGCTGCGCGTGCAGCTGCGCAACGAGCTGAAGAAGATGCAGAAGGACTTCGGCATCACCACCATCTACGTCACCCACGATCAGGAGGAGGCGCTGACGCTCTCCGACCGCATCGCGGTGTTCAACAAGGGCTTCATCGAGCAGATCGGCACGCCCAACGAGGTCTACAACCACTCGCAAACCGAATTTGTCTGCAATTTCATCGGTGACATCAACCGACTGAATGACGATACCGTGTCCGCCCTCCGCGCTGCCGGTGCGGAGGTGGACGCAAGCAAGCACAACTACATCCGTCTCGAGCGCCTGCACGTCAACGTCGCCCCGCGCGGCGGCGAGATCGCGCTTGACGGCACGGTGGAGAACTGCGAATACTACGGACTCTACATCAAGTATTACATCCACGTCGGCACGCAGAGCCTCAAGGTCATTGAGAAGAACGACGGCGTGAACATCTACGACCCGGGCCAGCGCGTCAAGGTCATCCTGAACCCGAACGACATCATGGCCTACGCGCCCTCCGCGGAGGAGGTGGAGTGATGGGCGGCTCTCTTGCTAAGTCCCGCTTCGACGCGGCGTTTGTGGTGCGCATGATCGGCATCGTGCTCTTTGCCTACTTCTTCTTCGGCTTCATGCTCCTGCCGTGCCTCAATACGCTCACGAGCATCTTCACCACCACGAACGCCGAGGGCGTGCGCGATCCCTTCGCGGTCATCCGCTTCTTCTTCGCGGGCAGCATGGGCCGCTACGTCTGGAACTCCCTCAAGCTCGCCATCTGTCTGGTCGTCACGGTCAATGTGGTGGGCGTGTCCATCGTGCTGCTGACGGAGTATTTCGACATCAAGGGCGCGAACATCCTGCGCCTCGGCTACATGACCACGATGATCTACTCCGGCGTCGCGCTGGTCACGGGCTATCTGTTCCTCTACGCCTCCGACGGCATTCTCACCACCGCGCTCGTCAACGCCTTCCCGAGCTTTGATCCAAACTGGTTCTCGGGCTTCAACGCGGTGCTCTTCACCATGACCTTCGCCTGCACGAGCAACCACGCGCTCTTCCTGCGCAACGCCATCCGCGGCATCGACTACAACACTGTCGAGGCCGCGCGCAACATGGGCGCGAAGCCCTTCAAGGTGCTTTGGAAGGTCGTTTTCCCGACGCTCGTGCCCACCATGTTCTCGCTGACGGTCATGACCTTCATCACGGGTCTGTGCGCCATGTCCGCCCCCACGCTGCTCGGCTACGACTCCATCAACCCCGAGATCGTACGTCTCGCCGGCTCGTCCACGGCGGACGAGGCCTTCCCGCAGGCGCGCGCCGCGCTGCTGTCCATCATTCTCGCGATGTTCACCATCGTGCTGCTCACCGTGCTCTCCGCCTACGAGCGCAAGGGCCACTACCTCTCCGTCTCCAAAACCAAGGCACGGCTGCAGAAGCAGAAGATCACAAATCCCCTCTGGAATACCCTCGCGCACATCTATGCCTATGTCCTCTTCATCATCTACATGATCCCCGTGGTGATGATCGTCATTTTCTCGTTCCAGACCTACGGCGCCATCCGCATGAAGAAGCTCGACCTTTCCAACTGGACGCTCATCAACTTCTTCGGCACGCAGGACTACCAGTACCTCACCTCGCGCGGCACTTACAAGGTGCGCAAGGGCTCCATCTCCGGTCTGTTCGCCAACGAGGCGACCCTCGGCGGCATCAAGATGAGCTTCGTGCTCTCCATCCTCGCCGCGGCGCTCGCGTGCCTGATCGTCGTGATCGCCTGCAACTACATCTTTAAAAACCGCAGCAAGAAGTCCGGCGTGGTGCTGGAATACTGCCTGCTTTTCCCGTGGCTGCTGCCGACCATTCTCATCTGCTATTCCTACCGCACCTACTTCAACGCCGAGAACATCTGGTACGTCGGCAATGTGAACCTCTACTTCGCCGAGCACGTCCGCATCCTGCTCGTGCTGGCCTACACGGTGGTCAAGCTGCCGTTCTCGCTGCGCATGATCAAGGCGGCGTTTTACGCCATCGACGAGGAGCTGGAGGACGCCGCGCGCAACATGGGCGCGAGCGGCCTGACGACTTTCCTCAGGGTCAAGCTGCCCATCATCCTGCCGAGCGTGCTGGCGGTGTTCGCGCTGAACTTCAACGCGCTCTTTACCGAGTACGATATGTCCGCCACCTTCGCCAGCTCCTACGGCACGAGCTACGCCATGGTCATTCAGGCCATGTGCGCGGAGGAGGGACTGTACGGCTACAATGTCAATGCCTCGGGCCGCCGCTGCGCTTCGACCGTGTTCATCATGCTGGTGTCCGGCGTGATCCTCTATCTGGTCTACGGCGTGGGCGCGCGCGACCTCGGCGAGCGGCTGGAGGCCAGGGAGCGCCGCCGCAGACGCGTGGCAAAGCTGACGGGACTGTTCAAAAAGGAGCCCGCCGCCGTGGCGGCGGAAGCGGAGGAAGCGGCGGTCGCCGCCGCTGTCCCCGACGAGCCGGGAGAAAAGCTGTAATGAAGATCAATACCATTGTTTTTGATATGGGCGGCGTGCTGCTGGACTTCGGCGCGGAGCTGTTTTCCCGCCGCCTGCACGTCGGCGCGGAGGGCGAAGCGCTCCTCAGGCAGCACCTGCTGTGCACGACCGACTGGGTGCGGCTCGACCGCGGCACCATCACCGAGGAGGAGGTCTATGCCCACGCCTGCGCCAGGCTCCCCGCGGAGCTGCACGCCGCGGCAGAGTATATCATCTACCATTGGAACGAGCCGATCGTGCCCATCACGGGCACGGCGGACGTGGTGCGCGAGCTGAAGGCAAGGGGCTATACGCTCTATCTGCTCTCCAACGCCGCCCGCCGCCAGCACACCTACTGGCACGACATTCCGGGCAGCGAGTGCTTTTCCGGCACACTGATCTCGGCGGACGTTCACCTGCTCAAGCCCGAGGCCGCCATCTATCAGGCGCTGTTCGACAAATTTGACCTCACGGCGTCGAGCTGCCTGTTCGTCGACGATTTCCCGCCGAACATCGAGGCGGCGGAAAACGCCGGTATGCAGGGCATCGTGTTCCACGATGCCGGTCAGCTGCGCGAAGAACTCAAAGCGCGCGGGATCCTCTGATCCCGCGCGTTTGCCTTGAAAGGAGATCGTTTCCATGTCCATTCTCAAGCTCACCCCCGCCTGTAAGGACTATCTCTGGGGCGGAACAAAGCTCATCACCGATTACGGCAAGCGGTATGACGGCGCGCGTCTCGCGGAAACGTGGGAGCTAAGCGGTCATCCCGACGGCCCCTCCGTGCTCGCGTCCGGTCCCGACGCGGGCAAAACGCTCGCGGAATATCTCGCCGCGCACCCTGGGGCGCTGGGGGAGCACGGGCGGAAATTCGCGGAGCTTCCGGTGCTCATCAAGCTCATCGATGCGGCGAAGGATCTCTCCATTCAGGTCCATCCCGACGACGACTACGCCCGCGCGCACGAGGGGCAGAACGGCAAAACGGAGATGTGGTACGTCCTCTCCGCCGCGCCGGACGCCTTTCTCTACTGCGGCTTTTCGCGCGATATTTCCCGGGACGAGCTAAAGCGCCGCATCGCGGACAACACGCTTCCCGAGGTTCTGCGCCGCGTGAACGTCAAGGCGGGCGACACGGTGTTCATCCCCGCGGGCACCATTCACGCCATCTGCCGCGGCATCGTGGTGGCGGAGGTGCAGCAGAGCAGCAACGTGACCTACCGCGTGTGCGACTACGGCCGCCTCGGTCCCGACGGAAAGCCCCGCGCCCTGAACATCGCGCAGGCGCTGGACGTGACGCGCCGGACCGCCGGCGTTCCCACGCCGGACTTCGGCGGACACCTTGCCCGCTGTGACTATTTCACTGTCGATCTGCTCGCCGCGCCGCAGGCGACGCTGTGCGGCGCGGAGTCCTTCCTCTCGCTGCTGATCCTTGACGGCGAGGGCGAGGTCCGCTGCGGCGGTGAGACCGTCAGGGCGAAGAAGGGCGACAGCCTCTTTCTCCCCGCCGGCAGCGACGAGGTACGGCTCACGGGCACGCTCCGCGCCCTCGCCACGCGCATCTGAGTGCAGGCAATAAGGAAGGAAGCGGGAGAAGCGCGCCGCGCTTCTCCCGCATTCCTTACGGCTGCTGTTGCTGCTGGGAATTGGTCTGGCTGATCTCGGGCAGAAACTCCATGAAGCGGATGGAATAGAGGTCCGCGCTGATGTAGCTCTGCTCGTCGGGCTGGTAAAGCGCGATGTAGTCGTTGCCGACCTCGTAGAGGATGCCGTGGGTGACGATGGTGTTCTGCGTGCCGATCAAAAAGCTCACGATCACGCTGCGGCCCACGTTGCGCGCCATCAGGCTCTTCCACGAGCTGTGGAGGATCTGCTCCGCCACGCTCATGCCGTTCGGAGTGGCAGGCAGCGGGCCAAGACCGGGTGCGATCTGCAGCGCCCCCATCACAGCGTTGGGCGCGGCCGGCGGCGCTCCTCCCTGCACCGCGCTGGGCGCCATGCCCTGCTGCTGGCCGTTCTGCGTTGTGCCGCCCTGCGCGGAGCCGAAGGCGCGGTCCACCATCTGCTGCGACCTTTTCTGCATAGTGCTGTTGTCGATCATGGTCTGGTATGTGCTCGCGTCTCCCTGCGTCATCACGGCGGGAAGATAGCGGTCGTTGTCCGGCGCGCCGCAGCGCGTGAGCTCGATCATAGCGTCCATTCCTTTCAGAGCCTTGGATTTCGTCTCCTATGTATCGTAGTAGGCTTCCGTGGGGTCGTAGAAGCAGTGGTCGCCGATGCGCACGCGGAACACCCCGACCTGCGAGGGAAAGTTGGGCCGGCATGTATCCGAAAAGGGATTGAAAAACCACAGCGCGTCCCCGAGTCCTGTCAGACGGTTGCCTGCCATCGCCCAATCCGCGATGGAGTAGTGGACGTCCGTCGGGCGCATATTGTAGATGTTCTGCGGATTGTAGGCCCCCCGCTCCGTCTCGCTCGCACAGACGAACTGCCCCGGCTGCATGATGATCTTTCGGATGCTGCCCTGCCCCACGCGGGCGTATTCGCCGCCCGAGGCGGTCACGCGGTTCATCACGACGCTCGCCACCGCCTTCATGCCGTTCTCTCCCTCGCCGCCCGCCTCGCACTCGATGAGCCGCGCCAGCAGCTCGCGGTCGGAGTAGGCCATCGCCTCGCCTCCTTGCCTGCTGTTTTGTTCATCTCAGCCTATGCGCCGGCGCGCGTCCGCGTGAAAATTTTTTTGAAAATGCGGGAACTTTTTTCCGCGCTTTTCGTCAAATCTTATTGTGCGAGGACGAAAAAAGCCCCCGGCCGAGAACGACAGCGCCCCACGGAAGCTCCGTGAGGCGCTGCTTTTTTGTTTTATGGGATCTCTTCCTCGACCGGCGGGTTTTCCGCCGCCGCGTCCTGCGCGGCCATCGCCGCAGAACTCATCGCGCCGAGACCGCCGCGCATCTTGATCTCCTCCCACTTTTCGCGGGTGATGAGGAGCTGCCGCGGCTTGGAGCCCTCGAACGGCCCCACGATGCCGCGCTGCTCCATCTCGTCGACAATGCGCGCAGCACGGGAATAGCCGAGCTTCAAGCGCCGCTGGAGCATGGAAACGGACGCCTGTCCGGTCTCCATCACCACGTCGATGGCGGCGGGGAGCAGCTCGTCGCCCTCGTCGGCGACCGGCTCGGGAGCCGCGCCGGAGGGTGCACCCTTGCCGCCCTTTTCCTTCTCGGCGACCGCCTGCTCGATCTTGTCGATCACGCTCTCATCGTACTGCGCGGCGCCGTTCGCCTTGACGAAGCCGACCACGCGGTCGATCTCCTCGGCGGAGATGAAGCAGCCCTGCACGCGGCGGGGCTTGCCCTCGCCGAGCGGGGCGTAGAGCATATCGCCGCGGCCGACGAGCTTTTCCGCGCCGGTGGCTGATATGATACCAAGCTTTTCCCCGCTTTCCTCAACGGCATAGAAATGCAGAAAATCATACCCTGTGCCGTATGCCGCAAAGTGCGACTTTATACGCCTTGTATAATTGTTAGGTTTAAGACCGCTCAGCAGTTCTGAGCTGATCTCTTTGGTTTCATAGATCATTTGTTATAAGTCCTATCCAAGATCAATTTTGTAAGAACATAAGCGTTCTCAAAGTCCGCCTTATTTATCACGCAGCTTGGAGAATGAAGATATCTGCAAGGGAGTGACACTGCGGCTGTCTTTACACCACTGCGGGAAACGTGTATCGCACCTGCATCATTTCCTCCTGCCACCATTGTTTTGGTCTGGCATGATATTCCGTTCTCTTCTGCAACAGAAAATGCAAGCTCAAAAAGCTCACGGTCATACATTGTGTGTCTGTCCATATATGAAACGAC
>OGHL01002043.1_pt1 | contig 10672 bp, 6 predicted proteins | sample 1571391 | NCBI WGS metagenome assembly OGHL01 (sample SAMEA2581948, study PRJEB24529) | metagenome | biome: Human gut stool | place: China | collected 2011 | reverse complement strand
CTTGTTTCCGCTGATATCCATATATTTTCCGGGAACCTTTGTTTTTGTTTCTACCTTATAGGTATGGTCTACAGAAGCATGTGTATTATGCCCGTAGTCATAACCGGCGTGAATTACTTTAATATTAGCCTCGGCAATGGCCGGCTTCTTTGCAAACTTTTCACGCAAGAAATTCTCTGCGATTGTCAAATCGCGATTAAACAACCAGCAAACCAATCCCAGTGCAAACATATTACGGCACTTCAGCATTGATTTGTTATCCATTCCGCTATCTGCCAGACAATTCTTGACCATCTGCGAGATAGGAGCAGCAATCACATCCTGCTTGATGCCCATTTCCTCAATGGGATTCTCTGTCTTAAAAGCCGCCTTGTCCAAATCCGATTTCTGGAAACAATCTGTATCAATGATGATACAGGCTGTGGACTTGGCAAACTTATATTGTGTTTTCAATGCAGCGGCATTCATGGCAACCAACACATCGCATTTGTCGCCGGGAGTAAACACCTTACCGGCACCAATATGTACTTGGAAACCTGATACACCTGTCAATGAGCCTTGCGGGGCACGGATATCCGCCGGATAATCGGGAAAAGTACTGATATCATTTCCCACTGTAGCCGAAATATTAGAAAATATATTTCCGGCTAGCTGCATACCATCGCCTGAGTCGCCTGAGAAACGGACCACAACCTGGTCCAACTCCTTGACTATCATTTCATCTGCCATAACTTATAATTTAGGGTTACAATAAATTCATTGCTCGCAAAGTTCGGAAAGTCCTGTCAAAAAACAAAATATTCCGCCATTTATCTCCATGCGATTATCAAAGTGCACAAAATTACAGCAATATTTAATTTCAAACGAAGAAAAAGAGTCGGTAAATAACTGTTTAATAGCATACTTCACTATCAATATGATATCGACGCGATATCCTCCGGAATAACATATTGTTATTTTTATGTATATTTTACGAACATCAGAAAACTTCTTCTGACAGATAAGTAAATCAATGGCCGATTTTAAAACATCAGAATGACAAAATAATTATTCCTCTTGTCATCTATACCCTTTTCTTATATTTTTCATTCTTTCATATTGCCGTTTTAACAAAAAGGACTACCTTTGCAGCCAGATAAGTTGCCCTGGTAGTTCAACGGATAGAATAGATGTTTCCTAAACATTAGATAGGGGTTCGATTCTCCTCGGGGCTACAATGATAGAAACGCAGTTAATCAATAGCGATTAACTGCGTTTTTTGTTTGGATTCACTTTCCTTTTTGTGATGACGGACTGGATGTGATTTATACCTTATTATATATATAGCCGATTTATATTGATGTGTGTCGTGTTCTACAATACAAGGGTATTCTCAGTTTGGAGATTTTTCAACTTTTCAAATGATAATAAGGATGATACATATCATTCCTTAGATTCGATACCCGATTATGATATGCTATTTATTCATTTTATGTTAATTCAGTTCTTATCTATAATTCTAATTCATCTATTTTCTTTTTTATTTGTTATAGGGACGTTGAGAATTTCTATTTTTGCATTTTATATTTAATATAATGAATCTATAAATAATAATTTATTTTGGAGAAGAAAATTGGAAAGTTAAGTATCAGGGTGTTGTTGAATACCCATCGTAGAAATGATTGTGAGATTTATCCTCTGATTATCCGTGTGGTTTATCACAGGCGTAAAAGTGAGTATTCTCTTGGGTGGAAGATTCATACTTCTAATTTCTCTGCAGATCGTGAGCGTGTTGTCTATTCATCAACCGGTAATCTTAAGCGCAAGGATCTGGGACTTATCAATGATGCCATTTCTCAGGAGCGTGAACGATTGCTGAAGATTTTTGCTTTTCTTCAACAGAATATGCCGGGTTTCAGCTTATCTCAGTTGATGGATAAGTATCGTATGGAGCGCAATTTGCGTTATGTTGATGCTTTTATTGTGCGTGAGATAGAGAGGCTTCGGCAGGAGGGGCGTTCTGGTACTGCCGGCCTGTACCTTAGCGGATTGTACTCTTTACGACGTTTTTTGCGTGGTCAGAAGATTACGTTTCGCGAGTTGACTTATTGTTTTCTTACGGATTATATTCATTTTCTACGTATGCGCGGTATCTCTGAAAATACTGTGAATATGTATATTCGCAATCTCCGCGCTGTCTATAACAAAGCCCAAAAGCAGGGGATAAATATGGGTTGTGAGTCTCCCTTCCGGGAGCTTAAGCTTCAAACTCAGGAGACTGCGAAGCGTGCGTTGTGTAAGCATGATATTGCCCGTATAGTATCTGTTGATCTTTCCTCCGAACCTTTATTGGATCGTGCCCGGGATCTTTTTATGTTTAGTTTCTATGCCCGTGGGATGCCTTTTGTCGATATTGTCTTTCTTAAACATGACTCGATAATCAATGGAATCATTTATTATGAGCGTAATAAAACGGGGCAACGCATGCAAGTTCGTGTGATTCCTCCTCTCGCAGCTCTGATTGAGAAGTATCGGAGTTCTTATCCGTATGTATTGCCGTATATAACGTCTTTTTCGGACCGTACGTCTTATATGCAATATCGCTATGCATTGGGTAATGTTAACCGCCTACTCAAACGGTTGGGCAGGCGATTGCACCTGCCTCTTGTACTGACTACCTATGTTGCCCGCCATAGCTGGGCGACTATTGCCAAAGAGGAGGGATTTTCTATCGCATCTATCAGCGAAGGGCTTGGGCATACTTCTGAGGCAACGACCCAGATTTATCTTCAGTCTTTTAATAGTGAGGTCATTGATAAGATTAACGAGCAAGTCGTAGCCTCCATAGGAAGGCATATCTGATTGCTTTTTGAAAAGGTATATCGTGTGTAAGCAGGTATTTTAAATGATTTGTCCCGTTTGGGACCTCTGCTGTTCCATCTATCTCAATAGGATAGATAACGAGGGTAAAACCCTGACAAAACATGCTTTCTGCTCTTTCAACTACAAAACTCTACTTTAGTGATTCTTGTTTGACAGGGCAAAGATAATGCACCTGCAAAAAGAATCACTTATCCAAAGCAACCATTTACTTCACCTTTTCCGAGATTATATTTTAAGATTCTGATTATCAATATGCTTGTCTTTGAGCTGCCTGACCAACTCTCTTGGGGAATTACCGAAATTCTTTTTGCAGTATTTATTGAAACTGGCCGCTGAAGAGAAGCCGAATTCATACACAATCTCTTTTACACTGGCTCCGGGTTGCGCCAACCGATAAATGATTTTCTTGTTTTTTTGTTTCAGCAACCATGAATATACTGATTCGCCAAATTCTACCTTGAACTTTCTGGCAAGATCGGTAATACTCATTCCCATTGCCTGTGCTAATTCCTCACGATTGTTCACGCGATCAACATGCAGTAAAACAGCAGCTTTGAAGCTCATATTCGTTCCTATGATTTCATGAAATAAATTTACTATTTCCTGTTTTCTATAGCTTATTCTCAAAATAATAAAGAGTTCTTTCTCCTTAATGGAGTGCAAATGCTTACAGTTGACTCCGGCTCTCAGGTAGGCATCCATTAATTCCAGAAATAAGTTCAGCGGGTGGCGTACCGATAGTATTCCGACCTCTTCAGATGCTTCTCTCACTTCTTTTAGATAGCTCTCTAACATGTGTTTCTCACATAGTTTAATGTCATTGTATAGGAAGCTCATATAAATGTAGCGTCCGGTGACTCGTACCTGTATCTCGTAAGTGGATAATGCCGAGATGAAAAAGAATTCCTGGGCTATTACCCTTTTTATTTTGCCTTCTTTGGGAATAATCTCCACTTCACCTTCAAGAATGAAGATCAGGAAATTAGTTTTAACAGATAAGGTCTGACTATTGAAGTTACTGCCGCTTGTAAGCGTTCCAATCCCGAATCCCTCATACGATTCACTTTTATAATTGGTGCATGAGATGTGCTCTTTTTTGTAATGTAGTTTCATTTTTAGTTTTGTAAATTATAGCTTGATATATTTATGTTTTTATTAAAATGTTTCATAATATGTTTCGCCGGATTTTGATATAATATATTATTATACAGCGATCTATTTAAAATCGACATGTGCCTATCGCATAGAAAAACATTTGCTGAAACAATATTATGTATATAACGCTGATAATCAGGAGTACTTTCTATCACTATCTATCCTATTGAGATAGATGAACTTGATCTGTGTAAGAAGATTAAAATAGATGTTCTATGGTTTTTGTAACCGTAACAATTGAATCTTGATGTGGTTCGGTGGAGGAGTATAAGATATTGCGGATTTTATGTATCCGATAAGTCTAATGTTTTTTTTAAGCAAAACAAGTTGAATAATAGTTATGGCGTTTAAGCGATCTGTGTTTCTCTTTCTGTTGGTTGTTTCTTCTACGTTTTTAGGGGTCGAAATAGCTCGTGGGCAGGTTTATTCTTTGCAAACTAATGTTTTGGGTTGGGGTACTACCAATATGAATCTTGAGTTCGGGCTGAAGTTTTCCCATCGTTGGACCTTCCACTTTCCTCTTCAATATAATCCCTTCTCTTTTGGAGATGCGAGGCTTCGCAATTTGTCTGCTTCTCCCGGAGTGCGTTATTGGATCCGTGAATCTTATGGGCGTTCTTATTTTCTTGGAATTCACGGAGTGAGCACCATGTATAATGTCGGTGGAGTTTTTGGCGATAAATATCGTTACGAAGGCTACGGTTTTGGAGGCGGACTTTCTTTGGGGTACAATCGTCCTCTTTCTCCTCATTGGAATTTAGAGTTTGAGGCAGGTCTTGGGGTCTTGTGGACCCATTATGATAAATATGTTTGTAAGGCATGCGGGCAGAAAGTGGCTACTTTTAAGGGAGCACGTCTGATTCCGACCAAGTTGGCAGTGAATATAGTCTATTTATTCTAATTCTATTAATCTCATTTCTTATTCTGTTGTAAGATGATACATCAAAAAAAGTTCGTCACTATATCGATAGGGTATCGTATCTATAAAATGTTAGGGGTGCTCTGTCTCTGTGTGCTGGTATATTCATGCGGTTCAAAATCTCCTTTGACTATGCGTTTGTTTATGCAGGCTGGCGGAGCTACTGTCGAGCTGCCGAATACTTCTTCTGCGGATAGCGTTTTTACAGTCTCCGAAACTGTCGGTTTCCGGGATAGTGTGGTTGTTGACAATCCCGTTTCTTCGGTTGATTCTCTTGAAGAAGATATCTGGAAATCAATTGATATGGATCGCATTGATATTGTTGCTCAGCGTAAAAGTATAGAGCGAATCTTGGAACGTAATGGCGAGGTCACCCTGATGTTTTATGTAAAAGCTCCTAAAGTCCTATTGGACAGTTGCTGGAAGTTGACAATGTACCCGGAACTGATAGAAAAAGACTCTTCTGTTTTGCTGTCTCCTGTTATTCTGCGGGGAAAAGAATTTATCCGTACACAGGAAAGCCAGTATAAAGCATACGATGATTTCCTAAAGGGTATTATACCGGAGAGTAAATATGACAGTGCTTTTGTGGATCGTGAAGGTATTCGCAAAGATATTTTTGCACGGCAGAGGCTTTTCTGGAAGGTCTATGAAGCAGAGCGACGTAGACGTCTGGCTTATCTGAAGTGGAAGACACTTATGGATAAGCGTCATGGATGGATCAGTACGAAAGCAGAGGGAAACCGTAATACTTTGAAGCAACGTATGCAGCGTAATGTCTTGGAACGCAGCGTGGAAAAATTCATCGCCGGTTATGATACGGTTGGTATACGTGCTTCGTACCAGAAAAAATACGATCGCCGTACGGATTTTTGGCCGGCTTACCGTTTGCCTCGTGCAATGACAGTTAAAGATGTTCCTTCCCGCTTTCAGGAACTTTATCTGTCCGGTGGGCGTCTTGAGGATATTCGTAACTACAGTTTCACTCGCCGGGATTCTATTGAGATCGCTTCCCATCGCTACTTCCGAAAAGCGATTGCAGAGAATGAATATAACCGGGACCATCAGGATTTGATTCGTGACCGTATTATCCGCTTCCCTTATGCTGACAGTGCAATGGTCAATCAAACAGCTGATCCTTCGGAAGACTTCTCCTATCTGTATATGTATCGCATCCCGGTACGTGAGGGAATGAAGAAATTACATATAACTCTTCGGGGAAACGTGCTCGCTACGGACCATAGCGTATGGAGTCTTCCTCCGGCGGATACATTGACATTCGTAATTGCGTCTGTTGCCGACTTGGCTGATGCTACTCTGGCGCGTCGTTTTGATATAGCGGGTGACAGTGTGAACCATCTTACTCCTGAGCGTGAGGAGTATGCCCAAGGACTTGAGGCCCTGTCCAATCGTGAATATCAGAGAGCTTTGGGTATCCTGGAGAAATATCCGGACTACAATACAGCTGTTGCCTTGACTTGTTTGGGCTATCATGCAAAGTCGGAAGATTTGTTAAAGCAACTGCCTCAAACAGCTGCGGTTGAATATCTCCGAGCGATTGTGAATGTGCGCTTGGAAGACTACCAAGCGGCAGCAGAACTTCTGTTGGAGGCATGCCGTAAAGATACTAAATATGTATACCGTACAGAAATGGACTCTGATATTGCAGCACTTCTTCCCAGATTTATGGGCCTGAAGGAGGAGCTGGAGCGAATAGCTTCTGAAGAGTAAAGTACACTATACTTATACCTTAATACTATAAGAAGTTTAATGATTCTTTATTTATTGTTGAATTTAAATTTTTATTAAAATGAGAATTACAAAATCGATTCTGGCCTTAATGGCTGCAACCATGACGTTCGCTGCATGTAGCAACGATGAGAAAATTACGGAGAGTACTCCTAAGACGGTAGCTTTAACTGTGAAGCTGCCAGAGTTCGGCGGAGCTTCGAGTAGAGCTATTGATCCTGAGACTACTACGGGGAATAAAGTGACTATTAATGGACCTGTAAAAATTATCGCACGTGTTTCACAAGGTGGTGCAATTACCAATACAATTAGTGAAAACATTACAGCTGGTTCAATGTCCACTATTACAGTTTCTGGTGCGGCACAGTGGATTAAGGTAGAGGCTAATGGTGATAATAGTACTGAAACTGATAATGTAAACACTCGTCAAGGATCAGCTACATCAAGTAAAGTGCGTTTGTTTGGAGGAGCAACGATAAATCCAGGAAGTGGTGGAAATGCAACTTGCACTCCGACAATAAACCCTGATATGGCGCGTGTGGAAGTAAAGGGTAGTCTGGCCGGCCCCTGGACACATCTGAATGATTTAAAGATAAAGGGGATTTACATTAATAATGTTAAGCTTACCAGAGGTGCTTCTTCATTGACCAGAATTGTGTCGGCTGCCTGGGGTACGGATTATGCTCCATCCGGTCAGTTTGAGAAAATGTTTAATACTGATTTAGGAGCAGGTGTAGGAACTGGAGTGGCTCAGATTGCGGGTGGACAAGCCGATGGATATAACTTCTTCCCTCAGCAAGATCTTTCTTCTCCTACCACAAAGGAAGATGTTATGAAGAAATCGATCCATGTTATCATGGAAGTTGAGTTTGATAAGAAAGTTGGTGGCTCAGGTCCGGAAACCGGCTGGCTTAATGTGGTTGCTTTAAAGGATAATACAGCTACTAACTATATTACAGACTTTGAAGCCGGTAAGGTATACTTTATTGACCTTGCCGATATCAAGGATATTATGGATGTTCCGGTTCCTCCTGTAACTCCGGACCCCGATCCGGAAACTGTTTCTGTAGATCTTACTGTAAGCATAGGTCAGTGGACTGTAGTTCAGGTTAAGCCTGAAGTTTAACTTTACTCTGTCTTTTTCCGGTGCGGGAAATACCCCGCACCGGATACAATTTGAATGTTTCTTATTTTATATTAGTTGATATATGATATTTGTCGGGAAGAAAAACAGCACTTCGTTTTTTCTACTTATTTCACTCATTTTAGGACTGGCTCTCTATACAGCCTTATTTAGCAGTTGTGTTTACGAGGACTTGAGTAAATGTTCACGGATGTTTATGTTACAGCCACGTTATCTTTTGCATACGGGTGAAGGCGATCGTTTTGGAGAAGCTGTCCACCATATAGATGTGTATGCGTTCGACTCCCTCGGCATTTATCGCAAAATGTTTCGGGACAAAGGAGCACATTTGAAGAATGGCTACCGGATGCCTATTGACCTTCCTGAGGGGAAATGGACCTTTTTATGCTTGGGAGGTAAGGTTGGTGATTACGAGATTGGAATTTTTAAGACAGGTATTTCTCAACAGTTTAGCCCGGCTGTCTCTCCGGGGATTACCACTCTTTCGGATTTTCGTGTAAAAGCGTATTTTGAGCAGAAAGAAAATTTGGAATACTCACTTGGTGAGTTGTTCTTTGGGCGCCTGGACTCCGTGGAGATCACAGCTGATAACGGTGGGACAGGTGTAGTAGACTTAATGAAAAACACGAATAAGATAGAAGTCCGTGTGAAGGGAATCGCTGATGGTTCATCAGCCCGTATCACCTCTGATAACGGACGCTTTAACTCAGAAAATGTTACGCCGGCCGATGCCGGTACGATTATATATGTTCCTTATTATAGCGCATCTCAAGCGGATGATACCCGTGTTTTCCAGTTTGATGTATTGCGCCTGTATACTGACGGGCATCTGTTCCTTAAATTGCTGAATCCCGATGGAACAGATGTTATTCCGGGATTTACAAAAGATTTAATCAATGCTATTATGTCCTCTCCCGCATACCATACTCAGGAAGATTTGGATAGAGAGGATACCTATCTGATTGAATTGGTGCTTTCTAAAGACGGAGTCATTGTCTCTTTGCGGGTAAATGGCTGGGAAACTGTTAGTACTACTCCGGAGGTCTGACAAGGAAAGTGAGAATTCAAACGGAGTGGCTACGGATGTTTTTATGGGTAAATAGAATTTGTTTTTTAGAGTGAATTCGTGCCTCTCTCGTGTTGGAAGGTTGTTTTGTCGTCGGGATGAAGCTACTTTGTCAGGACAAGGTAGGCGTAGACCGGCACAAAACACCTTCTTTTGAGAGTGTATAAAGTTTTAAAAGTAGAGGGCGGAGTATACTATTAATGAACTGAATCTAAATTGATTGCATAAAATGAGCTTATTAAAGAAAAAGTATATGAGATGTGTAAAAGGAATATATATATTCTTTTTGCTACTGTCTTTTATCTCTTGTGAACTGGAAGATAAAATAGGAAGATATACTTCGGGAGACAATCCGGTAGAAGTAGAACTTATGACTCGTAATGTCACTTTAGGAGGAAGTGAATCCGGAGTGACTCTGAAGCGCTTGCGTGTAATTGCTGTGGCGAAAAACAGTGGAAAGGTGGAAATGAATCGCCGTGCCGATTTAAGTGATCCTTCATCATCCGGTTTAGAGCATACAGGGGGAGTGTTTAAACTCTATCTTCGTCCGGGTGATTACGATTTGTTTGTGATCGGTAATGAAACGACGGGCATGAATTCCGCATTAACCGGAGAGCCATCTTTATCAGAAATTAAAAGTGTACCGGTTACTCTACCTGTAGATACGGCAGAGTTTGTGGTATGCAAGCATCTGAATATCCGGATAAGAAATGCAGCCTCTTCAACTCCGGTCACAGGGGAAGTCAGTGTGGATGAAGGATTAACCTGGAATTCAGCGTTCTCGGTTGAGTTGGAGCGCATTGCTTCAAAGGCGAGTCTGGAGATACGAAAAAATACGGATGAAGATATAAAGATCAGGCAGGTCACTGTTAAACAGTTACCTTCGTTCTCTTTTCTTTCCCCCTCTGCTTATCCGCTTTCCGGCGGGCTTACGGTTACTGATACGCGTTCGTTTTCTACACCTGTTTCTATCGCCGGAGAGAAAGATGTTCCCTCAGGATATCCGTATACATCTGTTGTACAGGGAAAGAATAGCTTTATCTTGCCGGAGTACATTTGGGATAATACGGCAGGGAAGGGGCGTGCTTCTTTTATGGAAATAGAGGCTGAACGTAATGGAGCGTCAGAAACATGGCAAATATTATTGGGAAAGAGTACGGATATTCCGGCTGACTACTCACTTGGGCGTAACACTTACTATCGATATATGCTGACCGTGAATCCGCTGAATGTCGATGTAAATGTAAGTGTAGAACCATGGCAGAATACGGCTGCTTATGATACGATTCCCGGAGCAAAGATCGTTTTCTCACGGGTCAATGTCGGTTATTCGTATGCTTCTGAGAGTGTTGTTACGTTTACAACCAAAAACTTGCCTCCTGTATCTGTCAGCCTATCTCCTGTACTATATACTTATAATTCTACAGGTGATCCTGTGAGTTCTAAATTTGATATGACACGGACTAAGATCAATTACAGCTATGACCAGGATACAGGAACAGGCATGGGAACTCTTACCATAAAACGGAACAAAGTTTCTCTTGCGGACACTTTGCTATTGATGGCAGGAGGATTTGCACATACAATCGCTGTGGAAGGAGTGGAGTTTGCTGGTTCTAATATCTATTTTGATAGGGTTCTCGAGAAGTTTACTTTTGATGATACTCCTGCACCGGGATGCAGAGCGGAACATGAGAAATTTCAGGGGGCGTCTTTTTATTGGGGTTCTTTACAAGGGTATAACACCGGATATAATTTTCTGGCCACACGTAAGAGT
>OGHL01002040.1_pt1 | contig 10687 bp, 9 predicted proteins | sample 1571391 | NCBI WGS metagenome assembly OGHL01 (sample SAMEA2581948, study PRJEB24529) | metagenome | biome: Human gut stool | place: China | collected 2011 | reverse complement strand
TCGCAAGACCTTCCTTCAGGAAGTATCCGGATCGAATGGCGCTTTCGAAATCATCGAAGTCCGTATTCGTGTCCGATGTATCCTTGAGTCGGCTGCGGTTAATTCGGATCTGCTGACCCAGCTTAGCCTGGATACGCTCTTTTGGTTCGCGGGAAAAGAAAAAGTCCACATCGATGCCTTCGCCCGCATTGACGAGAATGCTCGTCCAACCGGCGACCACTTGGGGGTTATACCCGTCAGAGGGTACGATCAGATACGCATGATAGACACCATCCATGACGACATAGGACCCATGGGTCAGATCAATGGACTCAGGTGCCAGCACACTTTTGAGTGGTACAGGAACCGAAATGTCGGTGTCCTTCCGCGCTGCCTGCAGTTCACGGACCCGCTTCTCAACGGGCTTCACTTCGCAGGTGGCACGATTGAAAATGGTGTAGAGGACTTCCATAAGGAAGATGTTCTCATCCTCATGAGCGACAACGGCATTGTCACAGTGCAGAAAGTACTGACGCGCTGTTTGAACAGCGGTCTCCAGTGCAGATACAATCTCTGCGTATTCCGGCTTACGATTGGTGACTGCCTCATACTCAAAGATGACGAGGAAGCGTCGCGTGATGGCCTCACGGGAACCGATCGTCTGGATTAGATGGTAGTAGTCCAGTTGGAGATCCCGGCACTTGGGATTATCCTCTGCCTCCATTTCGCGCTCAATGGTATTGAGGTGCTTGCCGATATCGGCCTTTTTTGTCAGCACTTTGATTTGGACCTTTACAGGAGAAATCTTCATCCAACTTGCGAAGCTGGCGACGATGTTCCTCTGCTCGGAAATGTTACGGAGCAAGAAGTTGATCGGCTCCACCTCAATCACACGGAGATAGCGACCATCTGTAGTCTCGATAATGCCGTTTCGGATATCGCTGACCGGGATGAAGTCCTCTGCGTGGAGGGGCTGCTTTTTCTTTGCAACTGATGATTTGTGCTTGCTTGCTTTATGGGGCTTCTTCACAGGTTTGCGCTTATTCCGCTTCTTGGGTTTCTCCTTGATCTTGATCCCTAACTGCTCGGGCGGCTTAGGTGCCGACATTCCCGACACAGCCTTCATTGGTTTTTCAGGTGCCTCTGGAACCGGAGTGTCTGATCGGTATAGTGTCCTGCGATGGATGAGCCAACGCACCCAGTTAACAGCGAACTCAGAAAGCGAATCACCTTCAAATCCAATCACACCAAAGATTCCAAGTGGCAGAGGCACCATGCACAAAATGATGATCCGTGTAGTAAGGGAAAAGGGCAACTTGATAATGGGGACACCTGTTAATAAGACGAGCACGCAAGCTTCAATCGCATTGCGTGCTCGAATCATGCCGCCAAATAAGCGCCCACTTGTGAGAAAGTTTGGTGGGATATAGTAGACATCCCGATCTTCATTCGGTTTGCTCATATTTGGCCTCTATTCTGTTGTCAGTTACCGATGATCCAGAAGGGACCACCAGCGCCAGCACTCTTACTGGCTTCGTTGAGAATGATGGACAGATCCCAACTCTTCTCAGAGCGTTGATAACTTGCGGGATCTGCAACAAGGATTTCTCCGTCAGATGTGCAGCCGCGCAGCACAATGAAGTGGCCGCTGGAAGTGAAGTGTCCCTTTGTCATGATGGCGACCACGAGCTTTCCATCAGCTAGGGCATCAACGATGCGCTGGGGCTCTGTTGCCGTACAGCCCTCTACACTCAATCCCCAAGCCTCTGCAGCACCGGGAATTAAAGAGTGGTACGAGCCGTTTCCACTACACCAATAGCCGTTCTCATAGGCCCATTGTGCCATGTGAGGAGGATCGACAGTTTCAGATGTCAGGCTGGATACAACGACGGACATAGCGGTAGGCCCACAGGCGTAACCGCCAATGGTGTCTGTGCCGTACAGTTCGTACTTCCAGCGTTCGTCCAACTGGTTGTAGTAGACCACCTGCGTCTCACCATCTGAGAAAATGACTCCGTCATAGGAAAGTCCCATGGCAGAGAATTCGGTTTCACTCAGGCCCTGGTAAACACCATCGCCCAACAGAACGGTGAGGTTTTGCGCATACTGGCTTGCCAGTAGCTTCTGGTCATCAGACAGACAGAATACCTGATCTGCAAAATAAGCCTCGCCATTATATGAGATGGTGTAGACTCGGATGGTCTCATAAGTCGGCTCGGGAGGTTCCTCGGTTGTGGTGTCAGTCGCAACAGTTTCCGTGCTCTCTGCTTCAGGCTCAGCGGGGACTTCTCTCTCCTCGTCTGTATAGGTGAACGAATAGAGTTTGTCCTTGTTTGCTGCAAGCAAGCTCTCCATATCATCCTTGGAAATGGAGGTCGCGTCAGTGTCTTTATAGGCACAGTACTGGGAAACGATTGCATTGGCGTTAAACACCACATCGGAACCGAACGGATTATTGACTTCCTTACTGTCGCAGCCGGAAGCAGCGAAATCACTGTCGATCCGTGCCAGCACATCATTGAGTCCCTCAGAGAGGATCATGCTGATACCGCTGTTGATATCCGCCAAGTTCTGCACCAGCACCGTATCATCGGAAATCCCGTTAGGAGTATCAGTGCCATCGCCAAACATGGATCCGAATATCACCGAGGGCAGCATAGCAATAATCAAAACCGGAAGCAAGATGACGGCTACGATGGGAATGATCCACTTCTTTGAGGATTTTGCGGCCTCAACGGCCGCCCCATGAGCGCCACCAGTTGCGGCACCCTTTGCGATGCTGGCAATGGCTTTACCGGTTTTCGCAGCGCCAGCTACTGTGGATTCAGCAGATGACTGTTGCTGTCTGTTCTCTTCACTCATTAGACTTTGTCCTTTCTCTTGGGTACGGGCGGCATTTGAGGAACAATGCGCTCCTCATACCGAATCTTATCGTCGCCATCCTTATAGGGAGTCTTCTCGACAGTCGGCTGTGCATATTGCCTGTACCAGGAAGAGCCATCTATCGTCTCTACGGTATCGTAGGGGCCGGTAGGAGCCATATACTGCTCAGTGCTATACATAGCGAACTCCCGTTCAGACTGACCATCAGGAGCAACTTCGTGTCCTGTGATGCGGCCTCCGCCAATTTCGACATTGCGGAATGTGGGAGGCGAACTGGGAACACCAGCCCCCTCGCGGACAGTGCCGGGAGATGGGGCCGTGGGGGTGGTCGAAGCTGTGTGCGTAGCAGTTGTGATCACGCCGGTCAATGCGCTTCCTTCAGAAACTGGTTTTGCTCCCACAGGAGAGGGAACCACCGGGTTGGGGGCACTGGGCGCCGCCCACGGTTGAGTTTCGGGTGGGATGACACCGGCTGCTGATCCTCCATCGAGGGTGACAACATCTTCGCCGTTCATTGGGGTAGGCGCCGTGGGAATTGTGACCGGATCATCCGTTTGTATCTCACTCGCCGCAGCACTTGAGTAGCCAAGATAACTGGTCAATGCTTCCGATGCCTGTTCTCCGGTGATCGAACCGACAGAGGATATATCTCCCTTTGCAACAGCTCCGATCACACTATTTGCGAACTTGCCCCCGCTTGCTAAGCTGGAGCCGAACATAGCACCACCAATGATGCTGCTAAGACCAGATCCGGTACCTGTTGCACTTGATGCTGCAGCATTACCCACAGCTCGTTTGGTGACCCCGACAAGGCCGTTTCCGCCACCGGTAAATGCTGCGCCGGCTGCCTGACCACCATTGTGTGTACCGTGCGAGGAGTGACGATTAGAAACCGTGCTTCCAAATGCACCTGCAGCAGTGGCGATACCACGGCCGGCTACCATGAGTTCTGCCAGCATACTTCCTCCTGTCCTGCCAACATTGACTCCTAGGGAAGCCATGAAGCTATCGATCTTCTGACTCACTTTGAGGAACCCAATAGCACACAGGAACCAGATGAAGATATTGCCGGCAACTTCTTCTTGGCTGGACGCTGCAATGGCACTTTCCACTTCACTCTCATCGATGGCAAAAACAGTTGTGGACAGAGCACAGGTGAGCAGCACGAGCACAAGGATTGTAAATATGCGTTTTCGCTTCATGTCTACCTCCTCATATGGACAGCGGATTGGCAAGGAAGATGCCAACCATGCTTGTGAACAGGCGCAGGCACCATGCATTCATGATCAAAAGGAAAAGCTGACCACCAAGCATTCGGCACCACGCGCTGAATACATTAGATGTGCTTTCTGACGCACCTGTCGCAAACGCAATGGGCGCCGTATAGATCAGAACTCCGACAAGGATATATCGTTCCGCTGCCTCAAACAGGAGCTTGATATAGTTCCAGGCAATGATGATCACAAGGATCAAAACAATAAGGCTCACGGATCCGGAGGCGAGGCATCCGACTATCACCGTAAGCACGCTACCGAAGTTGGAAAACTCAATGGGAGGTAGTGCTGTATCGACAACCCAGTCATATGGTGTGCCGGCGATTCCCAGGATGAGCACCATAATCTGATCGGCAAACAGTGCCAGAAAAATGAAGAGGATAGACTTGATGGCGAGCTTGGTAGGGTCCTCCGCACTAAGGCCCACACCAAGCCCGAAGTTTTTGAAGAGCTGCCACACGAGGTTCAAAAGGATAAAGCCAACAGCAATCGCTACAAAGACTTCGTAGAGCGTCTCAGCGGCCGGAAAGTAACGCAAGAAAGTGCTCATGTCACAACCCAGCGCTCCAAGAACGGATCCTGTGACCAGGTCCAGCAGGTTCATGATCTGCGTGGCAATCCACTCAACAATGCTGTCTAAGATACCCATGTAACACCTCCTGCGTCAGATCAGAAGCAGCCCAACTCGTCGTCGAAGCTGCTCTCAGGCAGGAAGTAAGCCGCTGTCAAGCACATGGCGATACCAGCGACGATACCGGATACCAAGCAGATGATGCTTTTTTTCATGTCTTGTTTCTCCTTTAAGGCGTCCAAGTGCCACCGGCGAAGAAAGGCGTCACATAGGCCATGATAAAGCCAAGGCTATTCAGGATAGCCCAAGTAATGATGATCCGCTTCAACCAGGCACGGGACTCGTCAACCGTCCGTCCGGATCGGGAGAAGTTCATCAGAAGAAGCGCAACGGCAGCCGTAACAACTGCGGCAATGGTGCTGATGCTGAGGATTTGCGTATACACATCCTGCATGATCGCACTCGCCTTCGTCCAAATGGTATCTGCGGCGAAAGCACGAGTGGAAAACATGGTCAGCATCGTGGGCATCACAAATGCCATATACAGTCCACGACCAACGCTTACATTTCTGAATCGCTCCTGCAGCTTCTTGACGACGGCAGGTTTGATCTGATTCATACTGGGAAGTCCTCCTTTCAACTAGAGCCGAAAAGAAAAGCCAAGAGCTTGGGCAGTGCGACCCAAACTCCTGGCTTATGTATGAAAAAAGCCCCCTGCTGAGCAGAGGGCCGTCCATCGATGAAACTTTTCGACGCTATCATCTTAGCATTTATGGAATACAGATGCAATTAAGCAGGACTTCAAATACAGTTCGGAAATAGTTCAATTTTAGTTCAGGGCAGAAATTGCTTGATGATTTCCATACAATCACGAGCCGTATAACCCCATAAAATGCGGTCTATGGCTTTGATCGCCATATTGAGGTAACTGTGATAAGTCACCATCGACATTTGGAAACCTATTCGCTCGAGCTCTGCAAGGATCGCTTCACGGTTGGACAGCTTCCTCTCCGAGAAGTAGGTGAGATAGAGGATCTGGTACATCAACTCCCCATGGTCCGGATCCAGCCTTACCGTGTTCAGCGCGTTTTTGATGATCTGGAGCATATTCTTGCTCCGGATGACCGTGCGTGCATATCCTTCAAGCTTTGAGCCGGATAAATCAACCCCAGCAAGCTCTGCATTGACCTCCAGTGTGGAAAGCCGGGTGCCATGTTCCATCTCCATCCTGACATTCATGTCAGACTCCGAGATCTGGATCGCATAGGCCACCTTGCGGTATTGCTTGAGCAAGTGCCTGGTGTTGTGATACTTTTCCACAGGCTTGCGTTTCATCGGCTTGTCCTCCAGATGATCTACGCCAACCTGAAGGCCAGTCTCAATCTCAGTCTTCAACGCTTCCTTCTCAAGCGCAAAGACGGGTGTGCTGTCAGAGGTCATGATTTCATCTCCTTTCCGAGTGTGGATTCTTTGGGTGGGTCACGACTACTCTTCTCCTGTTCAGACATCTCCCAGTCTAAAGAACTGTAGAAGACTAATGGAATCTGCCGAGCAAAAAAAGAGGAGCGAACCACCAGAAACACCTGTATTTTCAAGGACTTTCTGGCTTTACCTATTGTTTTCTCCGGCGGGACGCGAGACTCGACGCTGATGTCGAGTTTGCTGTCGTCTGCTTCCACCACATCAATCGCCTTAGCAATACCAATGATCTCGCCAATCCTGCTTAGTTCGAGTTCCTCACAGCCTTCACCGTAGATCATCTCACGATAACGGCACATTGAAATGACAGAGCCGCGTGAGCTGGAAAAACTCACACGGCTGATAATTCCATATTCGCCGGCCTTCAACATGAAGCGTCCGACTCGGGACTTTGACCAGCCCCAACGACGAGCAAGGTAAGTATATGAGAGCAGCGGCATACCTCGCATATTGGAGTAATAGACAACCGGCATATACTCAGATCCTCGCACTTTGGGGTCATTCAGGATTGTGTGGAGCCACATATCCATGATGGCGTCCAATTCACTGAATACAATTCCGACTTCCTTTCGTGCTGTCTTCAGAAGCAGTCTGCCGACAGGCAGCGGGAAGAAAAAGAATCCTGATCCTTTATAGCTGTAATAGTTATACTGTAGGTGTGTGCAGTGCTCTTTCCAATCGGCAATCGTGAAGCGGAGTATTTCCTTTTCCTCATCCAAGATCTCAAAGGTAAGGAATCCATGATCCTGGAAGTACTCCATCAGCTTAAGCGCCTGAGCCTTGGAGTGGACTCGAAGGATTCTGGGCAATGCCCCGAGCTTGCATATCCACTGACCCGGTGCCTCCATATATCGGTCGCCATTGATCACGCGTTCATTGGATCGAAAATTAGCGTAGCTGAAGAGCGCCATGAGACTGAATAGATGGACAGTTCCTTCGTTCCGGAAATCCTTGTGATCATTGAAGTGTCGGAACCACGGCTTATAAACTCTTACCTTCGGAAAGCACACCAACTGTTGTTTTTGTGTGCAGCTCATCTCATACACCTCCTTCCTGACAGAGTTGTAAATAGAGTCGATTCCAAGTCCCCTGGTCAGGGGGACACAGGCATTTCAGCCTCGGCCCATGCTTGTGGGTGCGTCGTCCCTCGGTTTGAGACCTAGCCGGACGAGTGTACCATTATTTTCCCGTGCTGTCGTCGCGATGGAGCTTGACCAGGCCCCTTTCACTTGCTCATAGTGGCTCGAACACGGTGATGTCTTGGAATCGTATTCGGTTTTCAAGGTACAGTGCTGTGGTAACAGGTTGAGAGTCTGCGGTCGGCAAGTCATAAAACACCTCGAATGCACCTCTCGTAATGAATGTAGAAATGGCACCCCTTTTGACCACCCTTCAAAAAAGAAAAATTTCCCCATCGACTAAAATAGGCTGATGAGGTATTATGAAAATGCATTGAAAACAAAAATAGCACGCACCCACCATTTAAGGTGAATGCGTGCAAATGATAAGTCGGGAGGAAGCTTTGATTTTGGACTAAATCAGCATACTCACTCCATAGAACCGACTGTATGTCTATTATAGGTTAATCCTCGGCCTTGAAGTCGATGGCGGGCGAGACGACGGAGTTGGCAAAGCCCGTGATCGGCACGAGCGTGCCCGCCCCCGCGAAGCGGGCAAGGGAATTATACAGGTTCAGCCCCGTGGTCAGCGCCGCTAAAAAGATGAGCGTGACGGAGGTCGCGGTGCCCGCGTCGGCCTTGTCGAGCCCGAGGGACCTGTAGCCGTCCAGAATGAGCTGACCGAGCACGCAGATCGCGCCGCCGATCAGAAAGGCGAGCGCCGTATCCTTCCAGATGGGCGACTTCGGCGACTTCTGCTTGATATACGCCTGATATTCCTGCGGTGACATATCCATAAGATCACTCCTTTTGGCATAGCATTTCCAGCGGGAGTATTTTTATCCATCGTTGCCTTTCCCCGCAAAATCGGCTACAATGGACGCGAGGTGATACCATGCGCTCACTTGGGCTTTACATCCACATTCCGTTCTGCAAGGCGAAGTGCATTTACTGCGACTTCTACTCCCTGCCGCGCGCCGAGGGACAGATGGACGCTTACGTCTCCGCGCTGACCGCGCAGCTCGCCGCGTGGCGGGAGCGCGCGGCGGACTGCACCGTAGACACCGTTTACTTCGGCGGCGGCACGCCGAGCTATCTCGGCCCCGACCGCCTGCGCCGCCTTCTGGACGCGGTTTTTCAAAGCTACCGCGTCGCCCCCGGCGCGGAGATCACGCTCGAGGCCAACCCCGACAGCGCGCAGGATATTTCCGCCCTGCGGCAGCTGCACGATGCAGGCTTCGACCGCCTCTCGCTCGGGATGCAGTCCGCGGACGACGCGGAGCTGCGGCGCATTGGACGCGTCCACACGTACGCGCAGACCGTCCGCGCGGTGGAGAACGCCCGCGCCGCGGGCTTTGACAATTTGAGCCTCGACCTCATCTACGGTCTGCCCGAGCAGACGATGACGCGCTGGCAGGCAAACCTCGACGCCGCGCTCTCGCTCGCGCCCGAGCATCTTTCCTGCTACGGGCTGAAGGTCGAGGAGGGCACGCCGCTCTTTGTGCGGCGCGAGCGCTTCACGCTGCCGGACGACGACGCGCAGGCGGATATGTACCTCTCCGCAGTCGGGCTTCTCGCACGGCAGGGCTATGAGCAATATGAGATCTCCAACTTCTGCCGCCCGGGACGGGCGTCCCGCCACAACAGCCGCTACTGGACGCTCGCGGAATACCTCGGCTTCGGCCCCGGCGCGCACAGCGACTTCGGCGGCGAGCGCTTTGCGCTCGCGCGCGATCTCGACGCCTACCTTGCGGGACACACCGTCTATTCCGAGTGCTCCGCGCCCTCGGCGCGTGAGCGGGAGACCGAGCGCGTCATGCTCGCGCTCCGCACGACCCGCGGCGTCGCCGCGGATACACTGCCGGAAGCCGCGCGGCGCATTCTCCGGAATTGTGAAGCCCACGGCCTCGCCCATCTTTCCGGCGGCTTTTATGCCCTCACGCCCCGCGGCTTTCTGGTCTCCAACGCCATCCTTGTCGATCTTTTGGAAACAATGGAGCTTTGACGGAACTTTTTTCCGTCTTTCTTCGTCTTTACTTTTAAGGGCCGTCATGGTATAGTAACGTTATGTCAACTTTTGCTGTGCAAAAGCATAGCAAAAACAGGTATGTGCCGTATTTCAAAAGGAGATCATTATGAAAGCACTGTCCCGCAAATGCACCGCCTTTCTCTTATCCCTCACCCTGCTGCTGACGCTCGCGCCGACGGCGCTCGCCTCCGAAGCGCTGGGCGACGACCTTGACCTGCGCTCGACAACGCTCAACCGCGGCGCCGAGCTCGGCGAGGGCACGTTCTGGAGCAACACCTTCTCCGACCTGCGGCAGGAAAACTACGTCGTCTACACGCCGAACACGAGCGTGACGCCCATCGTCACCTACGGCGATTACACCACCGCGACGAGCACCGTCTCCGCCGCCGCCAAGCGGCTGGAGGAGCAGGGCCTGCGTGTGGTCGCGGGCATCAACGGCGACTACTATGATACGCTCAACGGCGCGCCGCTCGGCACAGTAATGACCGATGGCGTGCTGCGCGTCGCCTCCGCGAGCAACTATGCCGTCGGCTTCCGCGCGGACGGCACAGCCATCCTCGGCGCTCCGGCGCTGGCAATGCAGGTCAAGAGCGCCAACACGTCCTTTTCCCTCGCCGCCGTCAATCAGGTGCGCTACTCCTACGGCGGCATCTACCTCTACACCTACGATTTCAACGCCCGCCGCTCCACCGGCACCAACGCCGCGGGCTATGACGTGGTCTGCTCGGCGGTCGACGGCCGCCTGAGCATCGGCGAAACGCTGACGCTCACCGTGGACGAGATCCTGCCCGAGGCCACCGACACCGCCGTGCCCGAGGGCAAATACGTCCTGACGGCGAACCTCCTCTCCGGCGAGGAGAACCTTGCTCTGCTGCGCGCGCTCGCGGTCGGCGACACGCTGACCGTCACCGTCCGCGCGGCGGACGAGGGCTGGAACGACGTGGACTACATGATCGGCGCGCTCTATCAGCTCGTGGAGAACGGCGTGGTCTGCAAGGGGCTTGAGGCCGGCGCCGCGCCGCGCACCGCCATCGGTCAAAAGGCCGACGGCAGCCTTGTGCTCTACACCATTGACGGCCGCCGGAAGGGCTACTCCATCGGCGCGAGCCTGACACAGGTCGCGCAGCGCATGATCGAGCTCGGCTGCGTGACCGCGCTGAGCCTGGACGGCGGCGGCTCGACGACTCTGTGCGTCACGCTGCCGGAGGACGGCAATGCCGGCGTCTACAACACCCCCTCCGAGGGCAGCCTGCGCGCCGTGACGAACCACATCTTCCTTGTCGCGTCAAATGAGCCGAGCGGCACGCTCGACCACATCGCGCTGCGCACGGAAAGCAACCGCGTGCTCGCGGGC
>OGHL01002027.1_pt1 | contig 10743 bp, 8 predicted proteins | sample 1571391 | NCBI WGS metagenome assembly OGHL01 (sample SAMEA2581948, study PRJEB24529) | metagenome | biome: Human gut stool | place: China | collected 2011 | reverse complement strand
ATTAATATAAACTAATTTAAATCATGTCTGAGAAAATTTCTTTGGACAGTAGTGTTATGATAAGACTATTCCGACAAAAAACAACACTATTCTTCGGAAACCCGTATACTACGAATCTATTTTAATCCGCAAATAGCCCCACAAACCGGCCACATCACACAAATCTCTTCGCATCGGACCTCCAGGTCGTCGTCTGCAGTTGCAAACAAAGATTTCAACCGCAGACGAGCAGGATCCCCCTCGATACGATAGACGGAACAAAACAGATAGAAACACTCCGTCATAACGAAATAAACTCTCCCGTTTATAACTTCTCCGTCCGGCTCCCGCAGCAACACGAGCCAATGCTGCAAAACCGTTCCGAATTGATCGTCCGTGCATAATGCAATTTGAGCCCCCCGAGCCTCTTCGGCAGAAAGAAGCAGATACCGTTCTGGAACCTCCTTGGGCGGAAACTCCGCCACGGAAGAGTCCCGATATACAGGAATCCGAACGACAAAAGCATCGCCTTCCGGCGTAGCAGCGGATTCGGCTTCACCGTGCATCAACCAGGAAATCGGATACTGCGGAAATTTCGCATGGATCTTTTTAGCCACACCAAGGCTTACTCCATAATTTCCCCGCTTGATCTGATAAAGATTTTCGCCTCGCGGCAACCCGACATATCTGGCGAATGAATTGATTGTCAATCCAGAAGATTCAATCACGCGCTCCAATCTTCTCCAGGAAGAATAATCCGTTTTTTTCATACCAACCAAAAATTACTTATTCCGTAGGAGCAATTCTTACTTTCTGATTTACAGCTTCTTTGGATGTATCAATCTATATCAGGAATTGTTGGGCCCCGGACATAAAATGTTATGGATCGGATTTTGCACCTTCTCGCATATAAAATGAAAAGAAGGCGCGGTGTCAATCTACTACCGAAGGCATTGGGAGCCCGTAATCAGTCGATTGTCCTGCGCCCTTGCCTGCCCCTCCCGTCGAAACGAGCAGGGCATAACAAGGACAGACAACTGCTACACCTGATTACTGTAAATTCCCAATTTTACGGTAGGCATAAGAGTTGTGTACCCTTTTATGTCTGTCGGCTACGCCGAACTACCGTATTTCCGCATTGCATCCAAACTGCTTATTTGTTCCCGGACGACACACGCCGCCCCACTACAACAAACGTCATCGCGCGAAAATACTACGCACAAATATAGTATTTTAATTTCATTGTAAAAATTAGGCGTTTCAATTTTCTTGCTAACTTTGTATGCATGAAAAGTTCGATCAACTTCCTGCCTGCGGAAAAAAGACGTGATCTGCATCAACTTGTGGAGATCATCCGAAACGAAATAAAAGATTGCGTAATGATTATTCTTTACGGCAGTTACGCCCGGGATATGTACGTCGATTGCGACCGTCGGCGGGATTACGGGGTGACGACCTTTTTCATGAGCGACTACGACATTTTGATCGTCACGCGCCGAAGGCTCGGCCTGAAGGAATACGACGTTTACGCCCGCATCACCGAACGGTTTTTCGAAAACAAACAAAGCGAATTTTACACCCGGCCGCAATTCATCAACGAAAGTATTTCCCGGCTGAATAAAAACCTCGAACTGGGACAATACTTCTACCATGAAATCAAAAAGCAGGGAATCATGCTCTACTCCTCGCAGGAGTTCAAACTGGCGCGATGCCGAAAATTGAACTATGCGGAAATCGCGCAAATCGCCCGCGACTATTTCAGCGAAAAATTCCAGTTCGCCAGCGATTTTCTGTTAGGAGCACGTTACTATGCCGGGTTGCAGAAATATAAAATGGCCTCTTTCCATCTACATCAAGCTGCGGAAAATTACCTGCGTACCATTCCGCTGGTATATATCCTTTACGGCTATAAAGATCATGCGCTGGAAATTCTGATGGATCGCTGCAAGACGCACACGCTGCAACTGGTATCGGTTTTCCCTCGAAATACGGAGGAGGAGCGGCGCCTGTTCAATCTGTTACAGGATGCCTATGTACAAGCCCGCTACAACAAGGATTTCGTCGTTACCAAGACCGACATCGACGCCTTGATCCCGCGCCTCGAACTCATGCGCGACATCACGGAAAAAGTCTGTTGCGACCGGATCGCCTATTACGAACGACAAAACTGACATACCGCTGAATCCCGCCAAAGGCCGGATTTGATCGATAAAAAACGCAGGGTCCGCAACCCTGCGATTATGCCACTTACCTTCGGTTATAATCCCCGAATCCGTTCGATCGGAACGGCGAGGTCGTCCTCGATTCCCAACATGGCATTGATGAGCACGACCCGCTCGAAACCGCCCAGGTCGGAAGGCGTAATGCGGCATTCGGTTAAAACTCCCGTACCGAGCAAGTACTGCCTCCGCGTGCCGTTGAGCAGGAAAGTATCCGGCGTAACGTATTTCCGTCCGTCGAAAAACGCCACGTTGCTGTAACTGGTATCGGTAATCGCCCCGTCGCGCACGATCAGGATCTCGTCGCAATCGTCCCGACGTTGCAAAAGACGGGCAAGGGCGCTACGATCCGCATATTTCAAATGGTAATCCAATTCGTCGTCCGCAGCGACCAGCCGCAGGGAGCGAATCTCGCGGGGAACATACGGCGCAAACGAAATCTCCGACAGCGACCGGCCGTAAACGATCCGGCACTTCACCGTTCCCTTCCGATGCTGAAGCGGAATCGAACCATCCGCCAAATCGAAACCGGAGGCGACGCCGTATGCTTCGCGGACCGTCTGCCGCATACGATGCAAATGAAGTTCGGGACGAACGAAAATTCCGTCTTCGACTCGAATGGTTTCTATGAAGAGCAACTCGTCCATCGCAATCAGGGAATCGGCAGGTAAATTTTGGTAACGACCTCGTCGTACTCCTGTTGCGGGTCACTGTGCACGGTGATGCCGCCGCCGCTGCGGAAATAGAACCGCCCGTTCTCGCATTCGATATAGCGGATCATCACCGCGCTGTCCAGATCGCGACCGTCGAAATAGCCGAATACCCCCGTATAATATCCCCTGGGGGACCCCTCGGCATCGCGGATCAACCGCAGGGTCGCGGGTTTCGGAGCCCCCGAAATCGAGCCGGCAGGCAGCAGGCTGAAAAGCAGGTCGCCCAGTTCCTGCCGCCATCCCGACCGCAGGTCGCCGGCAATTTCGGAGCTCGTCTGCAAGATTTCGCCCCGCAGGGTAGCGATCTTCTCGACGTAACGGAAACGCTCGACACGCACACGATCGGCAATCCGGTTCAGGTCGTTGCGAATCAGATCGACGATGGTGTAATGTTCGCAACGCTCCTTGTAATCCTCCAGCAACCGGGCCTCGGCATCGGGCAACGCAGCGTCGATCGTTCCTTTCATCGGGTAGGAGCGGATCACCCCGTCCGTAATGCGGACGAAACACTCGGGAGAGAAGCAGACCAGACGCCCCGGCAGCAACAGTTTGTAACGGGCACGGCTGCGGCGGAAGATCTCCTCGAGAGTAAGGTTCGTTCGGATCGGAGTCCGCTCGGTCAGGTTGGTCAGAAAACTGTCCCCGCGAAGCAACCCCCGGCGAATGACGGCGAACCGGCGAAGATACGCCTCCCGATCGGTATGCAGAATCTCCAGGCGGGGCGTAATTTCCGCCTCCCCGGAGAAGCTATCCGGCACATTGGTAATCTCTCCGCAGGCAAACGGAATCTGCCGGCAGACGAGCGGATTCTCCACGAAAAATCCCTCCCGCAATTCGAAATCGACCCCGAAAAGGAACGGTTTTCCCTGCGCGGCACAACGATTCACGGCTTTTCGGACAAGCTGAGCTTCCATTCTGACGATTTTTATTCCGCAAAGGTATAAAAAAGGTTACTTTTGTAGCCGTGAAAAAGATACTGGTAATCGATAATTACGACTCGTTCGTCCACAACGCCGTACAACTGCTTCGGGAATCGTCCGAACCGGTGAATATTACGATACAACTCAACGACCGGATCGACTTCGAAAAATTCGGCGATTACGACGGGGTACTCCTATCCCCAGGTCCCGGAATCCCGGAAGAGGCCGGCGACCTTATGGCGGCGATCGGACAGATCGTGCGGCAGCGAATCCCCGTGCTGGGGATCTGTCTGGGACATCAGGCGCTCGCCCGGGCATTCGGTGCCGAACTGCGACAACTGTCGGCCCCGCTGCACGGACATCCGACGACGCTGACCGTAACCGATGCGGGCGATCTGCTGCTGCAGAAAATCGCTCCGCCCCTGATCGTAGGACGCTACCATTCGTGGATCGTCGATCCGGACTCGATGCCCGAAGAGCTGATTGCAAGTTCGCACGATGAAGCGGGACACATCATGTCCTTTTATCACCGGAACCTGCCGATACACGGCGTGCAATTCCACCCCGAATCCTGCATTTCGAATTGCGGCCCGGCGCTGATCCGCAACTGGCTCGCCACCTGCTGACATCCGCTGCGGAAAAGGAGCCTCCGGAAATTCCCGGACCTTTAATTGACCGTTTCCGACCGGGGCGGACGGGGCTTCGTCGTTCAGACAAGCCGCCTCGATCCATCCTGTCAGTTCCGCCCCGAACAGTCGGCGCAGATCCCCTTGATAACGAAATTGATCGTTTCGGCCGAAAATCCGTCCGGCAGACCCACCTGCGGAACAGCCACCCCTCGCAGGCAAAAGGTACGCCGGCAATGCGTGCAATAGAAATGGGTATGCAGGTCGTCGATTTCACAATCGCAATCGCTGCTGCAAAGCGCATATTTGAGCGAACCGGTGCCGTCGTCGATGCCGTGCAGCCTGTGAAACTCGCTTCGCCCGGGATTGTCTTCAAGGACGTCAAACCCACGTCGTTCGCGGCCTCGTGGACGGCCGTGGAGCATGCTGCGGCTTTCGGTTATAAACTGCTGACGACTGAAGGAGGACAGGAGGTCGTCGTGGCTGAGATCGCTTCGTATGATGCCGTGGAAGTCTCTTTTTCGGGGCTAAAACCCGCTACGGAATATACGCTCGAAGTCGTTGCGCTGGCCGGAGACGCCCCCGGATATACCGATTCGGATCCGGCAAAGGCTTCGACGACGACAGCCGACGAACCGGTCGTCGTGACGTCGCCGTGGGTCGATGTCGAGTTTTCTTACGAGACGGTCGGCGGAAAGGGGACGTTGCGTGTCGCCAACAAAGCCAATGTCAAGTGTGCGCATTTTTATTCGAGTACCGAGACGGTGAATGTCATCGGCGACGGGTATGATGACGAAAAGACGCTGATCGGTTATATCCTGATGGATTACGAGGACGGTGTGCCGGGCGTTTATATGGACACGGCCGGGCACAAGTTCAATAACAACGGCGCCGGGTTCAAGGCCGGGGACAAGCTCTTCTACTATGTCGTGGGCGTGGATGCGGCCGATAAACCGGGCGACCTGAACTGGTTTTGGGTCGAAATCCCCGCCAACATAGGCGACCCGGTGATTATCCTCGATTCGCCGGAGGTCTGACGACTTTCCGGAATAATTGGTAAGCGGGATCCTGTTTTTGCGGGATCCCGCTGTTGTATTCCGTTCTGGCCAGATACAGGGCTGCGGAAAAGGTTTTTTTGATCCGGAAAAGGTCGACGGGAGAGCTGGCCAGGTTTAGAGCGGGATTTCTGCCCGCCGTTGCCAAAAATATTTGATGGGATTTATCCTTCGCCCGAAACGGTTTTTCGGCGTGGCGTGTCCGGGGTTACCGTTCGGAAGGATTCCCGATCCGGTATTTATTGTCGGTGTTTATCGTTCGGAAGGGTTCCCGGTTCGGTGTTTATCGCCGGGGTTTACCGTTTGAAACAGTTTTCGGCGCGGAGCTTCTCGCCGGGGTTCGGCGGGTAGATGCCGAATACCAGTTTGTACTCGGTTTCCATCGTCATGATGTTGACCGACGAGCCGATGGTGCCCAACTGTTCGTTTCTTGCCACTTTCTGGCCCTTTTCAACGCATATCGACCCCATGTTGGCATAGGAGGTTATATATTCGCCGTGAGCCACGAAAACGTCGTATTTGTTCGTGATGCGGTTGCGCTTGATTTCGACGACCTTTCCGTCGTAGATCGAAATGACGTGCGCACCCTTGACTGGTCTTTGGGTAAGATCCTGGCAATCGGTCTGCCGATGTTTGTAATAGGATATGCCGTTACCTTCTTCGGCTTCCGCTACGTCACGGCTTTGCCGGAGTTTAGCGACGAGATGCTCGAACTCTTCTTCACTTATTGTTCCCTGAATGTAGTGATGATGACCATTCCCGTGTTTATGCTTTGCAAGAAGGTGAATTTCCGTTCGGAGGGGATCAGGAAGGCACTTGCCAACCTCACTTTGTGTGGTTTCGGCATCTATATGATACACTATTTCTTTACCGGCCCTTCCGTACTGTTGGTACGTGCGTTAGGTGTACCTCTGGGCATTCAGATACCAGTGGCGTCTGTTTTTGCCTTCGGTGCTTCGTGGCTGATTGTGTGGACTGTCTATCGTGTGCTGGGCAAGAAGGCGAAATGGATTATGGGATAAAACTGTAATTAAAGCATATTATTTATGAATCGTAAATCAATACTATTAACAATTTTACTTTGTGTCGCTTCTTGGGCAATGGCTTCTCCGGTAACCGGATTGTTGGAGCGCATTGACAAAGGAGCTTCGAAGAAGTTTATTATCGAGCAGGTGAAGTCCGATGCCGACTTCTTTGAACTCGACCAGAAAGGTGATAAAGTCGTTATTCGTGGAAATAACTATGTAAGCATTGCCACCGGGCTGAATTGGTATCTGAAGTATTACGCAGGTATTCATCTCTCATGGAACGGAATGCAGGCGAAACTGCCGGCTGTACTTCCGCCGGTGACAAAGAAAGAACGCAGGGAAACAATATTGCCCTACCGCTACGACCTGAATTATTGTACTTTCTCTTACTCTATGGCTTTCTGGGATTGGAACCGATGGGAGAAAGAGATTGACTGGATGGCTCTACACGGCATCAATATTCCTTTGGCGGTGACCGGAGCTGAGGCTGTGTGGCACAATGTGCTTGATAAGTTGGGATATACCAAGACAGAGATCAATGAATTCATTTCGGGTCCGGGATTTTTTGCCTGGTGGCTGATGAATAACTTGGAAGGTTGGGGTGGTCCCAATCCCGACAGCTGGTATACCCGGCAGATTGCTTTGCAAAAAAAGATCCTGAAGCGTATGCGCGAATACGGTATAGAGCCGGTGCTTCCGGGCTATTGCGGTATGGTACCCCATAATGCGAAAGAGAAACTCGGCCTGAACGTATCCGACCCGGGAACATGGTGCGGCTACCGTCGTCCGGCGTTCCTGCAACCGAGTGATCCGCGTTTCGAGGAGATTTCTTCTCTTTACTACAAAGAACTTGAGAAACTGTACGGCAAAGCTAACTTTTACTCTATGGACCCCTTTCACGAAGGGGGAAACACTGCAGGTGTCGACCTCGATGCAGCCGGTAAGGCAGTGATGAAAGCTATGAAGAAGGCCAATCCGAAGGCTGTCTGGGTAGCTCAGGCCTGGCAGGCAAATCCGCGTCCCAAGATGATTGAGAACCTGAAAGCTGGAGATTTGCTGATACTTGACCTGACCAGTGAGTGCCGTCCGCAGTGGGGAGATTCTACTTCCGAGTGGTATCGCAAGAACGGATACGGGCAGCACGATTGGATCTATTGTATGCTTTTGAATTATGGTGGCAATGTGGGATTGCACGGAAAGATGGACAATGTGATCGATAACTTCTATCTTGCCAAAGCCGATCCGCATGCAAGCGCTACGCTGAAAGGGGTGGGAATGACTCCTGAAGGGATTGAAAACAATCCGGTGATGTACGAGCTGGTGATGGAGCTGCCTTGGCGTCCCGACCGGTTCACGAAGGAAGAGTGGCTGAAGGAGTATGTAAAAGCCCGTTATGGCGTTGATGATCCGGTGGTACAGGCTGCCTGGACCAATCTGGCGAACTCTATTTATAACTCGCCGAAGAACCTGACCCAGCAGGGGACACACGAATCTGTATTTTGTGCCCGTCCGGCGGAAGATGTGTACCAGGTGTCCAGCTGGTCGGAAATGAAAGATTACTACCGTCCGCAGGAGGTGATAGAAGCTGCCCGCCTGATGGTTTCCGTAGCCGATCGCTTTAAAGGTAACAATAATTTTGAATACGATCTGGTAGATATTGTCCGCCAGGCACTGGCAGAGAAGGGACGTCTGATGCAGAAAGCTGTGACTGCCGCTTATCGTGCAGGTGATAAACAACTCTTTGCACTGGCATCGGGAAAGTTCCTCGACCTGATTTTGTTGCAGGATAAACTGTTGGGAACCCGTCCGGAGTTTCGAGTAGGAAAGTGGATTGAAGAGGCGCGTGCGTTGGGTGATACACCCGAAGAAAAGGAATTGTACGAATGGAATGCCCGTGTACAGATTACGACCTGGGGTAACCGGAACGCGGCCGATTACGGTGGTCTCCGAGACTATGCTCACAAAGAGTGGAACGGCTTGCTGAAAGATTTCTATTACATGCGTTGGAAACTATATTTCGACTTTCTTTCTCAGCGGATAGAGGGAAAGACCCCTGCGGAAATTGATTTCTATGCCATAGAGGAACCTTGGACGAAAGCTGCCAATCCCTATTCTGCCGAGGCGGAAGGAGACTGCATTGAAGTAGCGAAGCAGGTGATGCAAGCGGTTGAATAATACTTTTCTACCACAGATTACACAGATCATTGTTTTTGATAATCTGTGTAATCTGTGGTGAAAACAGTTTTATATACCTCCTTTCCTCAGAGTTAACCGTTGTCATTCGTTTGTTTTGTTGTCCCTTTCCATATCCGCATCATATAATATGCACAATGCGTAAATGCGAAAACAAACGAGATGATCAGCAATACTTTACTTTCATTCCAACCTACAGTCTGCTGATGCCATAAGCCGGTAATGACACAAAGCAGAGACAGTGCAATGCCGATCATGTTCAATGCCGATTGTCCCCGGCGATTTTTCACACCATGTTCCAGTTTACTGTGTTTCATGCCGTAGCCGACATAGATGTCCAGTCCGATCAGCATCCACAGTACTAATCGTATCCAGGTATCGGCCGGAAGGAAAAGCATCATGCACAGACAAGTGAGTATTCCCAGAATGGGGACGAGAGGCACAAACGGAGTTTTAAATGAACGGGGTACGTTCGGCATGGTCTTTCGCACTACGAGGACGGCTGCGCATACCAGCGTGAAAGCCATCAGTGTACCGATGCTGGTCATCTCTCCCGCCAGGCGTGCCGGAACAAATGCGGCGAGCAGGCCCACTATCAGCATAAACAGGAGGTTGCTGCGCGCCGGTGTACGGAACTTCTCGTTGATGTGTGAAAAGAAGGGGGGAAGTAGTCCGTCATGGCTCATGCTCAGGAAAACACGGCTTTGCCCCAATAAAGTAACCATAATGACCGAACAATAGCCGAACAGGATGGCAAGAACGATGGCACGGTTCAGCCACGGATAATCCGGGTGAATGATGCCTGTTGCATCGGCATGTCCCATGTGTTCGATGGCAATGGCTACCGGTGCGATGCCCTGCTGGCCGCTAAATTCGGTATAATGGGCTACTCCTGTCATTACGTGGGCAAACAGCATATAAAGTACGGTACATACCAAAAGTGATACCAGGATACCGATCGGCATATTCCGTTTCGGATTTTTTGTTTCCTGTGCAGCCGTACTGACGGCATCGAATCCCAGGAAAGCAAAGAAAACGATGGCGGCTCCACGCAGGACACCTGAGAGACCGTATTCGCCAAGTGTACCTGTATTGGCGGGGATGTATGGAGTATAGTTGTCGGCATTGATATATTTCCAGCCCAGGACAACGAATATGGCGATCACCGATACTTTGAGAAATACAACGATGCCGTTGAAGATGGAGCTGCCTTCTGTTCCGCGAATCAGGAAGATGCTCATCAACACTACGATCATGAACGCCGGGATATTGACGATTCCCCCATCCCATGGGCAGGCGGTCAGGGCTTGCGGCAGATGTATATTGAGTCCTTCAAGAAAGACGACGAGATATCGGCTCCAACTGATACTGACGGTAGTGGCTGCTACGGTATATTCGAGAACGAGATCCCAGCCGATGATCCAGGCTATCAGTTCGCCCATGGTGGCGTATGAATACGTATAAGCACTGCCTGCCACCGGAATCATAGAAGCGAACTCAGCGTAGCAGAGTCCTGCGAAGCAGCATCCGAGTGCAGCTATGGCGAATGAAAGGGTGATGGCCGGTCCGGTGTAGCCCGCTGCTACGGTGCCGGTGATTGAGAAGAGTCCTGCTCCGATGATAACACCGACGCCCAGTGCTACCAGACTCCAGGGGCCTAATACTCGTTTTAATGATTTACTGCCCGACGCATTGGCCTCTGCCAATAGGGCTTCAAAGGGTTTCTTTATGAATAATCCCATCTTCTTGTTTTTTCTTTACTGGTTATGGTTGTATTTGGAATAGGTAATTCTTTTCCAGACTTAGCTATTTATTTGAAGTTGCAAAGATAATTAATTCATAACACATACGGTCATAGGATGTTCACTTTTAGGGATTGAGGAGGTGTCAAAACCCACCACAGAAGACGTAGAGTAACACTGAGCCGATTCTAAGTTGTTGATTATTCATGAAAAGATTCTGTGCCACTCTGTGGTGAAAAGAGTTTCGACACATCTCTCGGAAGTGGGT
>OGHL01002026.1_pt1 | contig 10747 bp, 11 predicted proteins | sample 1571391 | NCBI WGS metagenome assembly OGHL01 (sample SAMEA2581948, study PRJEB24529) | metagenome | biome: Human gut stool | place: China | collected 2011 | reverse complement strand
GCTTCGCGCACGCGGCGGCCATCGCCGTGGCCAACGCCCCGGCGGAAACCTATAACCCGCTGTTCATCTACGGGCCGTCTGGACTCGGCAAGACGCATCTGCTCTATGCCATCGCCAGCGAGGTCCATAAAAAGCACCCGAGCTATAACATCGTCTACATCAAGGGCGACCAGTTTACGAACGAGCTGATCGCTGCGGTGCAGGAGGGCCGGAACATCGAATTCCGCAGCAAGTACCGCGGAGCAGATCTGTTCCTCGTCGACGATATTCAGTTCATCGCCGGCAAGGATTCAACGCAGGAGGAATTCTTCCATACGTTCAACACGCTCTACGAATCGCACCGGCAGATCGTCCTGACGGCCGACCGGCCGCCGCATGAAATGCTCCGCCTTGAAGACCGCCTGAAAACACGCTTCGAGTGGGGCCTGATTGCGGACATCCAGCCGCCGGATTACGAAACCCGTATGGCAATCATCAAAAATAAGGCCATGAGCCTGGGTCTCGAATTCCCGGACGACGTCTGCGAATACATCGCAGAGAACATCACGACGAACGTGCGGCAGATTGAAGGAACAGTCAAAAAGATCCTGGCTTACCGCGATCTGCAGGGGATGCCGCTGGATGTGGCGAGCGTATCGCGCGCGATCAAGGACATGTACAAGGGGAAAGCCGAGAGCCTGCCGACGCCGGGGCTCATCATCTCAGAGGTCTGCCGGTTCTATTCGATCGAAGAGCAGGTACTGCGCGGGACGCTGAAAAACAAGAATACCGCGGAGGCGCGGCAGGTGGCGATGTATCTCTGCCGGAAGCTCACAAATCTCAGTCTGCCGGACATTGGGCGCGAGTTTGGACGCGATCATTCGACCGTGCTGCATGGGCTGAATAAAATCGAACGCTTGATGGCCGACTCAACATCCGGACTGCAAGATAATATCCGGGATATTACGGCGAATATCAATAATAAGCTGTAATTTTCCGAAACCATTCTTTTCTTTCTCCTTCAGAAAGAAAAGAACGGTTTCGGGCTTCCAAGAAAAGAAAGAGGGCACGGTGCGTACCGTTGTCCTGAATTTGACTCAAAAAATCCCAGCCATCAGCTGTCCGTCGCGCCAGACCCTACCGCCCGAAAGGTCTCTGCGCTCTGCGCATCGCCTTTCGGTACAGCTGCACAGCAAAACGAACGCTTTCGGGCCGATGAGGGCATCGTCCCCTACAAGGAAATTCCAAAAATTGGGCGGACGATCTGTCCGCCTAAATTTTTTCTTCCTTTTTTCGACGCGATGTTACAATATTAAATTGTGAGGGTTTGATACGGCGGGCCTCCCGCGCGGGGAGGACGGGAGAAGAAAATGAGTATTTTTCATGTGATCGCACTATTCGGCGGATTGGCGCTGTTCCTCTACGGTATGCGCATTATGGGCGATGGGCTGAAGCACGGCTCGTCCGGCGCGCTGAAAAAAGCGATGGGCAAGGTGACAAACAGTCCCATCGTCGGGTTTTTGCTGGGCCTCTGCGTGACGGCTGTCATCCAGAGCTCCACGGCGACGATCGTCCTGACGTCCGGACTCGTCGGTGCGGGCATCATTACACTGCACCAGTCGATCGGCATCATCCTCGGCGCGAACGTTGGCACGACGGTCACGGGCCAGATCATCCGTTTGCTCGACCTGAACGCGGGCGCGAATTCCTTTCTGAATGTTTTCAAGCCCTCGACGCTGGCCCGCTCGCGGCCATCCTCGGCATATTGTTGATCATGGCCTTCCGCTTCCGCAACTCTGACACCATCGGCACGATTGCGATGGGCTTCGGCATCCTCTTCACCGGGCTGATGAACATGACCGCCGCAGTGGAGCCGCTGTCGCAGTCGCCGACGTTTGCGCAGCTGTTTGTCAGTCTGGCAGACAAGCCGCTGCTCGGCTTTCTCGCGGGCGCGGGTGTCGCGTTCTCCATCCAAAGCTCCTCGGCCACCATCGGCATCTTACAGGCGCTGTCCGTCACGGGGCAGCTGACGTTCGGTTCGGTCTATCCGATCCTCGTCGGCATCTACCTCGGTGACTGCGTCACGACGGCCATCGTCTGCTCCATCGGCGCGAAGGCCGACGCCAAACGCACCGGCATGGTGCACATCCTTTTCAACCTCAGCGAGGCCGTGCTGGTCTTCGCGGCGGTCAACATCCTGCACAGCGCCGGGGCGCTCGATCGCATCTGGGCCGCGCCGATCACCTCCGGCGGCATCGCGAACACGCATACGCTGTTCAATCTGGCCTGCGCGGTGCTCCTTCTGCCGCTCTGCGGCCTGTACGAAAAGCTCAGCCGCATTGTCGTCCATGACGATGTGCGCCATTCGCAGGGCGTCGAGTACGAGCTTCAGCTGCTCGACGATAAGTTCTTCACCTCGCCGGAGCTGGCGCTTTCCAGCTCGGACGAAGCCATCGCCACGATGGCGCGCCTGGCCTGCGCGGGCGCGGACAGCGCGATGGACACGCTCGGCGCGTATGACCGCGCCGTCATCGAGACCGTGCAGGAAAAAATGAGCAGTCGATCGACATGCTGGCCGACGCGGTCAACAACTATCTGGTGCGCCTGTCCGGCCACATGGAGGCCGATGACAACAGCGTCCTTCTGAACTACTATCTCCAGTGCTTCTCCGAATTTGAGCGTATCGGCGATTACGCCGTCAACCTCACCGAGAGCGCCGAAGAGCTGCACGCACGCGGCGCACAGTTTTCCACCACGGCCCGGCAGGAGCTCGCCGTGCTGCAGGACGCGCTGCACGAGATCATGGGCTACGCGGCGGACGCCTTCACCACGCGGCAGGCCCGCGTCGCCCGACACATCGAGCCGGTGGAGGAGGTCATCGATGACCTTGTCGAGACGCTCCGCGCACGCCATACGCGCCGTTTGCTAGACGGCAAATGCACGGTCTACGGCGGACTCGGCTTTCTGAATTCGCTGACAAACATCGAACGCATCGCGGATCAGTGCTCCAACCTCGGCATCTACACCATTGCACTGACCGACCCGGAGATCGCCCGGACGCACCACGATTACATCCAGCACCTGCATCAGGGCGACGATTCGTTCTTCAACGCCGAATACCGGGCCGCACACGAAAAATATTTTGGCCGGCTCGCAGAGCTGGCCGGCTGAGCAGCCCAGAAAGCCCCCTCTTGATAGAGGGGGGCTTTCTGGCGTTGTGGCGGAACGTGTGGAGCAGAGTCACGCCCTTACAAGCACATCGGAACACTCCAATAAGATCCGCGGGAACGCCGAACCAGCCTGCGGGCTGGTTCACAATGACGCTTCGATTTTAAATTTATGACCGCTGCGCCGGGAGGCGGGCGATCAGCCGCTCCGGCGTGCCGTTCGCGTCGAATTCCTGCCGCATATCTGAGATCTCGCGCGTTGCTGTGCCAGACTGCGGCTTGTCTACCCGCTTGCGCTTGCAGACAACCTGAAATGCGCCCCGCTTTTCAATTCTGTAATCCATTTTGCCGCCTCTCAAAATATCTTTGTGCAATAGTACTGAAACAAGCTCAAAACGAACTTTTGCGGCAACTATTCGATCAGGTATTTCAACATTTTTTGATCTTCTGTGCGCTCAGGTGTCAGAAATGGGAAGACTGCCGGTGGAGCATATTTAATGCGGCACAGAAAAACCGCAAGAGAGATCCACACTATGGCGGCCTTGCAAAACAGGGCGGCATATGCTATGATTTTTACGATGGTTTGTTCGTATTCGAAAGAGCAAAAGGAGGCAACAGAAGATGTCGATTCCAAGAAGAATTTCAGTAAGCTGCCCGAACTGCGGAAAAAATTTTGAGACGACCATATTTGAAAGCCTGAATACGGATTTTGCTCCGGATGTGATTGAAACGGTAATCAGCGGGGAACGCTTTGCCGGGAAATGCCTAAATTGCGGATTTGAAACGCATCTTGAATATGACATGCTGTACCATGATATGAAGCATGGCACAGCGATCTGGGTCGTTCATGATAATGGCCCGGAATACGCGAGAAAAGTTGCCGAAGTGCGGGAGACAGAGCTGCTTCCCTATGCCATGACCAGAATTGTGCCCAACATGGATGCGCTTCGCGAAAAAGCGGCCTGTCTGGAGTCCGGAAAGGATGACAGGGTCGTCGAGCTGTGCAAGGTCTTCCTGGTGTCGCAGACGAGTCAGAAGATGCCGGATTTTGAATTCAGAAATGCCTTTTACACCTATTGCAATGGGAAAGACATCGTATTTCTCTATGGCGCTGCCGGAAAAGAGATTGCATACCAGTTAAGCGACAGGGTCTATGGCGCGATCGCGGAGCGGTTCAAACAGCCTTTGGCACAAATGGTACAAACACCCTATCAGATGATTGATTATGATTGGGCGGCGGACTTCTTTGAAAAGCTGCATTGAACCATTAGAATACAGGAAAAGAAGGTGAGAGGATGAGCGTTACGGTGGCGGATCTGCTCAAACTGCCGTCGCTGCGGCAGGCGAAGGTGATCGGCGGAGCAAAGGGACTTGGGAAAACCGTTTCGTCTATTTCGGTGCTGGAATCGGTCGATCCGGGCGTGCTGGTGCAGGAGGTATTTCCGCACGACAAATATTCCGGAAGTGAGATCGTCATTACCGGCTTTTTGAACTGCATCGAAGATGTTGACCGGCAGTGTTCCAACCTGCTGCGGCTGATCGAGGGCGGGGAAGTGGGACTGGTGCTGTATTACGTGGGGGTGTATCTCCCGCGTGTGAATCCGAGGCTCATTGAGATCGCAAATGCGCACGATTTCGTCCTGATCTGTATGCCGGAGGGACAGCGGCATCTGCGGTACAGCGATCTCATCACCGATGTGACGGAGTGCATTTACCGCGACCGGGCGGCAAACGTCTCGCTCGTGTCGGACATTCTGGCGCGGATCTCGACCACGCCGCACCATCAGCAGACAGTGGGGACGGCCTTGCAGATGCTCTGTGCGGAGCTGGGCTGTTCGGCGGTGTTGAGCACGCACGAGGGTCGAATCCAGAATCTTGCTGCATGGCCGAGCGGAACGGAGGACAGCATCCGCGAGGGGATCGAGCGGTGTTTGCCGCTTGTGGATGGAGAGACGACCCCGTGTCCGTTTCTGCCGGATGCGGCGTTGATCTGCAAGCCGATCTGCGCCGATCTGCCGCATCCGTTGCAGCTGACAATGATTCGAGTTGGCCAGCCGCTCAGTGCGCAGCTGGCGGAGCAGGCAGCGGATACCGTGCGTATCTGCATCAATATCTGGGGCAGACAGCACGGCGCAGTCGCGATCCACGAGCTGATCCGCGCCATTTTACAGGACGAGCCGCTGAAAATGCGGCGGCTGGCGGAGATTTTCCGTGTCGATGTGGCCGCGCTGCACGAGATCTGGGTGCTGTGCGGGATCAAGGAGGCGGAAACGATTCGGATGGAGCAGCTCCTTGATGCCGCGCGGCAATGCGCGGACAGCGTGATCGGCGCGGTCTATGACGGGAATCCGGTCATGAGCCTGAGCACGCCGCGCTCGCTGCGGGACACGGAACGGGCTATGGAGGAGATGCTCCGGCAGGTTCTGCCGGAGCACCCAGAGGCCGTTTTGGTACGATGCAGCGGATTGTCCAATACGACAAGATGCCGAAAAGCCTATTTGTTGACATTAGACAATTTGGAGGATGCAAAATTCATCTATCCGCACAAAAGAATTTTTCTGCAAGGAGAGCTGGAGCTGGCGGCGATGTGCCGCAAACGGATCAGCGAGGGCGAGGCGGCGGCCACGCGGCGGATTTTGCCGCTGGCCGCGTTGCAGGCGGACCGGGAGTATCAGGAGCTGCTGAACACGGCGTGCGTGTATCTTCTGGACTGTGACAGCAGCGTTACCCGCACGGCACAGGCGCTGTTTTTACACATCAACACGATCAAATACCGCTTGCAGCGGATCTCGGATCTGCTGGGCTACCGGCTCGGGAAAATGCCGGAAACGATCGAGCTGTACCGCAGCGCTGCCATCTACCGCCTCCTCCATGCGCAGCATGAGGCGTAGAAATGAATCAAGCCCTGTGCATTGTCCGTTCGGACAATGCACAGGGCGTTTTTTCTGCCGATTCGACAATATTCTTTTGCGATTTGCAGTGATATCATTGTGCCATTCTTTGATACGTCAAAGAGATTTCTCAGGAGAGAGGAGCAATTTCTATGAGTGAAAAAACGAACGGATTCAAGATCGAAGAATCGCAGCGGCAGAGCTGGCTGTCCATCGCGGCGGTCTGGGCGGGCGGCATGATCTGCGTGCCGTGCCTGATGATCGGCGGCGTTTTGGCCGGCGGCGGGCTGAGCCTGGGGCAGATCATTTTGTCGATCCTGATCGGATACGGAATCATCTGCGCCTATATGATCTTTATTGGGATGCAGGCCTGTGACACGGGGCTGCCCGTTTCGGTCATGGCCTCCGGCGCGCTGGGCGAAAAGGGCGCGCGGTATATCATCAGTACGCTGCTGGCCATTGCCTGCGTGGGCTGGTTCGGCATTCAGTCTGCGACCTGCGGCAGCGCGTTTGCAAGCATGGTTGCGAGCATGATGGGCAAGGAGGCGACGCCTACATTCGTGACGATCAGCTCGATCGTCTGGGGCGTGATCATGCTGGTGACGGCGTGCGGCGGCTTCAAGGGCCTGAAATGGCTCAACTACATCGCGGTTCCGCTGCTCGTCATCGTCTGCCTGTACGGCTTGATTGCCGGGATCGTGTCCAACGACGGCGGCAGCGCCATTGCGAACTATGCGCCGGAAGTGTCCTCCGGTATGGTGTTCGGTATTTCGATGGTCGTCGCGTCCTTCGCACTCGGCGGCGTCATCTCTGCGGACTACTGCCGCTTTGCCAAGAGCCGCGGCGACGTGGTCAAATCCTCCATTGTGGGTGTCATCCCCGCGGGCCTGTTCATGCTGCTCACCGGCGCGCTGATGAGCATCGTCACGGGGCAGTATGATATTTCCGCCATTCTCGCGTCTCTCGGCGTGCCGTTCGTCGGTCTGGTCGCGCTCGTGCTGGCCACATGGACGACCAACGTCACGAACGCCTATTCCGGCGGCCTCGCCCTCAGCAATCTGCTTGGCTTTGACGAGAGCAAGTTCAAGATCACGACCGGCGTGGCCGGCGGCATCGGTACGCTGCTCGCGGCGTTCGGCCTGCTCAATGCGTTCCAGGGCTTCCTGTCCCTGATGTCCGCCCTCATTCCGCCGCTAGCTGGTGTGCTGATTGCAGCCTACTGGATCGTGGGCAAGGGCAAAAAGGAGAACTTCGAGGTTCACCCCGGTTTCTCGGCGGTTGGCGTGATCTCGTTTGCGGTGGGCGCAATCTTTGCCTGCATCACCGGCGGTACGTTCGCAAGCTTCCCCGGTCTGGTCGAGGCGCTGCCGTTTTTGAATTGGCCGTTCTTCGTCGGCCCGGTCAACGGCATTGTAGTTTCGCTGGTGCTGTATGTCATTCTGGCGAAGGCGTTCCCGGCAAAAAACAAGTAATTTGATTTTGGGGCATGGGCATTGCCTATGCCCCCGGAATCGTAAAGAAGGAGTATTGTTATGCGGAAAATCGGTATCCCGGAAATTGAAGATATTGCGACCGGCGCGGCCCTGCTCGGCGCGGGCGGCGGCGGCGATCCCTATGTCGGCAAGCTCGTGGCCATCGGCGCAGTGCAGGAGTGCGGCCCGGTGACGCTGCTGGAGCCGGAGGAAGTCCCGGATGATGCGCTGATCGTCCCGATTGCGATGATGGGCGCACCGACGGTATTGGCGGAAAAGGCCATCGGCGGCACGGAGTATCAGAAACTCTTTGACATGGTCTCGAAGTTCTTTGGGCAGAAGATTTACGCCTTCATGCCCATTGAGGCGGGCGGCGTCAACTCGATGCTGCCCATCGCGGCGGCGGCGCGCCTCGGTATGCCGATGGTGGACGTCGACGGCATGGGCCGCGCGTTCCCGGAATTGCAGATGGTCACGTTCACCATTGGCGGGATGAAGGCGACGCCGATGGCGCTTGTGGACGAGAAGGGCAACAGCTGCATCTTTGAAACGATCACGAACAAGTGGACGGAGGAGCTGGCCCGTGCGGTGACGATGAGCTGCGGCGCATCGGTTTCTGTTTCGCTCTATCCGATGAGCGGCAGGCAGATGAAGGAATTCGGTGTACATGGCATTGTGACGCGCAGCCAGCAGCTCGGCCGCGCCATCCGCACCATCAAGGACTGCGGCGACAAGACGTCGGAGGAGCACTTCCTCGAAATGGCGGAGGGCTTCAAGCTCTTCAAGGGCAAGATCGCGGATGTGCTGCGCGAGACGCGCGCGGGCTTCAACTTCGGCAAGGTCGTGCTCGAGGGGATCGGCGATTACAAGGGGCGCTCGGCCTATGTGGAATTCCAGAACGAGAACCTGACCGCGACGGTAGACGGCGAGATCCTTGCCACAACGCCCGACCTCATCTCGCTCGTGGACACGGAGACGTTCCTCCCGGTGACGACGGATGCGCTGAAATACGGCAAGCGCGTGATGGTGGTCGGCCTGAAGTGCTTCCACCTGTGGCGGACGGAAAAGGGCATTGAACTCGTAGGCCCGCGCCACTTCGGCGTGGACCCGGACTATATTCCGCTCGAAGAGCGCTGCAAGGGAGGGCACTGAGCATGTACAAACTTGGAATCGATGTGGGCGGCACGAATACGGACGCCGTCCTGGTGGATGAGAATCGCACAGTCGTTGCGGATATCAAGTATCCCACCTCTGCGGACATTTATGACGGCATCCTGGGCGCGATGCGTACGGTGCTGGAAGTCTCGGGCGTGGATCCGAAGCAGATCCATCAGGCGATGCTTGGCACGACGCAGTGCACGAACGCCATCGTCGAGCGCAAAAACCTCGCGCCCATCGGCATCCTGCGCATCGGCGCGCCCGCGACGACCGGCATCCGCCCGATGGTCGACTGGGCCGAGGATATCCAGAAGATCGCCGTCGGCAGCACGATCATCGGCGGCGGCTTTGAATACGACGGCAAGGAGCTTGCGCCATTCGACGCGGAGGCCGCGAAAGCATTCTTCGAAGAGATGAAGGCGAAGGGCGTCAAGTCTATTGCCATCTCCTGCGTGTTCTCCACGGTGCGCAATGACCACGAGCTTGAGGCCGCGAAGCTCTGCCGAGAAGTCATGGGCGAGGACGTCCATGTCTCGATTTCGAGCGAGATCGGCTCGATGGGCCTCATCGAGCGCGAGAACGCGACGATCCTGAACGCGGCGCTCTGGCAGGTGGCCGAGCGGTTCACCGAGGGCTTCGCCAAGAGCCTGCGCGACAAGGGCATCACCAATGCGGACGTCTACCTCAGCCAGAACGATGGCACGCTCATGACCATGGAGCACGCCCGCCGCTATCCGATCCTGACGGTCGCCTGCGGCCCGACGAACTCCATCCGCGGCGCAAGCTATCTTTCCTCGCTCAAGGACGCCATCGTCGTGGACGTCGGCGGCACGACGACCGACCTCGGCGTCATCCAGAACGGCTTCCCGCGCGAATCGAGCGTGGCCGTTACCATCGGCGGCGTGCGCACGAATTTCCGGATGCCGGACGTCATCTCCATCGGCCTCGGCGGAGGCTCCATTGTGCGCGTTAAGCCGGACGGCAGCGTGACCGTCGGCCCGGACAGCGTGGGCTATGAGATCACGAAAAAGGCGCTCGTGTTCGGCGGCGATGTGATGACCGCGACGGACATCGCGGTGCGGCTCGGTATGGTGGAGCTTGGCGACAAGACGAAGGCCGCCGGCATCCCGCAGGAGGTCGCAGACAAGGCGATGGACGCCATCCGCGCGCTCGTTGAGGACAGCGTGGACGCGATGAAGGTCTCGAACGCGGACGTCGACCTGATCCTCGTCGGCGGCGGCTCCATCATTCTGCCGGAGAAGATCCACGGTGCGGCGTCTGTCCTGAAGCCGGAGCACTTCGGCTGCGCAAACGCCATCGGCTCTGCCATCTCCAAGGTCAGCGGTACCTATGAAAAGCTGATGAACTATGACGAGCTGCCGCGCGAGCAGTCGCTCGAGCAAGCCAGGCACGAGGCCATTGAGCTGGCCGTCGAGGCCGGGGCTGTGCGCGAGACGGTCGAGATCATCGAGATGGAGGACGTCCCGCTGGCGTACTATCCCGGCAACACCAACCGCGTGAAGATCAAGGCGGCCGGTGATCTGAGCTGACTCCAACAACAAAACAATACGCCGCCCGCCGGTTGCTCCGGCGGACGGCGTTTTGCATCTTCAGGATCACAGGATCAGGCGGGGAGGATGCGCGTTTCGAGCGCGGTGACGTAGCTGCCGGGATGTCCTTCGGAGAACTGGTCGATGATATTCAGTGTGACAACGGTATCAGCCAGCTCGTATCCGCGCCGCGCGCCCTCGGCATAGAGGGCGGCAATGCTGTCGCGGATCGTGGCGAGGGGATAGACCTGATCGAAATGATAATAGCGCCGCCCGTTTGCCTCGTTCCGTACGCTGGGCACCAGAATCCCGCGGGCGTCATAATAGCGCAGCAGCTGTACGTCCATGCCGAAAATATTCGCAAGCTCTCCGATGGAAAGATATTCTTTCATACGATGCACCAGCCCTTTCAAATCAGGCTGCGGCCTTGACACTCCTCAAAAAGCACCAGAAAGACCGGCCGGAATTTATGCGTTCCTAGATCGGAAGAGCACACGCTGAACTCCAGTCACGTCCGCACATCTCGTATG
>OGHL01002018.1_pt1 | contig 10786 bp, 10 predicted proteins | sample 1571391 | NCBI WGS metagenome assembly OGHL01 (sample SAMEA2581948, study PRJEB24529) | metagenome | biome: Human gut stool | place: China | collected 2011 | reverse complement strand
TACCTGCTTGAAATGATAATATTATTTCTCAATAAATTTAAAACAGCTTCTAAATTTTACACAACTATAATATCTTTTTCAACACATCGGGAATTTCGACATCGCAACATTCGAGCTCTTTCAGACAACGTTCGCCCTCCTGAGTCAAAGAAAAATACATCTGGCGTTTGTCGTCATCGCCCAATATCCGTTCGATGAGACCTTTCTTTTCTACCGAACGAATCACTTTCGATGTATTGGAATGAGTAAGCCCCAACTGCTTGGCGATATCTCCCGAAGAGAGCCTCGGCTCTTGACGAAGGCAACACAAAAGCATCCCTTCGTTCAGGCAAAGCCCGTATCTCTTCTCAAATCTCGTTTCAAAATCGGTTATCGCTCTATAAAAATCACGAATCTTACAAAATGGTTCCATACTTATCTTCCAATCGATATATAGCTTTCATACCACAGTGGCGGACACATTTCCCGCATTCGATACATTTATCCGAATCGATACGAGGCAAGCCGAAACCGGTCTGGCTGATGGCCTGTTGCGGACAAATCGAAATCAACGGACAACGATGATTCTGCGGACAACGGTTCTTATCTACGACAAGAGGCATAAAATTACTCATTTTTTCAATAATACACCATCGATTGCCTCTTTAAACGAACTTTTGGGCATCGCCCCCATAGCCATTTGAGGCTTGTCATTCATGGGTATGAACAAAAACGAAGGTATGCTACGGATATTGAACAATGCCGCTAACTCTCGCTCCTGCTCGGTATTCACCTTATAAACATAAATCTGCCCGTCATACTCCGCAGCCAGCTCTTCCAATATCGGAGCCACCATTTTACACGGTCCGCACCAAGAGGCATAGAAATCGATAATCGCCGGTTTATCTCCTAAATATATCCACTCCTCGGGATTTTTTTTATAATCCACTATTTTCTTTAAAAAATCAGCCTTTGTCAATTCGATCGTTTTCATTTTATTTTCTTTTTTACCATTATTTATCGCTTTCGTTTCACAGGCGGCAAGCATAAGCGATAGTATACCCACCGTCAAAAACAACACTCGTTTAATCATATTTCTTTTCTCTTTTGAATGAACTCACAAACAATCCTCCTATCGCTGCTCCCCAAACCGTACTGGCAAAAGGAGAAGAGGTAATAGGACACGTACCCGTCGCACAACCTACGAACCGCCAATAAAGATAACCGCCCAAAGCACCTAACAGAATACCTGTGACCGGGAGCCAATAACGTTTCAACAGCATTTTCATTTTTCAAATTTATTATTTAGTTCTTAATTTATTTTCCAATAGAAATATATTCTACAAGAAATATCACAACAAATATATTCTCTATTTTCCATTAAAACAATTTTCCATAGGAAATATATTCAATTATAACGTTTTTTAACCACCAAGTATCTGCCCTATCCTCTCATATTTTATTTAGTTTAGGCGTAGTAAGAACAAGTAGAGGGCCACTTAAACACCTCCCCTGCCGTGCCCCGTAGCATTGCGGGGTGTGACGCAACCATACGAACAGGGGAGAAGTGCACAATGCTATCCTTATACCGAAACTGAAACGCCGCTTTCAATACTCCTCTGCCGTGCCCCGTAGCATTGCGGGGTGTTTTGCGCAGCAAATATAGGGGGAGTGCCCGCAGGGCGAGGGGGTTAATACAAGCAAAAGCACAATCCCCGATTCCGCCTTTATCGGGCGGCGAAGACGCAAGGGAGACGGAGGGAAAAGGGCGAGGACTGTCCGAGCAGAGCGAGTTCCGCAGTCCCCGACGGCGAGACCGTAGCGACAAGCCCATAAGCTCGACAACTGCGGCGGCGCTTCTTGGTTCGTCCTTCTCGCTGCTGAGAAGAATGAATAAATAAACGATCTTTCAACCCCTCTCCTCTGGAACTTCGTTCCTTCGGTCTCTCCCCTATACCGCTACGCGACACAGGGGAGAAGGGTAAATACTTCTTATCTTACTGGCAAAAATCACATAATAAAAGAGTGCCTCAAAATCCCGTCTCTGCCGTGCCCCGTAGCATTACGGGGAGTCTTGCGCAGCAAAATATAGGGGAGGTGGCCGAAGGACGGAGGGGTTAGAAAAGAATAAGAAAAAAAGGAATCGACGTGTAAAAGAGGAATTAGCAAATAAGGATAAATTTATGTTACATCTTTACAATCTTCTATCGACCTAAATACAAGACAGATAAAAATCATTTATCACTATATACTCCACAACGACAGACTCGGTACTGACAATAACAAAGCAGCCGATCTCTAAAAGACCGGCTGCTCAATAACTCTATCCTTAAAAGGATCAACGAATACTTTTCATTTTAAGATTTTGTCTGATAAGGGACTGCATATGAAGTTTTTCTGTTGCAGACAACGGTTTCATTTCCGACAATTTCATCTCGTTTTTCAACAACTTTATCGACGACGGGATATTAGTATTTGCGGCTGCGGCTTGAACAGATCCTTTAAAGAAGAGAGATGCATTCCACAAATCATACCACCCTAAGCTAAAATTGCTGTCACTGGGGTCGGCATCGGCATTAAAGCAATAAAGTCCACACCAACGATCTTGCGCATACACAACCTCGTCGCCTTGTGCTTTTTCAGCGAAGTTTACATATTCAAAATTATCGGTTTCACTCTCTGGAAGTCCTGCGAAAGTGAAAATAGCGTTAACCATTCCGACATTAGTTTCTACCTGCATAACTCCCATAATTTGTAAATCAGCAATTCTAAAACCATTATCGGTCACTTCGGCTTCCAGTTGATTGGGATACCCATCCTTAAAATAGAAATGGTCTATTACAAGAGTATCAGGATTATTTGCATGTTTTAATGAAAACTCAGTATCGAATCCCATAGGTGTACTTCCGGGTTGTTGTGTTTGAAGATCATATTGATAGAACAAGAATCCGAATGTACCTGTAAAATCACTTTCTTGTGCAGCGGTATACTCCCAATAAGGAGCTGCAACGGTTTGAGTTTCTTCATCGACACCACCAACCAATGCAGCAGACACATTTCCGCCGGCATCAGCGAAAGCGCCCTCGGCAAAATCGAGGAATACATACGATACGGCTTCGTTCTCGTCGAACACTACACTTTCAGGCAAAGTAATCGTAACAGACTCATTATTGATAGCGACACTCTCGATCGTACCGTTGGCATAAGAGGTAAGGTTACCCTTCGTCACATCGTAGGTGATAGCACCGCTTCCTCGAACAACGGTCTCGTTGAAAGTCAAAACGACACTGCGTCCGCCGTTCGTAGCTTTATATAAATTACCGTCGGGAACGTTCACCAAATAAGGAGCCTCTTCGTCGGGCAATTCGACAGATGCCGAAGCCACAGCCCCGCAAACGCCTTTTTCATTGGATGCCACGGCATATACATAGTACGTAGCCCCTAAATTCTGGTTAGAAAGCGTACCGCTCACGCTGGGTTTTTCGGCAGCTTTCACCAATGCAGAACCTTCGTATTTCGCTTGCAACAACTGGTCGGGATCGACAGTCATCGCCTCGTCGGTCACAATATAAGAATAATATACGGTTCCCTCTGCCGGAGTAATGGTTACCTTGAAAGCATCCACGGCTGTCTTCTCAGCCGTCACCGTTACGGCAGGACCTTCGCCCATATCCACCGGCGTAAAGTCTTCGAATTCGGTGCAACCTGCCCCCATGAGGCAGATTGCAGAGAATAATCCTATAATATATTTTTTCATTGCTCTATGATTTTAATTATTCTTCAACTTTTGTCAATGTAAGAGTCCTTACGCCCGTGAGATAACCAACAGTCTCACCACCGGACGCAGCCGAAGCCAACACGAATGTATTTATGGCAATCGTGTTATTCGACACGTAAGCCGTCGCCGAACTTGCGCCATTGAAATCGAGGGACAAAGTATAAGTGCTACCATAAGTACCCAAATCCTGACCGGCGTTAATCGTTATCGACTTGAAATCGGCACTTACCGTACCCATTACCGATTTGTAAACAGCTCCACTCTCTGTCGGAACGATCTGCGTAAACCAAACTCGATCTATATAGTCTGCATCTTTCACGACTTCACAAGTCCAAGTGAATGTTGCACCATTGTCGTCTTCGAACGGCGATACACCCGAAGCCGTATAAGTTCCCAAGATTCCGGCAGCGGCCAGCGGGTGGTCGTCATCGCTGATGGTGACGGTAGTCGTGTAGTTCGCGCCTAAATTACAGCCTTCGGGGGCAGAAAGTTTGATATCGAAACACACATCGCCATCATATGTACCATTATCGATAGGTTCGATCGACAGGTAAGCGACCATCTCGCCGCCATCGGTAAACGACAAAGTATTCGACGTATTTTTCAAACGGTAATTCACGCCCTCTTTCGCAGCGTTTTTACCGGCATAGGCAGTCGTATCGATTTCAAAACCCACCGACACATCGAGCCCTTTGGAAGCCACCAATGAAATGGGGATTTTAACCTCTCTAGCTGCATTCTCGGCTATGGAAGTGGACTTACTGTCAAAAGCCACGAATGCATCTTTATCGCTGAACATAGGAGTATCCACCGATTGGCACGAAGCTAATACCCCTCCTACAACAGCCGCATATATAAATTTACTTATTTTCATAATTGTCTTCTATTAAAATTTATTTGCTTTGATAACCGGGATTCTGATCCATGTTTTTGTTATTCAAAATATCGTTCTCGGGAATAGGCAATGCCCAACGATAGCTCGGGAAATCGATATTTTTCATGAGCGGATCCAAGTCGTAATCGGTCCGAACCAACGACTTCTGCAATCGTTTCATATCGAAGAATATATGGCCCTCGAACAAGAACTCCTTGCGGCTTTCCTCGAACAGGTTGTCGAGCGTCACCGTGGCGTAAGCCTCGGCATTACGGTTCGTGGCGACGCGGTTCAAATCGTCGATGGCGGTTACGCCCGACACCGTGGCTCCGCGGTAAATAGCCTCCGAACGTATCAGATACATTTCCGAGATACGCAACACCGGCACGTTATTGTAGGCCAGCAGGCCGCCTTTGCCGGGATACTTGGTCGACCAGCGATAACCCGGATACTTACTGTTGGTTTTCGTCAATCCGGTCAGGCGCACATCGGTTGCGTCATACAAATCGATAAGGTCGTTCGACACACGAACGTCGCCGTAACCGGCTCCACCTGCAACTTCGGGTGCTGTCAAGTAGTCTCCGAGGTCACTGCGGCTGCCGTCGCTTTGGGATACATAAACTTCAAATATGATTTCGCTGCCCGATTGGGGGGCTACGTCTACCGAGCCGTCCCACATCGATACGAAGCGGTCGCCCGAAAGCAGACGAAAACGCCCGTTCTTGATCACTTTCGTCGCATAATCGGCGGCCAACTGCCAATCTTCGTGGTGCAGATACACCCGTGCCATCAAGGCTTGGATAACCGGTTTCGTCACCGTGGCCACGACATCTTTCACCCCGGCGCGCACATAGCTGTCGCTCATCAGGCGTTCGGCTTCCACCAAGTCGGGTATAATGAGGTTTTCATACACTTCCGCTACCGTGTTACGGGAGGGACGGGCCGAGAGGTCGTCCTTCAACACGATGGGCACACCCATCGCTTCTACTCCGGTAATACCGTTTGCCTTGATATAACCGTAGGGTTGGGCGTAAACTCGTACCAAATCGAAGTAAGCCAAAGCACGCAAGAACAAATTCTCGGCTTTGATGTTGTTGATTTGCTCGTCGCTTACCCCGTCGCGCGAGAATTTTCCTTCGTTAATCGCCGTGAGTGCTTTATTACAGCCCAGTATCGCGCTATATGCGCTCGACCAAAGACCCATCGTGCTGGTCGAAGTATAGTTCCATGCCGGTTCCATACGCATACGTCCTGTATTGACCGGGCCTACCATACCGTTGCCGCACATCACGTCGAATGTCAACGGGAACGATGCCCCATACCACGAGATGACTGCCCGATAGTTACCCGCCGTCGCTCCGTCGATCCCTTCGAAGGTCGACAGAGCCAATTCGTCTGACTGATCCATAGGCGGCTCCTTCGTCAGGAAGTCCTCGCAGGAAGAAAGAGCCAACGCTAAAACTGCTATCGATAAAATTATTTTTTTCATTGTAACAATTCTTTTTTAATTGATTAGAAAGTAATATCCACACCCACGATCATCGAACGGGTCATCGGGTAACTGATGATGGTAGCACCCGAGGTTCCGTGTTCGGGATCCCAGTAGTTCATGTTGTGGAACGTATAGAGGTTCAATGCGCTGGCATAGATGCGGACACCGCTCATCAATGCCTTTTTGGTCCATTTCGAAGGCAAGCTGTATGCCAGCGTAATATCCTTGATACGCAAGTAGCTGCCATCTTCGAGATAACGGGTAGAAATAGCAGAGCTGTTGCTCGAATTGTTGTAAACCGGTTTCGGCAATACATTGGTGTCGCCCGGTTTCTTCCAATAGTTCAAGGCGCCTTTCCAAATGTTCGAATCGCCGTAAAAGCCGTCTGCTTCGAACAACGAACGGTCTTGGTTCAACACCTTGTTACCATAGCGGGCTTCGAGCTGAATGCCCAGCGATATGCCTCTCCAAGAAAGCTCGGTATTGAAACCGCCCGTCCACAGAGGTTCGGGAGAACCGGCATTGATACGACGAGCCTCTCCGTAATTCTCGGTCAACAGCCCCTCTTCGTTACGCCACAACGCGTTACCGTTCTGAGGATTCACCCCCGCATAGTCATACAACCAATAGGTATAAAGCTGTTCGCCCTTGACATAACGCAAAGTCGTTCCTATAAAATCCTGACCCGGAGCAAGTTCGAGTACTTTCGAACGGTTGGCCGCAAAGTTCACGCCGGCCGTCCATTTGAAGTCGTTGGTATTGAAAATCTCGGCATCCAACTGAACCTCCACACCGCTGTTGCGAATCTTACCCACGTTCTGGGCCTGCGAAGCAAAACCGGTCGTATAGGGCAGAGGAGACGCGATCAACATATCCTCGGTACGACGGGTATACCAGTCGATAGAACCGTTCAAACGGTCGAACAGACGGAAGTCGATACCGATATTGTGAGTCTTGTTGGTCTCCCAAGTCAATTTGCGGTTCTGCAACTGAGAAGGCAACTGACCGGTAATACCGTTGTACACGACATCGGAGTACAGACCGTAGTGAGCGTAGGATGCAATATTGTCGTTACCGTTCACACCATAGCTGTAACGCAATTTCAATTGATTAAGTACCGATTTGATATCCTGCATGAAATCTTCGTTGTGAATATTCCACGAAGCGCTGGCAGCCCAGAAAGTACCCCAACGTCTGTCGGGACCGAACTTAGAGCTACCGTCCGTACGAATAGAACCTTTTACATAATAACGGCCTTTGTAATTGTATTCGGCTACACCGAAGAAAGAAACCATCGCCGCTTCGGTAAGACCGTCACCCACTCGTTGGTCTTCTACCGAGACACCCACAGAGTGGTAGGGACGTTGCTGGTTCACATGATAAGATATACCTTGCAAGAAAGAAGACTCATATGCATTGGCTTCCTGACCGATCAACACATTCACCGAATGGTCGTCGTTGAACAGGTCGTCATAAGCGATCGTATTCGAAGTAGTCAATATGCGATATTGGCTCTCGGCCGTGTTCAAAGAAGCTCCGTAAGAGGCAGTGTTCACGAAAGCCGGACTGTAAGCGCGGCTGGTAGTCGTGGCATACTCGATAGAGTTGTTGGTACGGAACGTCAGTTGCTTGATCGGTTTCCATTCCAAATAAACGGTTCCGTTGAATTTATACTGCTTGTCGTATTTGTCTTGTTCGCGAATAGCGGCGATCGGGTTCACGTTGAACACGAAAGGCAAATCGAAGTTGTAGCTTCCGTCCTCGTTGTAAGCGTTCATGGTCGGAGCCAAAGCCATACCCGAATAGAAGGGGTTCGTAGGAGCCAAACCGCTATCGCCCAACAAACTATTTTGCACATCGGAAACCTTCATATAACCGCCATGCAGACGAGTTCCCATTTTCAACCATTTGTTCAACTCGGTATCGAGGTTCGCGCGAATCTGCATCTTCTCGAAACCTACGGTCGGCACGATACCGTTCGTTTTATTATAAGACAATGAAGTATAGTAAGTAGTCTTGCCCGCACCGCCCGAAGCGATCAGCTCATACTCTTGCAAGCTGCCGTTACGCGTCAACTCTTTCATCCAGTTGGTCGCGCGTCTGCCGGCCATAGCCTGCGGAAAATAATACTCCGACGAGGGATCATCGGGATTATACCCGGCATTGATACGGGCATCGCGTTGATATTGCACATACTCTTCGAGGTTGGCCATGCCGAAGTCATTGTCATTGGCAAGCGTGGACACACCGTAGCGGGCACGGGCGGTAATCTTGGATTTCCCCGATTCTCCCGATTTGGTGGTAATCAAAATCACACCGTTGGCAGCACGCGAACCATAGATAGAAGCGGCAGCGGCATCCTTCAACACCGTCACCGAAGCTATATCGCTGGGGTTGATCAAGGCAATCGCGTTCATACTGTTGGAAAGTCCGCCTACATCACCGCTTTCCACGGGAATACCGTCGACCACATACAAAGGGTTGTTACCGGCGCCGATAGAACTGGTTCCGCGCACCCGAATCGTAGCCACAGATCCCGGTTGCCCGTTGCTCGACGAAACCGACACACCGGCCATTTTACCGGAAAGCATCTTGTCCACCGAAGTCTCGGGGATAGAAGCCAGATCATCACCATCGACAGTCGCGATAGAACCGGTTTTGGCCTCCTTCCGTATCGTCTGGTAACCTACCACCACGACATCGTCGAGAGTATGATCGGCAGAATTCAATTTAACGACCATACCATTACGCGCAAAAACCTCCTGTTTTTCCATACCGATGTAGGAAATAACCAAAGTTCTCGATGCCCCGGCAGGGATCTTGATTGTAAACTTACCGTCCGTGTCGGTAATAGTAGAAGCATTCGCGCCCTTCACCAAGATAGACGCACCGATAACCGGCTCGTCATTCTCTGCCGACAACACCGTACCGGAGATACTCGTTTGAGCCACCGCTAACGAAATGCCAGCCAACAGAGCGCACAATAACAATGTTAATTTTCTCATACGACTGAAATTAAATTTAAATAAACGATTATTCCTTCTTCTTTTTTCACATTACACACACTCGACAATCTTTGTCAAGTTTTTTTTCATTACACACTACTAAGACTAAAACTTTTCTTTCCTTTTTTAACCTTATTATATATATAAGACTTAATAAAAATAGCGAATCTCTATGCTCAAATCAACTTCTCATAGAAGTATTCAGCATGCAAAGATAACAAAAAAACCACAATATGAAAATCAAATTGAAAGAAAACATACCTTTCGGGCTTTCTTTTTGATAAAACCCATTCTCTTTTTTCGGAGATTCATAAATATACATTTTTCACAACAAGACTAACTTATTAAGAAACAATATAATAGATAATTCTTAATTTAATTATAAAATAATACGAGAAACAAGAAGTATTCCATGTTAATAAAATATAAAACAGAACCTACTATAATCGTATTATCGCCAAATAGCGCTAATCTTATCAAAATTTTAACTCAATTCGTTTATTCAATTAACATTCGATACTTCTCCCCTCCTCCTCTGCCGTGCCCCGTAACATTACAGGGTATCACGTATAAAATCGGAGCAGAAGCGAAAGGAAAATACATCTCCTCCTCTGCCGTGCCCCGTAGCATTACGGGGTGTTTTGTACAGCAAAATATAGGGGAGGTGTCCGCAAGGACGGAGGGGTTGAAAAAACAAAGGGGTTGAAAAAACAGCGACAGTAACAAAATCAAATCTCACACTCCCCCTGCCGTGTCACGCAGCAATATAGAGGGAGAAGGTGAGAATGTTTTATATTGTTATATAGAAAACACATCGAACTGTAAAGAAAGACATGTATCACACTCCTCCCCTGTGTTTTGTACAGCAAAATATAGGGGAGGTGTCCGAAGGACGGAGGGGTTAATAAAACAAAGGGGTTGAAAAAAACATCGGCAGCAACAAACCGGGTATCACACTCTCCCCCTTTGTTTTGCGCAGCAAAAATATAGGGGGAGTGCCCGCAGGGCGAGGGGGTTAAAACAACAGAGAAGTTAAAAAAAATTACACAAGCAGAAAAAAACAAATGATTCCAATTAAACACTTTGACCAGAAACCTTTAATCTCCGAACAGTCTCTTTCAACAGCTCTATCACAGCCGGCTGATTCTCGAAAATCGCTCGATTTTCAATCCTCAATACGGTTATCCCTCGTGCAGATAACCTGTTATCCCGGCTCCCGTCTCTAAGACTCCCTTCGATTGTATAATGGCCTTGCCCGTCCAATTCTATTCCCAACTTCAATTCGGGACAGTAAAAATCCAATATATATTCACCCACCGAAAATTGCCGGCGGAATCTCGCGCCATCGATTTGCCGGTTTTTCAACATCAGCCAAAGAGTCGCTTCGTATTTTGTCCCATTGGAACGAAGCTCTTTCCGCTGGACCTCTTTCTCCTTTCTGTTGAAACTTCGTTTCATATCTCATTTAGAATGATTTACAAATATAACTTCCTAAAATGGGAAATCCAACTACTTCCCCTCTTATTTTTTCAAAGCTCCTCTATAATATTTATTTACCTCTACCGATATTTCTACCCCCTACAAATAAAAATTACCTTGTAATATTTCTCAACCCCTCTCCTCCGGAACTACCGTTCCTTCGGTCTCTCCCCTATATT
>OGHL01002012.1_pt1 | contig 10817 bp, 10 predicted proteins | sample 1571391 | NCBI WGS metagenome assembly OGHL01 (sample SAMEA2581948, study PRJEB24529) | metagenome | biome: Human gut stool | place: China | collected 2011 | reverse complement strand
ACCGAGATCTACACTCTTTCCCTACACGACGCTCTTCCGATCTACGGACGAGGCGTTGCTGGACAGCGTCGAGCGGCGTACGTTCGATTATTTCTGGTCGGGCGCCGAGCCCAACAGCGGCCTTGCGTGCGAACGTATCAACATGGACGGCATCTATCCCGAAAACGACGAGACGGTCGTGACGACGGGCGGCAGCGGCTTCGGTATTCTGGCGCTTATCGCCGGTATGGAGCGCGGCTACGTCACCCGTGAACAGGGGATCGAACGCTTCGAACGCATCGTCTCGTTCCTCGAACGTGCCGACCGCTTCCACGGCGCCTGGCCTCATTGGATCGAGGGCCGGACGGGCCGCGTGAAACCCTTCGGCAAGAAGGACAACGGAGGCGATCTGGTGGAGACGGCCTTTCTGGTGCAGGGGCTGCTGGCCGCGCATCAGTATTTCGCGCAGGGCAACGAGCGCGAGCAGGCGCTCGCACAGCGTATCGATACGTTGTGGCGCGGCGTCGAGTGGTCGTGGTATCGCAACGGGCAGAACGTCCTCTACTGGCATTGGAGTCCCGAATACGGGTGGGAGATGAATTTCGCCGTACACGGGTTCAACGAGTGTCTGGTGATGTATATTCTGGCGGCCGCTTCGCCGACCTATCCGATCGACCGCGAGGTCTATACCGAGGGGTGGGCCGAGAACGGGGCGATCGTCGACGAGCACGAGGTCGAGGGTTACCGCCTCCGCCTGCGGTATCAGGGCGTCGAGGCCGGTCCGCTCTTCTGGGCGCACTACTCCTTCCTCGGGCTGGATCCGCGCGGGCTGAGAGACGACTACTGCGAGGACTATTTCGGCGAGATGCGCGACTATTCGCTCATCAACCGTGCCTACTGCATCCGCAATCCCCGGCACTACAAGGGTTACGGCAAGGATTGCTGGGGGCTGACGGCCAGTTATTCGACGGCGGGGTATGCGGCGCACGCTCCCGTCGAGCGCGAGGATCGCGGCGTGATCGCCCCCACGGCGGCGCTTTCGTCGATCGTCTACACGCCCGAGGAGTCGATGGATGTGATGCGTTACCTCTACGGGCCGCTTCACGAGAAAGTATGGGGGCCTTACGGCTTCTACGATGCGTTCAGCCAGACCGACGACTGGTATCCGCAGAAGTATCTGGCCATCGATCAGGGGCCGATCGCGGTGATGATCGAGAACCACCGTTCGGAGTTGTTGTGGCGGCTCTTCATGAGCCACCCCGACGTGCAGAACGGTTTGCGGAAGCTGGGCTTCGAGTCGCCCGTGCTGCAATAAGGGGCGAAGCGGGATTTTTTGAGACGGGACGCATCGGTCGGTGCGTCCCGTTTTTTCAGATCGAACAGAAGAACGTGACCAGAAAGGGAACGCTGAAATCGGTGACGCAGCCGTGGAAGATCGCTACGACGGCATACTGCGGTCCTGCGACGCGGGTGAGGATCGGGAGGGTGGTGTCGAAGGTCGTGGCGCCGCCCGACGAAATCGCGGCCAGCGGCCCGAAACGGCCCGCTACCCACGGTGCGGCCAGCAGCGTGAAGAGTTCGCGCAGGACGTTGCAGAGCAGAGCGACCGTTCCCAGTTCGACGCTGCGCAGTTCGGAGATGAAGATGCTCGACAGCGAATAGTAGCCGAATCCCGCGCCGACGGCCATGGCGTCGGCCGGCGGCACGGTGTGCAGCAGCGGCGATACGAGCGCCGCTCCGGCCAGCGTTCCGACGATGGTGCAGAGGGGCAGCAGCGCCATGCGGCGGTCGAGCGAGCGGATACGTTCGACGAGCGTGGCGTCGTGTCCCAGCGACACGCCGACCGAGAACATCAGCCCGTAGAGCATGTAGGTGCTTACGGGCGAGGAGGCTGCGGTAGCCGGAATCCATCCCGCGACGCCGAAAATCGCTCCGGCTGCGAAGAAGGCGACGATCACCAGACTGCCGCGCAGTGCGGCGAAGGCCGGCGGAGCGGGTGCGGCGGAGTCGGTCGCGCCGGTGCGTCTGCCGCCGATCGACCGCCACAGCAGCCAGGCGCAGGCGATGCTTCCCGCCAGCGCTCCCGTGCAGAGGACGAGCGCCTGCACGCCGAGCGTGGCCAGCGACCGCATGACCTCTTCGTTGCCGCCCACTTCCGTTCCCAGCATGAAGAGCAGCAGCCAGATGATGAACGTGATGACGCTGCCGAGCGCACGGAGCGGTCGGCGGCGCAGCAAGCGGCCCGTGAGGATGCCGCCGAAGAGGACAGCGAACAGAATCAACATCGGCAGTGCGGAATTTTGCGTGCAAAAATAGGAAAAAAAGCCGACGGCCGCAAGCTGTGCGCCTGCGGCCGTCGGAATGAGGTGCGTCGTTAACGGACGTCGAAACGGAAGCGGATCGTCCGGCGGTACGCTTCGCCGGGGCGCAGTTCGGCCGAAGGGAAATCGGGGCGGTTCGGTGCGTCGGGGAAACCCTGGCACTCGATCGCCACGCCGTCGTAGTCCGCGTAGGGCCGGCCGCTCTTCGAGAGCGGCGAGCCGGCGAGCCAGTTGCCCGTGTAGACCTGCACGCCCGGCTGTGTGGAGCGGACGCTGAGCCGCCGACCCGATTTCGGGTCGTACAGTTCGGCCACGGTCGTCTCCTCGTCCGCGCGCCAGTCGTCGACGGCCCAGCAGTTGTCGTAGCCTTTGCCGTAGCGCAATGCGGGGAAATCGGCGCGAATGTCGCGGCCGAGCGGTTTGGACGTGCGGAAGTCCATCGGCGTGCCGGCGACGCCGGCGAGTTCGCCCGTGGGAATCAGCGTTTCGTCGGTCGGCAGCCAGCGCGAGGCGTGGAGCCGCAGCTCGTGGCCGAGCACCGATCCGGCATTCTCGCCCGCGAGGTTCCAGTAGGAGTGGTTCGTCAGGTTGACGATCGTGGGTGCGTCGCACGCGGCTTCGAGTAGGACGGTCAGGCAGCAGTCGTCGTCCCACGCATAGGCGATGCGCGCCGTGAGCGTACCCGGGTAGTCCTCCTCGCCGTCGGGGCTGGTGCGGGTGAAGACCACGCCGTCGCCGGTCGTTTCACCCTGCCACAGGCGGTTGGCGAATCCCGTCGGGCCGCCGTGCAGGTGGTTGGGGCCGTTGTTGACGGCCAGCCGGTACTCCTTGCCGTCGAGCGTGAAGCGCCCTCCGGCGATCCGGTTGGCGAAACGGCCGGGCGTCTTGCCGAAGCAGGCGCCGTCGCCGACGTAATCGGCGTAGGCGCGGTACCCCAGCGCCACGTCGGCTATGCGCCCTTCGCGGTCGGGAACGACGACGGCCGTGACGCCCGCGCCGATGTTGCACACGTCGACGTAGGCCCCCGCGGCGTTCGCGAGGCGGAAGACCTCGATCTCGCCCTGCGCGTGGGGTTCGGTGCTGATTTTCGAGACGGTCATCGCCCTAAAAGAGTTTGGCGGGGTATTCGCCCGCGTCGACGAGCGCACGGATTTTGTCGACCACGCCCTGACGGTCGGCGGCGTAGGTCACGCCGAACCACTTGGCCGTGGTGTCGAGCACCTCGACCGTCGCCGTGCCTTCGGTGATGAGTTTGTTGACCATCAGCGGGATGTAATACTCGGCTTTGGGGTTGTCGATGTTGGCGCGCAGGAACTCCTTGAAATACTCCTCCGAGTAGCGGAAGTAGTCGGGCGTGAAGCCCCACATGTTCATCGAGACGGGGGTATTGTTGTCGGTGGTGGTCGGCTGTCCGTCGTCGCCCGTGAAGGTGATGCGGCCGTCGACGCGGGCGATGTCCGTCCGTTCGACTACACCCGTCAGGTAATTGTTCGCATCGGTTCGGCAGATGCCGCGCGCCACGGTGCCGCTCTCTGAGAGGGTGTTGCCCACGCGGTAGCCCACCATGCAGTAGCGGTTCTCTCCGTCGGCTTTCGACAGCCACTGACCCAGTACGCGGAAGCCGTCGCGGCCGTAGAAGTCGTCGGCGTTGATGACGGCGAACGGTTCGCGGATGACCGCCTTGCCCATCAGCACGGCGTGGTTCGTACCCCATGGCTTGGTGCGTCCTTCGGGGCGGACGAAGCCCTCGGGCAGGTCGTCGACCGACTGGAAGACCACCTCGACGGGGATGTGGTTTTCGTATTTGGAGAGGATCTTCGTGCGAAAATCCGCTTCGAAATCCTTGCGGATGACGAAGACCACCTTGCCGAAGCCGCCGCGGATGGCGTCGAAGATCGAGTAATCCATGATCGTCTCGCCGTTGGGGCCGAGACCGTCCAGCTGTTTGAGACCGCCGTAGCGCGAGCCCATGCCTGCGGCCAGTACGAAAAGTGTAGGTTTCATAAATCGATATCTGGTTTTCGAGTTTATCCTAATTCATTCATGTAACGTTTGCAGCGGTAAAGCAGCCATATCGACACAAGGGCGGCCAGCAGAAATGCCGCGGCGGGCAGCAGGTAGAGATCGATGTCTATGCCGCCTACGGTGCGGATCGCCATTTCCCGGACGTTGTATTCGGAAATGATCTTCGAGCCGTTCCGCGTGAGGAACAGACGCAGCGTGTCGCCCGTCTCGTAGCTCTCGAATTCAGCCTTGTAAACGCGGTAGTCGAAGAATCGGCCGTCGGAACAGCGGCATACATGGAACCGATGTACGGGAAACGGCGCTTCGCGCACGCACTCCTTCCGAACGAGTCGTGCGGAAAAGGGTTCCCGCGGGTCGATGCGGTTGTAGTCGATCATGCCGTCGACGATCTGCCAGCCGCCGACCAGCCCGATGAAGAGTCCGAGCAGGATCAGCAGGGACAGTTTGCCCGTGAAGGGAACGAAATGCCTCTCCCAGCGCATCTCCTGCCGCATTATTCGATTCCGCGCACGTGTTTTTCCCAGGCCCAGGCCGAGCGGAGCGTCTCTTCGAGAGGCCGTTCGGCCTTCCAGCCCAGTTCTTTGTTGGCGCGCTGCGTGTCGGCCCAGACCGCCTTCACGTCGCCGGCCCGTCGCCCGACGATCTTGTAGTTGAGCGTCAGCCCGTTCGCCCGTTCGAAGCCCTTCACCAGTTCCAGGACCGAGACAGGCGTGCCCGTGCCGATATTGAAAATCTCGTAGGCCTCCTTCATCCGCCGCTGCGTCATGCGGTCGACCGCGGCTACGTGGGCTTTGGCCAGGTCGACGACGTCGATGTAGTCACGCAGGCAGGTGCCGTCGGGCGTGTCGTAGTCGTCGCCGAAGATCGAAAGGCATTCGCGCAGTCCGGCGGCCGTCTGGGTGATGTAGGGCACCAGATTCTGCGGCACGCCGCGCGGCAGTTCGCCGATGAGCGCCGAGGGGTGGGCGCCGATGGGGTTGAAGTAGCGCAGCGCGATGCCGTGCAGGCCCTCGTAGGCCGCGCAGCAGTCGTGCAGGATGTCTTCGGCCATCTGCTTCGTGTTGCCGTAGGGCGAGGTGGCGGGTTTGCGGGGCGTCTGCTCCGTGACGGGCAATGTGTCGGGCTCGCCGTAGACCGTCGCCGACGACGAGAAGAGGATGTTCGGCCGGCCGAACTCCTTCATCAGCGCGCAGACGTTCATGAACGACGCGAGGTTGTTGCGGTAATATTTGAGCGGTTCGGCGACCGACTCGCCGACAGCCTTGTAGGCGGCGAAATGGATGACGGAGCCGAAATCGTATTTTTCGAAGACACGTCGCAGCGCCGCTTCGTCGCAGGTGTCGACCCGCTCGAAGGGAACGTCGACACCCGTGATGCGCCGCACACCCTCGACGGCCTCCGCCTCCGAGTTGGAGAGGTTGTCGATGATGACCGCGTCGTATCCGGCGGCGATCAGTTCCACGGCGGTATGCGAGCCGATGTATCCGGCACCGCCCGAAATCAGTACAGTCTCTTTTGCCATAATCCGAGGATAAGTTGTTGTGCGACAGATGTTCGTTTCAGCCGATCGGTTATTCCATGTCGAAGGTGAATTGGTCGTAGTCGGCCGTGCGCCACGCCTTGTCGCAGGTGACGGGCGAAAGGGCGAACATCGGCGAGAAGGTCCGCACCGATACGGTCCGTCCGTCGGGCAGGAATTCCAGGATGCGCAGCCAGCAGTCGCCGCCGTTGCCGTGCCACTGTCCGTCGGCCGTCTGGGCGTTGAACATCATCTGCGCAACCGATTTGCCGGCGGCGTTCTTGTCCGTGCGGAAGCCGACCGTCTCGAAGTAGTCCGTCGTGGGGTGGCATTCGTGGCCGCAGATGACCAGCCGGATGTTCGACGACGGATAGACGAGCTTGTCCCAGATCGCCTGCTGGTAGTTGGCGTCGGTCAGTTCGTAGGGCTCCGTTTTCTTGCGGTTGCCCTTCCATGCGATGAACGAGTGGGTCAGCAGGATCACCCGCGTGTTCGCGTACCTGGGTTCCGCAACCAGTTTGCGCGCCCATTCGATCGCTTCGTCGCGCGGTGCGAATTCGAGCGATACGACCAGCAGATCGCCCCACGTGTCGGTGTGGAACTCGTAGGCGGCGTTCTCCAACGTGGGGATTCCGTGCGCGTTGTTGCATACCGATACGATTTTGTGACGCCAACACTCGTTGCGCGTCATCGGGAAGTAGTCGGGGAAGCGCGACAGGCGGTTCTCCGACTTGGTGTATCCGTAGTCGTGGTTGCCCGTGCAGACGACGTAGGGCAGCTTGTTGTCGAGCCGCTCGAAGGCGCGCGACGCGGCCCGCCACTGCTCGGCGCTGGTCTGGTCGGTCTTGCGGAAGGCCAGCGGGATGGCTGTTTCGTTCTGTTCGACCAGATCGCCCGTGCAGAGCGCCGTGAGGATGCGCAGCGAGTCGATCTCGCGGGCGATCCATGCCGTCTGCAACTCGAACAACGGCTGGTTGGCGGCGAACTTGGTGTAGCTCTGCGGGTCGGGAATGACGATGACAGAGAAGGAATTCGGGTCGCTCAGGCGGGCGCGCAAGGGGTAGTTCTGGGCTTGCAGCGACAGCGTGCCGGCGAGCAGAGCGAAAAGGAAGATCGTTTTTCTCATGTAACGGGATGGTTTGAATCAGTCGATTTTATGTGCGCCGTCCGAGATGACGACGGGATAGACTTTGGGTTCGTGGCCGAACCGCTCGGTGAATTTGCGTTTGGCCGTGGCGATGAAATCGGCGAAGAGGTCGTCCTTTACGAGGTTGATCGTGCAGCCGCCGAAGCCGCCGCCCATCATGCGTGCCCCCGTGACGCCGCATTCGCGGGCCACGTCGACCAGGAAGTCGAGCTCCTCGCACGATACTTCGTAGTCCTTCGACAACCCCTCGTGCGTGGCGTACATCCGCTCCCCGACGGTGGCGTAGTCGCCACGCTGCAAGGCGTCGCAGACGTCGAGCACACGCCGTTCCTCGCCGATCACGAAGCGTGCACGGCGGTAGTCTTCGTCGGAGATCTCATCGCGGATCGCATCGAGCCGCTCCATCGTGGCGCCGCGCAGAAACTCCTGTCCCAGCATCTTCGCCACGCGCTCGCATGACTCGCGCCGGCGGTTGTAGGGCGAGCCGACCAGTTCGTGCTTGACGACCGTATCGAGCAGCACGAGCTTGTAACCGACGGGATCGAAGGGGAAGTATTCGAACTCCATCGAACGGCAGTCGAGCCGCATCAGACAACCCTTCTTGCCGAAGACCGAGGCGAACTGGTCCATGATGCCGCACTTCACGCCGCAGTAGTTGTGCTCGGTCGACTGACCGATGCGTGCCAGTTCGAACTTGTCGATCCCCAGCGCATAGAGGTCGTTGAGCGCAAAGGCGAAGGTCGACTCCAACGCTGCCGACGACGACATGCCCGCTCCCAGCGGTACGTCGCCCGAAAAGGCGGTGTCGAAGCCGCCGATGCGGCCGCCGCGCTTCTGGATTTCGCGGCAGACGCCGAAGATGTAGCGGGCCCACGACTCGGAGGGTTTGTCCTCCTCGCGCAAGCCGAACTCCGCATAGGAGTCCAGATCGACGGCGTAGGCGCGCACGCGGTCGGTGCCGTTGGGGCGGATCATCGCCGTGATGCCGCAGTCGACGGCACCCGGGAAGACGAAGCCGCCGTTGTAGTCGGTGTGTTCGCCGATCAGGTTGATGCGTCCCGCCGAGGCGTAGAGTGTTCCGTGGGTATTGAAATGCCGCTCGAATGCGGCCCTTACATTGGATTGCGTCATGGTCCGAATGGGATTAGTGGTTTTAAAGTCTTACAAATATATAAAAAATTTAGTAAACGGCGATTCCGAAAAACGGGAACGGCCGGAAAATCGTTCACATTCGTGTTCCTTTTCTCGCCTCGGCATGGCCCGGGCGAGCGCGGCTCTGTACTCGGCTTATCGAAAAGTTCCCGTCGAGGACTCGTCGTCTCCGGCGTCTCTGACGGCGAGGGTCGTATGTCAGGCGTGGCGGGGATGCGCCGTCCGGCTGCGGATCGCGGCGAGCATGTCGTCGGTCATCCGCGAAAGATCCCATTCGGGACGCCAGCCCCACTCCTCGCGGGCGCAGGTGTCGTCGAGCGAGTCGGGCCAGCTGCGGGCGATCTCCTCCTTGACGGGATCGATGTTGAAGTCCATCGTGAACGAGGGGATGCGCTTGCGGATCTCGGCGGCGATGATGTCGGGCGTGAAGCTCATCGAGGCGATGTTGAAACTGTTGCGGTGGCGCAGCCGCGCGGGGTCGGCCTCCATCAGTTCCACGCAGGCGCGCAGCACGTCGGGCATGTAGATCATGTCCATGTAGACGTCGTGGGGCACGGCGCAGGTGTAACGGCCGCTTCGAATCGCTTCGTAGTAGATCTCCACGGCATAGTCGGTCGTACCGCCGCCCGGCAGCGTGACGTTCGAAATGATGCCCGGAAAACGGATCGAACGGGTATCGACGCCGTATTTGTGGTGGTAGTAGTTGCCCAGCATCTCTCCCGTCACCTTGCAGATGCCGTAGATCGTCGTGGGCTGCATGACCGTGTCCTGCGGCGTGCGGACTTTGGGCGACGAGGGGCCGAACGCCCCGATCGAGCTGGGGGTGAAGAGCGCGCAATGGTGCTGGCGCGCCACCTCGAGCGAGTTCATCAAGGCGCCGATGTTGACGTGCCACGCCATTTGGGGGTTGCGCTCGCCGACGGCCGACAGCAGGGCCACGAGGTTGAAGATCGTGTCGATCTCGTGTCGGGCGACGACTGAGGCTACCGACGTGGCGTTGAGTGCGTCGAGCACTTCGAACGGGCCGTCGGCCCCCAGCGCCTTGCATTCACGTACGTCGGTGGCCACGACGTTGCGCGAGCCGTAAATACCACGCAGGTAGGTCGTCAGTTCCGATCCGATCTGACCTCCGGCGCCGATAATAAGTATCTTTTTCATTGTTGCGGGTTGATAGTTGTGCGGTTCCGTTCCGCAAATCTAACGAAAGATATAAATAAATCGTGAAAAGCCGCGATTTTTTTTGCCAATTCGAAATTGTTGCTTATTTTTGCAACGCTTTTTAAGGCGATCGCTGTTGTAGCTCAGTGGTAGAGCACTTCCTTGGTAAGGAAGAGGTCACGAGTTCAATCCTCGTCAACAGCTCTCGAAATCAAGCGGTTGCCAAAACAAGGCAGCCGCTTTTTTCGTGCATATATGGCAAAAAAGGCATGATTCGGAGCGGTTTTTCACCCGCATTTTTACCCGAATCCGACGGGTAAACGGCGAAATAGAAACGCGCGCTGCAAATAACGTAAAGCTATGAATATCACCGTTAACGTTGTTTGTCGCAAGGATAAGGCAAACAAAAACGGAACTACTCCCATCCATCTGCGATTTACCCGAGGCTCGAAAATTCGCTGTGTCAGCACCGGAACAGCAATCGTTCCTACGGCTTGGGATGCCCAAAACCGCCGTATCATCATTCAGAACGAGGAGCCGCAGGAAATCCAATACCGCATCGACAGCCTGCTTGCAGAATACCACAAACGCCTGAAACGACTTGAGATTTTGGAAGCAGACATCACGCTCGATAATCTTCTCGAAAGAAACGGGCGGAAAAACGACGGTACGACAGCCGAATATTTTGCACAAGCAATAACCCGGCAACAAGAACAGGGCAAGATAAACACAGCCACCAAATACCGTTTCACGCTGGTATCATTGCAGAAAGTCCTGCCCCCTACTCAAATTCGACGAACTGACACTTTCGCGCCTGCATAATCCGGAGCAAAAGCTCCACGAAATGGGCTGTTCCGCTAACAACACAGCGGCTAAGATTAGCGTATTGAAAGTCGTTTACAAACGACAAAACCGACAATCGGCAGGCCCTTTTCCATCTATTTCACCAATATTATTCCCAAACAGAACTATGCGGAAACCGTGTTTGCCGTAACTTTGTGTTGTAAACGGACTCACATATGAAAATAACGATCAACCCCGCAATACGGCATGTGCAGCCATTCATCGAGCGGCTCCCGGAGGTTTTTCCCGTCTCGGGCGAAGTGCTCCACGAAGGGCGCAACCAGATACGGGCTTTCGACATCGGGGGCGAAAGCCTGGTCGTCAAACGCTACAAACGCCCCCATCTGTTCAACAGGGTCATGTATTCGTTCTTCCGCAAGAACAAGGCCCGCCCGGAAAAGCGTCTGCGCACCGACGCCTTCGAGCGCACGGTGGACGCCGCCGAAGTCTCCGACTTCGCACCCGAGGAGGAGGAGTCCGAGTTCTGTATTGCACGGACCAAGCGTTTCCCCATCAAGCTCATGTCTGCGGAAGAAGCGGTGCTCCAGATGAACCTGGTCGATCATATCTTCTTTGCGTTCAAGAACGCTGAGGCCGACGGCGCCTTCTCGGTAGTCTACCGCCGCAACGACGGCGGCTACGGTCTGATTGAGGACGATATCTGATCCGGAAC
>OGHL01002011.1_pt1 | contig 10818 bp, 3 predicted proteins | sample 1571391 | NCBI WGS metagenome assembly OGHL01 (sample SAMEA2581948, study PRJEB24529) | metagenome | biome: Human gut stool | place: China | collected 2011 | reverse complement strand
CTTTACGAGCCTTAGTGATAAAATCAGTATATGCATCCCCCGACTGTGTACGGGTATGTATCTGGTAATTGACTTTATTATCTATCAGAAACGTAATGATGGCATGATTGTTATCAACAGGATCGGGATCTATCTGAACCGCATATACATGGAAATTATCTCCCGGCTTATCGTCTCCGATTTCAGTATATCGTATCTGACCTTTGGGTAGATTGATTCCCAACTTTTGCGTTTCCGAATTGAACAAATGCAAGGTTTGATTCGCTTTGGCCGGATAAGGATTTTCCCCGAAAGCTTTGGTAAAAAACTCCAGTATATCTATTTCGGCTACTCCAGCTCCTTTATAATGCCTCAACCAAAGTGCATTCCAAAGCCCATATAGATATGGGACTTTGGCTTTGATCTCTATGCGGCAGAAAAGAGGATAATATTTCTCCGTATCGGAATCTCTGCTGGACAGCGCTCCCGACCACCATCCGGTCTTGCTCTTCACACTGGGATGAGCGGGACTGGGCGCATCTTTACTTTTGAATGAGTGAATTCGACAAATCTTCTCTCCTGTAGGAAGGGTTTCGATAAAGACCTGCTCCGGACGGTATGTCTGAAGCATGGCTTTATTTTCCTGATTATAGGTGGGTCGCCCCACTTTTTGGGAACCATATATTCCCCAATACCGGGAGTCAATCACATCTCCGTTAAACTCGTCTCCATCGTAATAAATCCATCCGGGAGGGGTTTCTGATGAAGGAGGAATAACGGTTTGGGCTTTAACCACCCCGATACAGCAAAATATGATTATTAGAATCTTTATTTTCAACATGATATTTCTTTTTAATGATTTACCAACCCGGATTCTGTTTCCAGTTCTTCAACTGCAGAATCTCACTTTCAGGTATGGGATACCAATACATTTTAGAATCAAACACTCTCTTTTCTACCACAGCACGGGAATAATCAAACTTCTCGACGGGATATTCCGGCTTTTCAGGAATCTCTGGTTCTGTTTCATCCCGGGTAAATACACGTACCCAATCTACATCCATCGAAACGTTTCTCAAATTGGCATTCCTGTCTTCGGGATAGCCGATACCATTTTCATTCTTTCCTCCGATTTGTCCGGTTATCGCAATGTCCCAGGTTCGCTTTTCTCTTCCCTCCGCTATTGCTTTGGTTATAAATGTATTATATCTGTCATCATAGTCAATCGTCTTGAATGTATTGGTTACTTTACCATCCAACAGGTAGCTGATGATAGCATGCTTATCCGGAGAAACCGGGTCCGGATCTACCTGAACGCCATACGTATGGAAGTCTGCTCCCGGATCAAAATCAAGCACTGTATGTCGTCCGTACCCATTCACGTTGATTCCCAGATTGCCTGTTTTATTATCATGCAAATGTAAAGCCTGGCTAAGCCGGCGGGGTGAAGCCGTATTCTCAAATTCCTTGACGAAAAACTCTTCGATGTCAAGTTCCGCAACACTGGCTCCTGCATAATGACGACACCACGGTCCCATCCATATACCATATATATAAGGTATTTTTGCACGAATCTCAATGCGGGAATGCAGAGGGTAATATTTCCCCTGATAACCATATTTGTCGGTATCCCGGCTGGACAAAGCTCCCGACCACCATCCTTCTCTCGTACTGGCAGTGCTTAATGTCGGAGCCGGTGGATTGTCGTCCTTGGTGGCTGTTATCCGGGCAAAGCTCAATCCGCCACTCCCTTTCTCAATCGTAATCTGTTTTTTACGATAAGTCTGGATATTTCCGGTGGGTTGTCCATACTGGGAGTTTCCTACCGGAGTGTCGCTTCCATACTGTCCCCAATATGAGTTGTTTATGACCAAATCATTGAATTCGTCTCCATCGTAATAATGCCATCCTTCCGGAACTTCGTTAGCCGGTATTACGGAATTCCGGGTAACAGCTCTTCGAGCCTGATTCTTACGGGTGATTTCAAGACCTAGCAAATCTCCTCCGAGTGTTTCTTGCGCAATCTTCCACCGTCTTACATCCCACGAACGATGCTCCTCAAATGCCAGTTCGACACGACGTTCACGCCGGATACGCTCACGCATTTCGTCCTGCGTCAATCCGGAAGGCAGATTCGGTTGTCCGGCACGGCTGCGCACTCGATTGACGTATTCTGCTATATCCGCATTTTCGGGATCGTATTCGTTCAAGGCTTCCGCATAATTCAGGTAAATCTCCGCTAAACGAAACAACGGCCAGATATGTCCCTGACTTCCTCCGCCGGTTTGGATATTCACATCTTCATTGAGGTATTTTTTCAGATAGAATCCGGTTTTGGTTGCATTGGTAACGCCCAGACCGTCTTTTCCACCGTCCCAATTCTCTACCGCCGTGCTTTTCCAAACGGAATCATTCAGCAGAATGGTAGCATTCAACCTGTCATCCCGGTAGAATTGCGGACGAACGGCATTTTCCTCATTCTCCCAACTAAAATAGCTGCCATCTTTCATTTCATAAGAGTCTACCAGATTCAACGAAGGATTGATGCCGCCTACCCCACCATAACTGACAGGAAAGTTGTATTTTTCAAAGTCGGAATTGTTTCCATAACGACGCATCAGAATAAACTCGGAATTCTGAAAGTTATTCTTGAATAAAGTGGCATAACTGCCATACAACGAATATATGCCCAGATCAATTACGTCTTTCGCAGCCTGTGCCGCAGCTTTCCATTTCTCCATATCGGAAGGAAGATCGCTTTCCGAAAAATTCTGCCAGTCCAGATACAAGGGACTGGCCGCATACAATAAAACTCTGCTTTTCAAAGCCAATGCGGCTCCCTTCGTTGCACGTCCCAAATCCGAATCGATTCCTCGTCCCGGAGTTAAATCGAGCACTTCGGCTACCTTATCACATTCGCTGGAGATGAATGAGATGCAATCGTCCATAGACGGGCGTGGAGTCTCCGAATAATCCGCATTGACGGATAGTGTAGAAGTAATCACAGGTACAGGTCCGAAACGTTTCACCAGCTCGAAATGGAAAAACGCTCTTAAAAAACGGGCCTCATATTTCCATGTTTTCAAGTCATTCAGACGGTTCTGATATTCATTCTGATTATCCGGATCGAGTCTGTATTTATCCAGATTCACTCTGTCTACATTTTCTATAAATTCATTCGCTATGCGAATTCCTGCGTAATACTTATTCCACAAATCATCCGGATTGGACCTTGAATTCCAGGCTCCGGTGTTGAAGTGCTGGATGTTGCAGGAGGCATTAGCATGTTCGGCATCATCGGTAGCGGCATCCAACATAGCTTCGGAACCGATACGGTTGAAACCATCAGGCAGATACCGATAAGCATTGACTAGAAATTTGCTTGTACGTTCATAGGAAGTAAAGGTCATCTCGTTGTCGATAAACGAATCATACTCTCTGTCCAGATAATCACTGCATCCGGACAATATGCTGATAGCAGCAAGAGCATTCAATATGATAGATAAACCTATTGGGTATTTCATAATTATTATATTTTTGTTCTTACCTATTAAAAATCAATTTTTATTCCCAGGTTGTAGGAACGTGTCAACGGATATGTAATCAAAGAACTGCTTTCCGGGTCGGCCAATCCGTCAAGATGACTCACGGTGAAAAGATTGCTCGCATTAGCATACACATACAATCTGGACAATTTTATCGCTCTTGCTATTGACTGGGGGAAGGTATATCCAATCCGGATATTCTTCATTCTGAAGTAGTTTCCGTTTCTTTTCCAATATGTAGATATCCGGTAATTGTTTTCAAATGTCCGGGTAGACAAACGGGGATAAGAAGCATTGGGATTCTCCGGTGTCCAGCTGTCGAGAGCCAGTTTTGAAGCAGAGCCATTGTCGGTAAAGGAATAAGCCAACGGCCCGCTCAAATAGATGTCTCTATTGGCAACGCCATGAAATAAAGCCTCAACGTCTATCCCTTTCCATTCAAAGCCTATTTTCAAAGCATAATTCCACTCCGGAATATTAGAATATCCCACAGGATAGGAGTCATTGGAATCGACTACTCCATCACCATTTTTATCGATATATTTTATATCACCGGGGTTTACTTCTCCAAACTGCGGTACCGGTAAATGTGACTTCAGACTTCCATTCGAATCGAAATCACTCTCCTGATACAGTCCGTCAGCAACAAGTACAAAAGGAGTATTCACGGAACGTCCTTTACGATATTGATAATCGTAGAGTTTCACTTCTTCCGCCATATCGACAATTTCATTCTTTGCATACCACGCCGATGTTTCAACGTAATAGTTGAAGTTGTTTTTAAGACTGCTTTCGTACCTGATCGTACCCTCGAAACCTTGATTCTTTACTTTACCTACATTCATATAAGGCAATATGTCGCCATAAGAGGCTCCAACAAATCCGGGAATAGTGGAATACGGCTGTGACAGGATATCATATCTTTCTTTATGGAAATAATCGAATTCTACCGACAGCCCTTTCAGTAAAACTGCATCCAATCCGATATTGAATACACGTTCCTTCTCCCAACTAATATCGGGATTGGCAATCATATCTGCCCGAAACCCGCCTGTTGATGACGACCCTGTACCTAAAAAATAGGAGCCGTTACTGCTATAAGTCTGGTCGAACAGATAACGTCCGTTCTCATTCTGATTGTTTCCAACCAGTCCGATAGATGCTCTTAGTTTCAAATATTCAACCCAGTTGATATTTTTCATGAAGTTTTCTTTCGACAGTATCCATCCGGCGGAGAAAGCGGGAAAGAATCCATATCTTTTTCCAGGAGCATAATCATCACAACCTGTATATGAAGCTGCAAATTCTCCTATGTATTTTTGATTATAAGAGTAAGTTACCCGCCCTGCATAATTCAAGTATTTAATGTCATCACGACTTCCATATTTCTGATATAAATCAGACAGGAAAAAGATGCTGGCAGTGAGTTGATGTTGCTTGAAAACGCGATCATAATCCAACTGTGCCTTAAAGTTCAGACGACTCCAGTCTGTACGGAATCCTTCATCGGATTCCAAAGGAGAATCAGCGCCGTAGGGTGTATATAGCACCTCTCCCCCTGCTCCTTTGGAAAGAGAATAACGGGCATAATTCTGATTCTTTATAGATGAATCCGCCATATAGTTGTTGTAGGCAATACCGGCACTGACACTTAATCCCTTTGTCAGTTTCTCCAGGTCGTATTTAGGCATAAAAATCAGTTGGAAAGTCCGGCTGTTTTCTTTATAAAGCCCTCTGCTGACGATATTACCGACCGGGTTGGTAAAAGCGGCATTTCCTCCATACGATCCGTCGGGGTTGTACACCGGAAATGCATTCGGAGCTGTTCTCCATATCGCTCCCAAAAGTCCGTTGGCAGAACTGCTGCCTCCGGGAATAGAGCGATTACCTACACTCCCGCTAAAATTGAGTCCGGTAGACAGGTGTTTGCTTATCTGGATATTCAAATTAGACCTGAAATTAAAGCTCGCATAATAGGCATTCGAGTTTTCCCGGCGTTTTTTATCGGTGTCTTTGTAGAAACCGATGTTCTGCAAAAGATTCATCATTACATAGTATTGCACCACATCTCCTCCTCCTTTAAAACTTAAATCAGCCATACTCAAAGGAGCTGTATTATTCAAAATGGCCTTTTTCCAGTTTACATTGGGGTAAAAGTAAGGATCGGTGTTGTTCTGATAGGCATTCAATTCCTCTGGAGTGTATAAACGAGGCAATCCGTCATTCACACGCGCCTGATTGTATAAGGTGGTATAATCATACGCATTGATAGGATCGGGAACGCCCAACGGTTGTTGTATTCCCGTTTGTAAACGGATACTGACTTGCGGAGCGGAAACGCATCCTTTCTTGGTTGTCACCAATAAAACACCATTTGCACCACGCATACCATATAAAGCCAGAGCCGAAGCGTCTTTCAATAATGTTACAGACTCGATTTCCGCAGTGGACAGACTTTCAATCGGGGCTTCGAAACCGTCGACATATACCAGCATTTTTTGTCCGCTTGCATAGGAAGTACGTCCCCGGAGGTAGAGATTCGCGATAGAGAAATCATAGCCGGGCTCTCCGCTTTGTTGCAACAATGTTAGTCCGGGAAGCTGTCCTTGCAGACTATTTCCCAAGCTTGCGGAAGTAGTTTTCAGCAAATCTTCCCCACGTATGGAAGAAATGGCACTTGTTCGCCTCCATTCCGGTTGTTGCCCATAGGCGACTTCTACAAGTGCAGAATCGGCTATGTGTTGAGCAAACAAAACGGGAGCATAAAAAGTGAGAATAGTAGTCAAAAGTATAGCATAACGCTTCCCTTTGTATATACTGTTTATTATTGTCATACCTTTTATTTTTAGTTGATTGAACATATTTACCATCCCGGATTCTGAAGCATATACCCTTTATCTATTTCGGTCTGCTTGATAGGATGTAAATAAGAACGGTCACTCCATAATCTGTTTTCAAAGACATAAGGTTTGTAATGTACTTTACCCGGTGCTCCTGTAACAGCGGAGAGCTGCAATCCATACATGGCACCTTTCATAACACCTTCATCATCGGCTATCAGCCAACGTCGTATATCCCAGAAACGATGATCTTCATAAGCCAGTTCCACGGCTCGTTCTCTTCGCAGTTTCTCCCTGAACTGCTCTTTATTCAAAGTGGAAGGAAAGCCCGGCATTCCGGAGCGTTCACGAACTTTCAGGACTGCATCGAATGCTTCTTTCGGGGGAGTTTCATAATATTCATTCAAAGCTTCTGCATAATTCAGATAGAGTTCGGCTACCCGGAAGACAATCCAGTCCATATTAGTGGAGTTGCGCGGAGCCGTTGCTCTTAGTACGCGAGGTACCCATTTGCGAACCAGGTGTTTCGTTTTATCATTGGCTACATTGTGAGCTCCACCGGGCAGAAAATTAAGAATTCCAATCTCTGTATTCCAGTTAGCTCCATGTGCTGCAATGGTTTGCGCAAAACGAGGGTCCAGTTCGTCGTACTTTTCAAGCAGATCATCGCCACCATCCATATTCCATGTTTGTTGGTTCCCGTCTTTTTTCTCATAGAAACGCACGAAATTGAAGGTTGTAAAAAGACCGCCGTCGCTCCAACTACTTCCCGCCCATGCCGGTATATTGCTTGTTATGGGATGACTGCTTGTTGTGAAATTCCGGTATTTCTTGTTGGCCAGAATTATTTCTTTGTTATCGGGAGCAGTCCACACATGTTCGTAATTTGTTTCAGGTGTTCCCTCATCGTACAAGTCATAATAGCCAGAAGATTCAACAGCGGTAATGGCTGCCTTGGCTGCTTTAGCAGCTTCATTCCAGCGTTCTTTACTATAGTTTCCATATCCTATCAGGTCATTATTTCCACTTAAAGGAAGGTACGGATCGTCGGTATTGAACAAAGGACTCGCCGCATACAGGAGTAGTCTGGATTTGAGGGCTAAGGCAGCTATCCTGTTTGCCCGTCCCACCAATATCGAATTCGTATAATAGTCCGGTAATATGGAGGCAGCCCGGTCACAATCGACAAGAATGGAGTCTACACAATCGGAAAATGTATTACGGGGTAGTTTACCATCTTCCGACGGATTTATTCTACGGTGTATTATAGGCAGTCCACCATATCTATATACTCCTTCCCAGAAGACCAAAGCCCGCATAAAATAGGCTTCGCCTCTGGAACGTGTCTTAAAATCAACGTCTCCCGGATCATCGGGCACTTCGTCAATACGTTCAAGCACGATATTGCATTTTCGTAATGTCTGCCAACGGGTGTTGTGACGGGGGTCTTCATCCCAGTCTATGCTGCTGTTGTTATGATTGTCCACGTTCCACGAGGCATTGCCCTTCCCCCAGTTTGCACCTTGTTCGGCTTCATCACACGCTCCTGCCAGGGTTGAGGTTGCACACAATTTACGGTCGATCCCGCTACTTCCCATCGAGAACCCCAGCGGCATACCTTCTGCATAGATGCCTGTTATGTATTGTTCTGTCAAAGTCCTGTCGGCAAAGACACCGTCTTCATCCAAATCGACAGAGGGCGGAGCTTCCAGATAGTCACTACACGAAAACATCAATACAGACGACAGAAGTATTGCACATATATATGTTATTCTTTTCATGATTATCAAAAATTTATATTAAGACCAATATTATATACTTTCTGCAACGGATATGTATTGATTTCAACATTTCCACTTCTCGAAGGTGCTTCCGGGTCCAGATCTACCACATCTGTCCACGTGAATAAATTGGAACCGTTGAAATATAATCTTACACTATTCAGGTTAAGCCGTTTGACAAAACCTCCGGTAAATGTATATCCTACTTCGAGGTTTTTCAATCGCAAATAACTGGCATCCCGTATCCAAAGAGTAGAAGGACGATAGTTGTGATCGGTTTCTCCGTTGGGATTCAGAGACAAACGGGGAAAGGTGATCTTTTCTCCTGCCTCATACCGTTCCTGTGTCCAACGTTCTTTTATCAGAGATTTCGCACTCTCTTCTCCTTTCGCGAAAGGCCACATCGACCGTCCGAAATATTTAATGGATACATTGTCGGCTCCCTGAAATAAGATGGAGAAATCAAATCCTTTATATTGCGCTCCGAATGAGAAACCGTAAATAATCTCCGGTACGGGGGTGTATCCTATCGGAACCATGTCGTAATCATCAATCACTCCATCCTGGTTGACGTCTACATACTTGACGTCTCCCGGTTGCAACTGATTCCCGCTCCATGAACTTTTAGGACGGTCTAATGCATTGATTTCTTCCCACGAGTTATAGTATCCGTCAAAAATCAGTCCGAAAAACTGATTCTTTCTTCTTCCGGTAGTCATCTGATAATCATATCTCTTCTGCACTTCATCCATGTAGATGATTTCATTCCTCGCAAATGAATAATTGAAGCGTGCCCAATAATGGAAATCTTGTATATGATGTCTAAAATTAAGGTCCATTTCCCAACCGCGATTTTCCATTTCTCCAAAATTATATGCAGGAAGATTAGCACCTATAATCATGGGGGATGTTGATCTGTTGGCTAATATGTTATTTCGTTTTTCTTTGAATATATCAAATGAAGCAGTCAGACAATTATTGAACAGATTAATATCTACACCGACATTCATCTTTTTCGCCTTTTCCCAAGTCAAATCAGGATTACCGATTTTATTTTCAACAATCATCAGTGAAGTATACGGATTGGAAGCCAAACCGAAATTATACTTGTTCACACCCGAATCGCTCGCTGCTCCATAAGAAGACGGCAGATACAAAAATCGATCACCACCTATCTGATCGTTTCCTACCTCTCCGTAGGACCCTCTCACCTTTAGATATTTAACGATATTGTTTTTCGGAAAAAACTTTTCTTCACTGATGACCCAACCTAGTGAAACAGCAGAAAAAAATCCGAACCGTTTGCCTTTGGCAAAATTCTCGGTTCCGTTGTATCCCATATTGAATTCTGCCAAATAACGGGAGGCATATTCATAGGTCAATCGTCCTACCAATCCCTGATAAGCATTAGGTACATAATATTGAAGGGAGGGGGAATAGTATTTACTCTGATTATACAGAATAAGTGCTGTCGTTTTATGAAGCCCGAAAGTTCTATTATAATCAATTCCAAACTCCATATATACTTTCCGGTTCTTATCCCATCCGGTACTTACAGACCAGATACTCTCTTCTGATTGGGGGATCAGATAGATGTAATCCGGATCTTCCGCATCACGGCGCGCAAGATAATAAGGAAAGGTTTTCGAATATTTCTTACGGCTGTAATAATAGCTATCATACGCGATACTCCCGTGTACGGACAAACCTTTGGTCAGCAAAGATGATAAATCATAATTCAGACGTAATGTTGTATTGATGTTATTTCTATTATCTTTCTGATAACCGTTGCTTAATAAGGTTTGCCAGGGATTGACGCTTCCCAATCCATCCTGTATGCGGACAATTTTATTGTCCACCAATCCCGGAGAGCTCAAGGGATTGGCAAAAGAAATAGCTTGCCAGATTCCACTGTTACCGGAGCCCGGAGTAATCACTCTGCCTATCTGGGCGGCCATTTGAACAGTTGCCGAAAAGTCCCGCGTTATCTGAAAATCGAAATTAGTTCTGAAGTTATAACGGGTGTTACGGGGATTTACATCATGATCCGAATCTATCTTGGTATGTTTATAGATACCGGTCTGATCGAAATAACTTCCCGATATAAAGTATTTCACACGTTCTGTACCACCCGAAAGGTTGATGTTATGTTGAGTGCGGGTAGAAAACTTTCTAAGAAAATCGTCTATCCAGTTAGTGTTCGGATGCAAAATCGGATCAAAGCCATTTCTGTACAATTCAATATCTTTATCCGTGAATTTCGGTTGGTAGGTAGAACCCGAAACCCGGGAGTCATTTTCTAAAGCTTCATTGTATAAAGTTGCATAATCCGCACTATTCAGATAACTGGGGAGCTGGGTAGATTGCTGCAAAGCAAAATTACCCGAATAGCTCAACCGGGGACGCCCTCTTTCCCCTTTACGGGTAGTAATTAATACTACGCCGTTAGCTCCCTTTACTCCATAGATCGCTGTTGCCGAAGCATCTTTAAGTATATTCAATGATTCAACTTCATTCGGATCTATGCCGTCAAAATTAGTTCGTTCGATGCCATCGATCATTATTAAAGGAGCCGTGTTGTCTGTAAATGTACTGACACCTCTGATTAACAGACTGGAAGCGTCTTCGCCGGGAGCACCACTTCTTTGAAAAGCAATCAATCCCGGCATTCGT
>OGHL01002006.1_pt1 | contig 10837 bp, 5 predicted proteins | sample 1571391 | NCBI WGS metagenome assembly OGHL01 (sample SAMEA2581948, study PRJEB24529) | metagenome | biome: Human gut stool | place: China | collected 2011 | reverse complement strand
TAATACAGATTGGCGTGGTTCTATTAGATGAGGGATTATTTATGTCATTTAAAAAGGAAATATTGACTATAGTAGTTTGTTGTACAATAATATTGGTAGGTTGCGGAAAAAAGCAGATGAAAATTCAGAGATATCCAAAACATCCTAATTAGTTTAATGCACTTAAATTCTGAAAACATAGGAGAGAAGGACAACATACATGGACACAAAAAAACTTGACAGATGGGCAAGTCTTTTGCTGGATACCGGTAAAAGAAACAATCTGGTTAATTTTAAGGATACAAAGGCTTCAACAGTAGAGATTATTTTGCCGAGTCCGGACGAGCTTTTCACAAAGGTGGAGTCCTCGGCTTCTTTTGAAGTATTTGATCCGCAGATTGCGGATGATGAGGATGAAGATTATAGTGAGGAAAGCTCTGCAAGTGATGAAAATCAGGATGAAAAAGGGAAACCTGCAGTTCAGGAGAAGCTAAATCGTCAGGAATATATTGATACTTATGGTACCAGGATAAAAAATAATCAGATTCTTTTATTCAACCCAAATGTTAATCCTGTAAATGCATTAAAGAATATAGATAAAAAAGCAAGAGAGCATCTGGAAGAAACCGGTGTTAATGTTGCGTATATTGCTTTTGGTTTTATTCACTGGAAGGAAAGTGCTGACTCATCTTTTGTATACAGGGCTCCTATACTTCTGGCGCCGGTTACTTTCAGCAATGATTCGGCAATAGACCCATGGTTTGTTAAAATGACAGATGATGATGTAGTTGTCAATCCTACATTCTCATTCAAGATGAATGCGGAACAGGGGATAACACTGCCCGAGTACGAAAATGATGGTCTTGAAGAGTATCTTGCCAAGGTAGAAAATCAGATTTCAAAAATTGGCTGGACTGTGACAAAAGAATGCAAAATAGGTATCTTTTCATTTCTTAAAATGAATATGTATAAGGACCTGATGGACAACAAGGATGCCATTTTAAAAAATAATAATGTCCGTATGCTTCTTGGTGAGCCTGTTGATACAACTCAGGGGATTTCCATTGAAAATGGGGAACATCATCTTAATAATCCACTTGTAGAGCTTCATAATGTTGTGGATGCGGATTCAAGCCAGATAGAAGCTATTGAGATGGCAAAAGCAGGTGCAAGCTTTGTGCTTCAGGGACCGCCGGGTACCGGAAAATCACAGACCATCACAAATATTATTGCAGAATGTCTTTGTGATGGCAAGAAGGTGCTTTTTGTTTCAGAGAAACAGGCTGCACTGAATGTTGTATTTGATAAGCTAAAAAAAGCGGGACTTGGAGAATTCTGTCTTGAGCTTCACAGTTACAAATCAAATAAGAAAAATGTAATTGACAATTTGTGCAGCACATTGAGAGCTGCAAAAACAAGTGTTTCATCACAGGCTGAAAGTGAGATAGAATCAAAAATAAACAGCCAGAAGAAGCTTGATGCTTATGACGAGGAGCTTCATAAAAAACGTGATGTGATTAACAAATCACTTTATCAGTTATATGATGCATATGCGGTCAACCGCAATGCTTCTGATGTAAGAGTTTTTATAAAGAATATTGACCAAAAAGGGGATGAGTACTTAAAGAATGCTCTGAGCTTATTGGAACAGTATGTTGCGTTTGTTCCGTCAGTAGGGTATCAGTACAGGCATAATCCGTGGTATGGATATGTTAATCAGGACACTTCATATCAGATGAGGGAAAATATAAAAACATGTCTAGAGGATATGATTGCAGTATCGAAAAAATATATTGAGCTTCAGAAAATTATAGCTGTAAACTACGGAATAGACTGCAATACTCTTAATCAGACACAGTTGTGGGATAATTTCTTTACACTGGCATCTGAGAGCCAGATACTTACACCTTCATTCTTAAAGCAGTCGGCATGTGCATATCTGCAGGAAAAACTGAAGGAGATGGAGAATCTTGGAACTGAAATTGTAAGACAGAGAGATGAAATCAACAGGCAGTATGATGACGATATCTACAGGCTTGATGCTGATGATGCATATAAGAAACTTACGAGAGTATATACAAACTGTATAGGAAGATTTTTTAATAGCGAATACAGAAAACTGATTGCTGATATAAAACTTAATTCTAAAAGCGGAAAAAAGCCATCTTATCGGGAGGCAGTTGGCCTGACAAATAATCTGAATATTTATCATGAAAAAATGAGAAATTTTGAAGCCATTGAAAGTCCTTTAAAATCAAGCCTGGGCTCAGCATATAAAGGGGTTGACTCCGACTGGACCATCATTCTGAACCAGATAGCCAAATTAAAGGAACTGTTTGATTCGGGAGCAAGCTTTAGCAAGCTGGAGATGTTTACCAATGTTGATTATGAAGAACATAAATCAGACTTTGCAGTAATTGCCAAACAGCTTGGTGAATTAAGAGAAAAATGCAATAATGCGGTAGAGCTTTTATCAAAGAGTTTTGACAGTGATATTTTTGACATTAAAAACAGTTCGTTTGAAGAACTTTTGTCAAAGTTCAAAGCCTGTATTAATGAATTTGACAAGCTGGATAACTGGTGCAGATTTGAATCCCTGCTAAATAAGCTGAAAAGCCAGGAGATTACCGAGTACATTGATGCCACAATTGAAGCAAATGTGCGCGCTGAAGATATTATCAGTGCATACCAGTGTAATTTCTACAGACAGTGGATTGACTATATACAGCATCTGACACCGGTGCTTTCCGGATTTAACCGTGTGGCTCATGATCAGCAGGTTAATACTTTTTCGAAGGAGGATAATACTCAGTTTGCTATCAGTAAAGTGCAGATCAGGTCAAAGCTGTCGCAGAACAGGCCTTCACTTGATTATGTGTCTCCGGGAAGTGCGGTATCTGTACTTCTTCGTGAGGGTGAAAAGAGAAGGAAGCAGAAGAGCATACGAAAGCTCATATAACTAATATGAGAGCTGATACAGGTTATAAAACCATGCTTTTTGATGTCACCGCTCAGCGTAAGCACATTTCTGAATACGGATTCTGTGAAATTTGATACTGTAGTATTCGATGAGGCATCACAGATTTTCCCACAGGATGCTATAGGTGCAATTTACAGAGGAAAGCAGCTTATTGTAGTAGGAGACTCAAGACAGATGCCACCAAGTAATTTCTTCGGTTCAAATGTTGAACTGGATGATGGCGATGAGGAAACCGGAGATATAACAGATTTTGAGTCAATTCTGGATTTGTGCTCCACAACATTTGCCCAGCTCAGACTGAGATGGCATTATCGTAGCCGGTATGAACAGCTGATTACTTTCTCAAACAGGCATTTCTATGATAATGATCTGGTGACATTTCCTTCATCAACTACTGATAAGAAGTGGATTGGCGTTGATTATTACTGTGTGGAAGATGGTATATTTGACCACAGAAGCAGGAATAACAGGAAAGAGGCAGAGTTTATTGTAGATTTGATTTACAAAAATATAGAACAATTTCCGGATAGAAGTCTTGGTGTGGTTGCCTTTAGTGTTTCGCAGCAGGATTTAATTGACAAGCTGCTCTCAAAGAGAAGACAGGCAGATCCATCAAAGGAGTTCTTTTTCAGAAGAGATGCGGAAGAACCATTTTTTATCAAAAACCTTGAAACTGTACAGGGTGATGAGAGGGATACAATTATCTTTAGTGTTGCATATGCAAAGGACTCATCTGGCAGACTCATGCATAATTTTGGACCGCTTAACAGGGTTGGTGGAGAGCGACGCCTTAACGTAGCGGTAACACGTGCGAAGTTTAATGTACAGCTGGTAGCTTCCATTCATCATACAGATATAGACTTAGGAAGGACGAAGGCAGAAGGAGCAAGACTGTTAAAGAATTATCTTGATTATGCCGAAAATGGAGCTGTTGCCATTGAAAGAGAAATCAACGTAAATTCATTTGAACAGTTTGATTCAGAGTTTGAGCTTGAAGTATGTGAGTTCCTTCGTCAAAATGGATATGATGTGGATACACAGGTTGGTTGTTCAAATTTCAAAATTGATTTGGGAATTAAACGTCATGATACATCAGACTATGTTCTTGCAGTTGAATGTGACGGTGCTACATATCATTCTTCAAAGAATGCGAGAGACAGAGACAGGCTTCGTCAGCAGATATTGGAAAATATGGGATGGAAATTCTATCGTATATGGTCAACAGACTGGTTTAAAAATACGTCTGTAGAAAAAGAACGTCTGTTAAAGGCTGCAAAAGAGGCCATGAATGATGATGTGCTCCATGAAATAAACAGCAATAGAGATGAAGAAAATGAAACTTCTGCTGATGAAGTATTTGAGGAAACCATGCAGGAAAATCATAAAACATTTCCGGAATACAAGCAGGCTGATGTTTACAGATTCTCGGTAACAGATAATTTTCAGGCTTTTGTAAAAAAGGTAATGGATATTGAAGCCCCTGTTTCTGAGGAATGGCTGCTGAAACGAATTCCATGGATGTTTGGAAGGGAAAAAGTCACCAAGGCAGTTAAAGATGAATATGAGAAGAAGATGTTCCGCTGTGAAAGAAATGGCATTATACGTCGCAATGGATTTTTATATTCATCAGGTATGAAAGAGTTTGAGCTTCGCGTTCCTAACGGAGTGGATGATAAGAGAGACATAAGCTATATATGCCGAGAAGAATTGGGAAGCGGAATGTTTGAGATAATCAAACAAAACATGTCCATTGAAAAAGAAAGCTTATATAAGTATCTGGCAAAGCTCCTGGGCATCAATCGTCTTACGGATAAAGTAGTTTGGAAGATGGATGATGCATTGGACGCAATTAAAACGTTAGTCGAGATAGATAATGGTATTATATCAATTATTCAAAGCTAAAAATAAGCAAAAAGACTGTAAGTCTTAGGTACCATATGGTATAATAATCACATCTTGTTGAACTATCAATTCATTATGGGAGAAAACTAGAATGGCAGATAAAAATACAGCAAATATTGGATTTGAAAAACAAATATGGAATGCAGCCTGTGTGTTACGAGGAAACATGGATGCATCTGAATATAAAAGTGTTGTGCTTGGCCTGATTTTTCTGAAATATATTTCAGACAGATTTGAGGAAAAGTATAAGGAACTGGTGGAAGAAGGAGATGGCTTCGAGGAAGACATTGATGAATATACATCAGAAGGAATCTTCTTTGTACCGGCAGGAGCTCGATGGAGTGAGATTGCTGCAAAAGCTCATGCACCGGAAATTGGCACAGTTATTGATGAAGCTATGCGAGCTATTGAAAAAGAGAATAATCGCCTTAAAGATATTCTTCCTAAGAACTTCGCACGTCCGGAGCTTGATAAGCGAAGACTTGGTGAGGTAGTGGATTTATTCACAAATATCCAGATGATTGAGCATGGCAGTGAAAAAGATATATTGGGACGCACTTACGAGTATTGTCTTTCTATGTTTGCAGAGCAGGAAGGAAAGCGAGGCGGTGAATTTTTCACTCCTTCATGTGTGGTACGTACTTTGGTAGAAGTACTAAAACCATTTAAGGGCAGGGTATATGACCCTTGCTGTGGCTCAGGCGGTATGTTTGTACAGTCTGCAAAGTTTGTAGAGAATCATAGTGGTAACATCAGCAACATTTCTATTTATGGTCAGGATTCAAACCCTACCACATGGAAAATGGCACAGATGAATCTTGCAATTCGTGGCATTGAACCGGATTTGGGAGCTTATGCGGCAGATACCTTCCTTGATGATCGCCATCCAACCTTGCGCGCGGATTATATTATGGCAAATCCGCCATTTAACCTTTCAGATTGGGGAGCAGACAAATTAAAAGAGGATGTCCGTTGGCAGTATGGCATGCCACCGGCAGGAAATGCCAACTTTGCATGGTTGCAGCATATGATTTATCACCTTGCACCTGCGGGAAGAATCGGAATGGTGCTTGCCAATGGTTCACTTTCTTCTCAATCTGGCGGTGAAGGTGAAATCCGTAAGAATATCATTAACGCAGATTTGGTTGAATGTATCGTGGCAATGCCTACACAGCTTTTTTACACGACACAGATTCCGGTTTCACTCTGGTTTATAAATAAGCAAAAGAAACAATCCGGAAAGACATTATTCATTGATGCAAGAAAGATGGGAACAATGGTCAGTCGTAAGCTTCGAGAGCTTACTGATGATGACATTAAGAAAATTTCAGACACCTATGAAGCATTTGTAGATGGAACACTTGAAGATGTGAAAGGTTTTTGTGCTATAGCAGATACAGCAGAAATAGAGAAGCAGGACTATATTCTTACTCCAGGCAGATATGTGGGTATCGAAGAGCAGGAAGATGATGGTGAGCCATTCGATGAAAAGATGAATCGTCTGACATCTGAGCTTTCAGAGATGTTTGCTAAGAGTCATGAACTGGAGGATGAGATTAGGAAAAAGCTGGGGGCGATTGGGTATGAAATCTGAATGGACAATAAAGAAGTTATCTGAAATTGCGAGTCTTAATCCACGTGAGTCATTAACGAAAGGAACAATTGCAAAAAAAGTCGCGATGGATAAACTTCAACCATTTTGTAGAGATATTCCATCGTATGAAATGGAGGTTTTTTCAGGTGGTACTAAATTTCGTAATGGCGACACTATTATGGCAAGAATTACTCCATGTTTAGAAAATGGAAAAACGGCAAAAGTAGATATACTGGATGATAATGAAGTGGGATTCGGATCAACAGAATATATTGTATTTCGTGCAAAAGAGGGGGTTGATGAAGATTTCTTATACTATTTGATATGTAGTTCAATAGTTAGAGAACCGGCGATTAAATCAATGGTAGGCTCATCTGGACGCCAAAGAGTGCAGACTGACGTGATTCATAATTTAAATATAAAAGTACCAACTTATAAGGATCAGTGCTTAATAAGTGGAGTATTGAAAAATCTTGATGACAAGATACAAATTAATAATAGGATAAATGAGAATTTAGTAGCTTAAAGATCAAGGTAAGAGACATCGATTTCACCAGTCATCAACCTAGGTAGCAAGGCATCTCTTATTTCCACAAGCGAGTCGTTTTCAAGTTGTTTGTTTAAAATTTGCTCGAACATCGGACCAACAATTGAGTGGAAATGAGAAATCTCATCATCCGCAGGAATAACAAACGGCATAGCTTTGATGATTTTTGAATTAACGGCAGTAGCTATTGATGACGTGCTACCCATAGTTTGGTAGTTAAAGTCTTTCAAATAGCAGTACAGATATTCATTGATAAATGGTTTATCGGTTTTGAAATGAGCAATTGCTTCGTTGCTAGTCATTTTACCGTGAGTGATTGCAATTCTGCCTACTGTAAGCTTGAAACTCAAGAGGATAGTATTGTCGGGAATTACTTTTATGTTGAATTTATCAATAGCCTCTTGTGTAAGCTGCTCAGAGCTCCTACTGATATATGTACCACAGCTTCCCATAGCTGAGATAGAGACCCACGTTACAGCGGATGGATTATTGGTAAACCACTTATGTTCTTTGCGCGGTGGAGTTTTGCCAATAGCAATGTCAAAATACTCATCAGCTCGACAAGTAAGGCGTTTGTCATTCAAGGTTTTTACAAACATCTCATGATAGATTGTCTGTGCTTGTTCAAGTAAATTCTCATTTACCACAGAAACACACCCAAATTACAGGAGGTTGAACATGCCAAGTTTATTTACAGAAGATACATACGAACAAGCCATCATAGAATTGTTTGAAAACATGGGCTATGATCACCTCTATGCCCCAGACTTAGACCGTGATTACAGCAGTCCGCTTTTGGATGCTGAGCTGAGAAACAGTCTGGTGCGTATAAACCGCGGTCTGCCTGGAGATGCCATTGATGAAGCCGTGGCAAAACTTAAGAATTTTGATACTGGTAGTCTATTACAGAAAAATATCATTTTTATGGATTATCTGCAAAATGGCATTACAGTCAAGTTCTTTGCAAATGGCGAGGAGCAGTCTTCCATTGTACGCTTGATTGATTTTCATAATGTAAAGAACAATTCTTTCTATGTGGTAAACCAGTTTACATTTCTTGAGAATGGAAATAATCGTCGGCCTGACATTATTTTGTTTATTAACGGATTACCTCTTGTTTTGATGGAGCTTAAGAGTCCGGCAAAGGATGAAGTGGGAGCAGAGAATGCATTTCATCAGATTCGTAATTATATGCAGGATATTCCATCTATGTTTTATTACAATGCAATCTGTGTGATAAGTGATTTATCAACAAATAAGTCCGGAACCATCACATCCGGATTGGACCGTTTCATGGAATGGAAAACAAAGGATGGAAATTATGAGGATACGAGCTACGCATCATTTGAGACCTTCTATGAGGGAATGTTCCAAAAGGAGCGACTCTTAGATATCATTAAGAATTTTATACTCTTTTCCGGTGCAAGTAACAGTCGATTCAAGGTGCTGGCGGCATACCATCAGTATTTTGCAGTTCATAAAGCTATTGAGAAAGCCAAAATTGCTACAAAGACAGATGGTAAAGGTGGAGTTTTTTGGCATACACAGGGATCTGGCAAGTCTCTTTCTATGGTTTTTTATGCACATTTATTGCAGGAGGCACTGGATAGTCCGACTATTGTAGTCATGACAGATCGTATTGATTTGGATGATCAGCTCTATTTACAGTTTTCACAGTGTGCAGATTTCTTACGTCAGACTCCGGTGCAGGCAGAGAGCAAGGAACATTTAAAGTCACTTCTTGATGGAAGAAGTGCAAACGGTATTATTTTTACTACGATGTTTAAGTTTGAGCGTGGTGAGAAGCCTCTCTCGGAGCGTAGAAACATTGTGGTTATGGCAGATGAGGCACATCGAGGTCAGTATGGTTTTGATGAGAAAATCGTCATGTCAGAGAATGAAAATGGTGAAAAGGAAGCTCGTACTGTAGTTGGTAATGCACGCATTATCCATGATGCTTTACCAAATGCTACATTCATTGGATTTACAGGTACACCGATTTCGGCTAAAGACAGAAATACACGTGAGGTTTTTGGTGATTACATTGATGTATACGATATGACGCAGGCAGTGGAGGATGGTGCCACGAGACCGGTATATTACGAGAGTCGTGTCGTTCATCTAAAGCTTGACGAGAATACTTTGTCACTTATAGATTCTACATATGATATTTTAGAAAAACAGTCAGATGCTCAGACGATTGAGAAGAGCAAAAAAATGCTTGGACAGATGGAGAGTGTCTTAGGAGCTGATTCTACTATTGAATCGCTTTGTGATGACATAGTGAACCATTATGAGAAATATAGGGCAAACTTACTGACCGGAAAGGCTATGATTGTAGCTTATTCGCGTCCGATTGCCATGAAGATTTATCGTCGAATCCTTGAAATACGCCCTAATTGGAAAGAAAAAATTGGTGTCGTTATGACCAGTGGAAATAATGATCCGGAGGACTGGAAAGAGATAATTGGAACCAAAGCCCACAAGGAGGAGCTTGCAAGGAAGTTTAAGGACAACAAAGATCCGATGAAGATTGCTATTGTTGTAGATATGTGGCTTACAGGCTTTGATGTACCATCGCTTGCTACAATGTATGTATATAAGCCGATGCATGGCTATAATCTTATGCAGGCAATTGCCCGTGTCAACCGTGTATTTAAGGATAAAGAGGGTGGACTGATTGTAGATTATGTTGGAATTGCATCAGCGTTAAAGGCTGCCATGAATGAATATACCAAGCGTGATCAGTCTAAATACGGTGATATGGATATTGCAAAGATGGCATATCCAAAGTTTCAGGAAAAGCTTCAGGTTTGCAAGGACTTGTTGCATGGATTCGATTTCAGCGGTTTCGTTGGAGGCTCACCGCTTACGATGGCTAAGCTAATCACGGGTGGTGTGAATTTTATTCTGGATGCAAGTGCACCTGATAGAAAAGATCTGTTTTTGAAGGAAGCAATGCTTTTGAAGCAGTCACATTCTCTATGTTCAAGTATGACAACAGAGAAGGAACGTCATGAAGCAGCTTACATGGAAGCCGTGCGTTCTACTGTTATCAAGATTACTTATGGTGGAACCGGAGGAAAGAGTCTGTCTCTTACTGAGATTAATAATCAGATTAATGAGCTACTTAAGGCTGCAGTGCAGATTGAGGGTGTAATAAATCTTTTCGACAGCAGTAAGGCAGGTGGTGAAAATTTCAGTCTGTTTGATCCGGCAGTCCTTGATGAAATTTCTCGAATGAAGGAAAAGAACATTGCGGTAGAAATTTTGAAAAAGCTGATGGCCGAGCAGGTATCTCTTTACAAGAAAACAAACGTGGTACAGTCGCAGAAATTCTCAGAGAAGATAGCTCAGTTGATGAATTCTTATTATAACGGTCTAATCACTAATGAAGAAGTAATAAAGGAGTTATTGAAAACAGCACAGGAAATAGCTGAGCTTTATAAGAATGGTGAAAAACTGGGATTGTCGCAGGAAGAACTGGCTTTTTACGATGCATTGACTAAACCGGAGCATATTAAAGATTTTTACAAGAATGAGGAATTGATTGCTTTGACAAGAGAACTTACTGAGATGCTTAGAAGAAATCGTACCATTGATTGGCAGAAGAAAGAAACAGCCAGAGCTCAGATGCGTAAGATGGTAAAGAGACTTCTCAAAAAATATAAGTATCCACCTGAGGATTATGATTTTGCTATCAATACAGTAATCAGTCAGTGTGAACTTTGGACTGATAATGTGGAGCCTCAAAAAGAAGCAAAAATATATAAATATGTGTCTGAAATAGAGTTGGATAAGGTGGCACAGGACTCAGATAAATACGGAGAATAGT
>OGHL01002003.1_pt1 | contig 10855 bp, 9 predicted proteins | sample 1571391 | NCBI WGS metagenome assembly OGHL01 (sample SAMEA2581948, study PRJEB24529) | metagenome | biome: Human gut stool | place: China | collected 2011 | reverse complement strand
TTCTCTTGTTTTCTAACGTTTTCGTAAACGGCATTTTACTGTTTTGCCTTTTGCATTAATCATCCCGATTCTGAATATCTTGTTTAAAATCAGTGACGAAACCTATACCTATACGGATTGGACGTTCGCCCCTTTCTCGTTCGAAGCCTGGAAAGCGACTCCGGAATTGCTGAAAAACAACTTCTTTTGGTTCGTGTCCGACATGATCGAGACGAAAGGCGGTTCCTTCACGCTGATCATATTGGGTGTTTTCCTGATCGTGTCTACTTTCTTGAAGGTCGGGACGATGTATATGGCTTTTTATACGATGATCCCGATCCGTACGGGTGTCGTCCGCGACATCCGCAACCAGATCAATCGCAAGATAACGGAACTCCCTCTGGGCTTTTTCTCGGAAGAGCGGAAGGGGGATATAATCGCACGCGTTTCGGGAGATGTGAACGAGATCGAGACTTCGATCATGAGTTCGCTTGATATGCTCTTCAAAAACCCGATCCTGATCCTGATCTACCTGATCGGGATGATCGCCATCAGCTGGCAGCTGACGCTTTTTGTCTTCATCCTGCTGCCTTTCGCCGGATATGTGATGGGAACGGTCGGAAAGAAGTTGAAACGGAAATCGTTCGAGGGACAGCAACAATGGGGGTATCTGATGAGTCAGATAGAGGAGACGTTGGGTGGCCTGCGTGTTATCAAGGCTTTCAATGCGGAGGCGAAGATACAGGACCGTTTTGAGAAAAGCAACGAAACGTTTCGGCGGTTGACGAACCGCATTTACCGCCGCCAGCAGATGGCGCATCCTATGAGCGAGTTCTTGGGGACAGCCACGATCGCGATCGTGCTGTGGTATGGCGGTACGCTGATCCTGAGCAGTAACAGTCCGATCGACGCCTCTACTTTCATCTACTACTTGGTGATTTTTTACAGTATAATCAATCCGGCGAAGGATCTTAGCAAGGCCTCTTATGCCATTCAGAAAGGGCTTGCCTCTATGGATCGCGTCGATAAGATCCTGAAGGCGGAAAGCAATATTAACGATCCTGAGGATCCGAAACCGATTGCTCTGACGGAAAGTATTTGCTACCGGGATGTCTGGTTCAAGTACCAGCATGAATGGGTGCTGAAAGGCATTGACCTGACGATTCCGAAAGGACACACGGTAGCGCTTGTCGGCCAGTCGGGGTCGGGAAAGAGCACGTTGGTGGATTTGCTGCCTCGTTTCTATGATGTGGACAAGGGGAGCATAACGATCGACGGAACGGATGTGCGTGATGCGACCTTGTACGATCTGCGCAGCCTGATGGGGAATGTCAACCAGGAGGCGATTCTTTTTAACGACACATTTTTCAATAATATCTCTTTCGGAGTGGAAGGGGCTACACTCGAACAGGTCCAAGAGGCGGCCCGTATCGCCAATGCGCATGATTTTATCATGGCGAGTGAGAATGGATACGATACCAATATCGGCGACCGAGGCGGCAAGTTGTCGGGGGGACAGCGCCAGCGTATCAGCATTGCACGTGCGATCTTGAAGAATCCGCCGATCTTGATTCTCGACGAAGCGACTTCGGCGCTCGATACCGAGTCGGAACGTTTGGTGCAAGAGGCTTTGGAGAACCTGATGCGTAACCGTACGACGATCGTGATTGCACACCGGCTCTCGACGATTCGTAATGCGGACGAGATTTGCGTGATGCATGAAGGGGAGATTGTGGAACGCGGACGGCACGAGGAGCTGATTGCATTGGATGGATATTATAAAAGATTGTGCGATATGCAAAGTTTTTGATAAGGAATAATAGCTAAAGTGTTGATAATCTAAATATAATAGTTTTATGGAAAAGAAAGCATGGTTGATTTGTATTTGTTGTCTTTGTTGTATGTGTGGTGTTTCTGCACCGAAAAAGAACAATTTTTCGGTTAAGAGAGGCGTCAATATCAGTCATTGGTTGTCACAAAGTAATGTAAGAGGTGAAAATAGAGCTGTCTTTTTTACGGAGGCTGATGTTAAATTTTTGTCAGAAGTAGGATTTGACCATTTGCGCTTGCCTGTGGATGAAGAACAGATGTTTGCGCCCGATGGCAGTAAAGAAAAAGAAGCTTTTTCTTTGCTGCATAATGCTTTGTCGTGGTGTCAAAAATATCGGTTAAAAGCAATCGTGGATTTGCATATATTGCGTTCGCACCATTTTAATGCGAAGGAAAAACCTCTTTTTACTGATCGGAAAGAGCAGATTCGATTTTATGATTTGTGGAAGCAACTAAGTCAGGAATTGCATACCTATTCAGTCGATTTTTTAGCTTACGAATTGATGAACGAACCGGTAGCTGACGACCATGAACAGTGGAATAATATTGTAGCTGAATGTGTTCGGACCATTCGTCTGTTAGAACCCGAACGGTCGTTACTTGTTGGTTCTAATAGGTGGCAAGGATATGAAACGATGCGATATTTGAAGATACCTGAGAATGATCCGAACTTGATTATTAGTTTTCATTATTATAATCCCTTCTTGTTGACCCATTATAGGGCAGGTTGGACGGATGTAAAAGACTATACAGGAAAGGTGCATTATCCGGGAAAATTGATTGCTGATGAAGATTTGAAACACTTAAAAGGTGAATTGTATGACAAGTTCTCCTATTGGAATAAAGTGGAATTTAACAAAGAGGTGATTGAAAAACATTTCAAGGAGGTGGTCGATTTTGCCCGTTTACATCAACTCCCGTTGTATTGTGGTGAATTTGGTTGTATCGCCGCAACCCCAAAAGCCGATAAAGAACGTTGGTATCAAGATATGATAGAGTTGTTTGATAAGTATGAAATTGCGAGAGCCAATTGGGATTACAAAGGTGGTTTCGGAATTATAGAGCAAGGTATACCGCAAACGGATCTGATATATATACTTACAGGAAGAAATATCAAATAATTGTAATTATGAAATATAACGCATTTGTTTTTCTGTTTATGATTCTGATAGGATGCAATATGCCGGAAGTGAAAACGGGTAAACCGCTGTCTTATCATTTCGATGCCCCAGCCGGAATTTGGGAAGCATCGTTCCCGTTGGGTAACTGACGCCTCGGATTGATGCCGGACGGAGGTGTCGATACTGAAAAGATTGTTTTGAATGAAATCTCCATGTGGTCGGGCAGTAAGCAGGATACAGATAATCCGCAGGCATATCACTCGTTGGGCACGATCCGGAAACTTCTGTTCGAAGGACGTAACGACGAAGCACAGGAACTGATGTACAATACTTTCGTCTGCAAAGGCGAAGGGAGCGGACAGGGGCAAGGAGCAAATGTCCCGTATGGCAGTTACCAACTGCTAGGTAACCTCGTGCTGAATTACGATTATCAAGGTACTTCCGATTCGATCTTCGGATATAGACGAGAATTGAATCTTGACAACGCGATTGCAACAGCTTCTTTTAGAAGGGGAAAGGTGACGTATAACCGCGAAGTCTTTACCTCTTTTGCCGATGATTTGGGGGTGATTCATTTGACTGCCGATGCGGATAGGGCGCTGAACTTCTCGTTTGGGATGAACCGTCCCGAACATTATAAGGTGACTGCCGACGGTAATGACCTTCTGATGCAGGGGCAGTTGCCTGACGGTGTCGATACGCTGGAGATGAAAGGCCTCCGCTATGCATCGCGTGTCCGCGTCATCCTGCCGAAAGGGGGAAATGTGACTCCGGGAGATTCGACTGTTTCCGTGCGGAATGCCTCCGAAGCGATCTTGTTGGTGAGTATGGCAACCGATTATTTTGATAAGGATTTGGAAGGGAAGGTCTCTTCCCTGCTGGCTAATGCCGAAAAGAAAGATTTCGCCTCTTTGAAGAAAGGGCATATTGCTGCTTACCGTTCCCTGTTCGGCCGTGTGGAGCTGGATTTGGGACATTCTTCCCGCGAAGACTTGCCTATGGACGAGCGTTTGGCTGCTTTCCACGAAAACCCGGACGATCCTTCGTTGGCTGCGCTTTATTTCCAGTTCGGCCGTTATCTGCTGATCTCGTCCACGCGTGTGGGCTTGCTGCCTCCCAATCTACAGGGGCTTTGGTGTAATACGATCAATACGCCCTGGAACGGAGACTATCATTTGAATATCAATCTTCAGATGAACCATTGGCCTGCGGAGGTGGCGAACCTTTCCGAACTTCATCTTCCGCTTGTGGAATGGACGAAACAACAGGTTGCCAGTGGCGAACGGACCGCTAAGGCTTATTATAACGCCCGTGGATGGGTGACGCATATCTTGGGAAATGTCTGGGAGTTCACTGCACCGGGCGAACATCCGTCATGGGGGGCAACCAATACTTCCGCCGCTTGGCTTTGCGAACATTTGTACATGCATTATCTTTATACGTTGGATAAGGAATATCTGAAAGATGTGTATCCGGTTTTGAAAGGAGCTTCCCTGTTCTTTGTGGATATGTTGGTGGAAGATCCCCGCAACAAATATCTGGTGACGGCCCCGACCACTTCGCCTGAAAACGGTTATAAGTTGCCGAACGGCAAGACGGCTCATATCTGTGCCGGTTCGACGATGGACAACCAGATCGTCCGCGAACTGTTCACCAATACGATCGAGGCTGCCGACATATTAGGACTTGATTCTGCTTTCGCCGGCGAACTGGCTGCCAAGCGTGCCCGTTTGATGCCGACGACGATAGGCAAGGACGGGCGTATCATGGAATGGCTCGAACCCTACGAAGAGGTTGAACCTCATCATCGCCATGTGTCTCATCTCTATGGACTGTATCCGGGCAATGAGATATCAATGGAGCGTACACCTGAACTTGCCGAAGCTGCCCGTAAGTCGCTGATTGCCCGTGGCGATAAGAGCACGGGATGGTCGATGGGATGGAAGATGAATTTCTGGGCGCGTCTGCATGACGGCGACCATGCCTATAAGTTGTTTGCCGACCTGCTCCGTCCGTGTGTGGACCGTAAGACAAATATGACGAACGGCGGCGGGACATATCCGAACCTATTTTGTGCGCATCCTCCTTTCCAGATAGACGGTAACTTTGGCGGTTGTGCCGGTATTGCCGAAATGCTGGTACAGAGCCAGACGGGAGAAATCGAACTGCTTCCCGCCCTGCCTTCCGCCTGGAAAAGCGGCAGTTTCAAAGGACTGAAAGTTCGCGGAGGCGGCGAAGTGTCTGCCAAATGGAAAGAAGGCCGCTTGGCGGAAGCCGGTTTGAAAGCCCTGGTTCCCGGTTCGTTCCGTATCAAACTCCCGGCCGATTCGGCGAATATGGGCATCAAGATCAACCAAAAAGCCGTATCTCTCCCGGTTGTCGACGGCATGTTGAAAGTAGAATTGCAGGCTGAAGATCAGTTGGTACTGATGTTTTGATCAATACAGCGGCAACTTGTATATGAACCCTACCGACAAGCGTTGTGTGTTTTCAATGGAAGCACACAGCGCTTTTGCTTTTTCCGTCAGATTGTAAAAGCGGGCTGTTCCGGTGAGGAAGATATGCAGGTTTTCATCCGCCATCGGATAAAATTCGATGCCGGTCTGCAAGCCCCATGCCGTACGGTATTTCCCGTCCGGGAGTTCTCCTTCTTCATCTCCCGCTTTATAGACCGACCCGGTTTCGTACATTCCTTTGGCGAAGGCGTTCCATTTCGGATGAAAGCGGTAATTCATCTCCGCTACAAGTGAAAGATACTGGATGTTACGCAAGCAGACAGAGCTTTCTTCATTCTCGGCGGACGGAGGGACTAACTCGGTCAGGATACCTAACGGATCGAGTGCCCCGCGTGTGTACATCACATCGAAATAGCCGTCAAACGGGCCGGTGCAAACATTGTGCCCGGCCCATGCCATATACATCCATTTCCCTTTGGCCTGTTCTCCGGCCGTGGCGGAATAGCGGAGGTTCAAAATCTCGTCCAGATAACTGCTGTTCCAGTTAAATGTGTAGAAAAGCGGAGCACGTGGCTTTTCGATTCCGGCGGGAAGTATTCCGTAGGTGTCTTCCATGCTCCCGATTCGGTTGTCTGTTACTTGCAAACGTAGTTCCTGGGAAGGAGTCGGCTGATAACCAAGCGTGACTCCTGTAAAATAGCAATCCATGTATTCGTTCATGTCGCTGTATTCATATATAGCATACGGATCGAGGTCATATTCGAACCCTCCCCAGGCTGCATCCTGTTTCCCTAAGGTAATCGTGAATTTATCGTTGAGGCGATAGCCGATCATCGCATATTCGATCGATTCCGGCAGGTTCTCCAGATCCATGCCTTCATTCCCCTGGTTGAGGTTCTGGCGGTACCAGTAGAAAAGACGGTCGTTTACTTCACCGGTCGCCTCGATCTTGATATGGTTGAAACGGAAAGCAGCTTCATCCAGCTTGTGCCCGGTGAAGAAAGTATTGAAAGAAGCGTGCATTTCCAGATCCAGGTTGAATACATTATTGCGCTTGGGAATCTTCGTTGCATATTCGAACAGGGAAATATCGGAGGAATCCCGTTCGGGAATAAATGATTGCGCCTGTACGGAAATAGTGCATAAAAAGCAGGCTGACAGCCAGAATGCCGTTAGTCGTTTCATTGTCGATTACGATTATGTTTGATTCTGGCTGCAAAGATATTACTTTTCTTCCGTTTTGCCGATGTGCTTCATCACCTTCGCATCCAGGTAGAAGATCAGTTCTTCTGCAATGTTGGTGCAATGGTCGCCGAAGCGTTCCATCTTGCGGATGACGCCCGCCATGTAAAGGCCGGCAAGTGCGCTGCCCGGATGCGCTTCGATATACTGGGCGATCAGAGGAGTCGAATCGTGATTGATCTCATCGATGATGTTGTCTTTCAGGAAAATGCGTGACGCGATTTCGGAACTTTCCTTTTCAAAGGCCTCCTGAGCCAATGATATCATGCCGAGAAGTTCGTGTAACATTTCTTCTACGCGTGCGATTTTTACCAGTTCCGGATCGATCGGTTCTCCTTCCGGCAGGTTGACGGAGAAGCGTGCGATGCTTTCGGCGAAGTCGCCGAGGCGTTCCAGGTTTGTATTGATCTTGTACATGGCAAGTACGAAACGCAGGTCGATAGCCACCGGTGCGTACAAGGCAATGATATCCTCGCAATCACTGTCGATTTTCAGCTCGAATGCATTCACGCGGCGTTCACGGCTGAGCACTTTGTAGGCCAGTTCCTTGTCTCCGGTCAGCATCGCTTCACCGGCATTGTATATCTGCTGGTGGACGAGTGCCCACATCTCGTTGATCGTATTCTTTAACGCCGCTATTTCTTGTTCAATAACCTTCATGTTTTGATTTATAATTTATAATTTATGATTTATGGATTATGAATTATGATTTATGTGTCGATGATAAATCATAATTCATAAATCTTCTCACCCGAATCTCCCTGTGATATAATTCTGGGTCGATTCTTTTTCCGGATTGGTGAAGATCTTACGCGTTTCACCATATTCGACCAGTTCACCCAAATAAAAATATCCTGTCTTGTCGCTTACACGCGCAGCTTGCTGCATGTTGTGTGTGACGATCACGATTGTATATTCCTTTTTCAGTTCATGGATCAAATCCTCGATCTTGCCTGTAGAGATCGGATCGAGGGCTGAAGTGGGCTCGTCCATCAGCAGGATGGAAGGTGAGATGGCCAATGCCCGTGCGATGCAAAGGCGTTGCTGCTGGCCACCGGAGAGAGCGAAGGCCGAATCTTTCAGCTTGTCCTTGACCTCGTCCCAGAGAACGACCTGCTTCAAGCTTTTGACAACGGTTTCTTCGATGTATCCGTTATCCTTAATGCCGTTTACGCGTAGACCGTAAGCCACATTTTCGAAGATTGTCTTTGGGAACGGGTTCGGTTTCTGAAATACCATTCCGACATTTTTACGGAGCGTATCGACTTTTTCCCCTTTGCTGTATATGTCCCGCCCGTCGATGAATATCTTACCCTCCAGACGTGTGTCGGGGATCAGGTCATTCATGCGGTTGAACAAACGGAGGAAGGTAGATTTGCCACAACCCGACGGGCCGATAAAGGCTACCGAGGTGTTGGCTTCTATCTGCATCGAAATGTTCTTCAGCGCATGAAAGTCTCCGTAATGGAAATCTACGTTTTGAGCATCAATCTTTATCATAAATAATTTTCAATTAATTCATTTTTACTTTCTTAGCGAAATAATTACGCAATAGATTTGCCAGCAGGTTGACAACCAAGACGATGGCAATCAACACCAAAGCCGTTCCGTATGCCATGCCGCGGGAGGCTTCTATATCCGTTCCGCTCGTGGATATTACATACAAGTGGTAAGGCAGTGCCATGCACTGGTCGAAGATGCTTCCCGGCAATTGGGGAAGGAAATAGGCTGCCACGGTGAACAGAATCGGAGCTGTTTCGCCCGATACGCGTCCGACCGACAAGATCAGGCCGGTGATGATATTCGGGAAAGCCATCGGAAGCACGACACGGCGGATGGTCTGTAACTTCGTTGCGCCCAAAGCCAGGCTACCGTGCCGGAACGAGTCGTCGATACTTTTCAGAGCCTCTTCCGTAGTGCGGATAATCAGGGGAAGCGACATCAATGCCAGCGTAAACGAACCGGCTATGATCGAATCTCCCCAACCCAGTGCATTGACGAACAGCGACATACCGAACAAACCGAATACGACTGACGGGACTCCGCTCAGGTTATTTGTCATGATACGGATGAAGCGGACCACTTTGCCGTTTGTCGCATATTCATTCATGTAGATGCCGCTCATGATCCCGATCGGGAAACTGATGATACTGCTTCCGACGATCAGGTAGAAGGTTCCGACGATCGCCGGGAAGATTCCCCCTTTCGTCATTCCCTCTTCCGGTGCTTTCGTCAGGAAGTCCCAGCTGATCACGCTGCCTCCTTTGATGATGATGAACCCTAAGATCACGAACAAGATCGCCACGACCAGATAACTCAATAGGGTGAAGAATCCGAATGCAAACCTCTGTGAGGTCCGTTTCTTCAAATCTATATTTCCTAACTTTTGTACAGGTGCCATAATGCTAATCAGATTTTTCTTTTAGATGAAATATACTCGACGGAGATACTCAATATCAACGTGATCAGGAAGAGGACGGCGCCGAGCAGGAACAAGGCTTCGTAGTGTGCGCCTCCGGCGGGAGCCTCTCCCAGTTCGGCGGCGATCGTCGCGGGAATAGTCCGCACCGGCTCGAAGAAGGAGGTCGGGATGACGGCCGCATTGCCGGTTACCATCAGGACTGCCATCGTCTCGCCTATCGCACGTCCGATACCCAGCACGACTGCGGATGTAATGCCGGAAATGGAATATGGGATGATTACTTTATATATTGTTTGCCATTGGGTCGCACCCAAGGCGAGGCTTGCCTCCTTCATGGCGCGGGGCGTTGTCCGCATGGCATCTTCCGCAACGGTGATAATCGTTGGGAGCGCCATGATCGCCAGGACCACGCTGCCGGCAAAAGCCGTTTCGCCGACAGGCAGGTCGAATGTCTTCTGTATGAGCGGCACGATTACCACCAAGCCGAAGAAACCATAGACGACAGACGGAATGCCCGCGAGCAGTTCGATGATAGGTTTCAAGAGGTCGCGTGTCCGCTTGTTCGCTATTTCCGCCATGTAGATGGCAACCGCAATTCCGAAAGGAAGTGAAAGTACGATTGCGCCGATACTGACCAGTAATGTGCCCAACAACAAAGGAATTAATCCGAATATAGGGGCCGGTGTCGAGGTCGGATACCATTTCGTCCCTCCGAAGAACTCCCCTAATGTGTTCTTCTCTTCCGGCAGTACCTTTCCCTGGAAACCGTTTTCCAGTAAATACTGTTTGGGGAAGAAAGCGATGATACCGGGTTCTTTCGCCACCAGTTCGCTGATCTTTTGCGGGACGTATTGAAATTCGTCGCCCAGTTCCTCCTCCGTATAATAGTTGGTCAGATCGGAGAAACGGAATATCAGGATATCCTGATCCATCCCGCTGATATCTTTCCAGTTGGTTATATTACCGTCGAAAATGTCCATGATCTTCTCCGGTGATAATTTTCCGACATCGTTGCTTTTATTTACGGCAAGAACATAGCCTTCTTCTGTGGCCGGAGTATTGAAAAGGCCGCCGGCCTCTTTGAACAGAAAAAACACGATCAGCAAAATCGTAAAGCTACTGACGCTTCCGCTGATGAGTAACCCTCCTTCTACAATCTTTTCGAAAAACTTTCTCACTTTGTTTACCTTTTTATTCTACCTGCAAAGGAACGAAACAAATATTACGAAGCGGTTACATGGGATTGAATGAGATGTTACGATATTGTTACGTTTGTATTTCAAGAAATAGTCTGTATTTAAGAAAAAACGGAACCGGTTAAATGCAGGTTTGACAGTGAAAGTGGCTTCACTGCTTATGTTTGCCTTCATCAGAGATCAAGTCGGCCCCGGATGGTTCTGTTTAAGCGACAATAGCTATGGTTTCTGTTGTCAAACAGCCCGGTCATAGACCTTTTGCCTTTAGTCGAATACGTTTTCGCCCTTGGTCAAAAGCCCTTTCGACACAGGTCAAAAACCTTTTCGACTAAGGGCAAAAAGGTAAGGAGTGGTAGAAATAGCTGTTAATACCTGTGTATTTGTTGATTAATTGATATTGTAGTATCCTTGTTTTTCATTTAATATATATAGGTGGACGTGAAGATGGGGGCATGGCCAACCCGAATCTGGGCGAGACAGGGTGAAGGCAAATTTTTGAGGTGAAGGCAGTCCGGTTGTCTGCCTTCACCCTTGTATGACATGATAATCGAAAAGTGTCAAAGGGTGGGTGAAGTTGAAATGATTCATATCTGCCTAAAAATGAACTTA
>OGHL01002002.1_pt1 | contig 10855 bp, 8 predicted proteins | sample 1571391 | NCBI WGS metagenome assembly OGHL01 (sample SAMEA2581948, study PRJEB24529) | metagenome | biome: Human gut stool | place: China | collected 2011 | reverse complement strand
GAGCGTTAATTTCAAAAATAACGAGTGCAGCTTCTGTTACGCCTGCGCGCAGGCTTGCCCCGAATCGCTATTTTCTCCGCGCCACACCAGGGCCTGGGATTTGCAGTTCACCATTGGGGACGCGTGCCTGGCGTATCAGTCAGTTGAATGCCGCCGCTGTCAGGATAGCTGTGAGCCAATGGCAATTATCTTTCGCCCGACGCTCTCCGGGATCTACCAGCCGCAACTTAATAACAAACTTTGCAACGGATGTGGAGCATGTGCAGCCAGCTGTCCGGTATCAGCCATAACTGCGGAGTATCTCCATGCACACTAACTGGCAAGTTTGCAGCCTGGTCGTGCAGGCCAAAAGCGAACGAATTTCAGACATCAGCACCCAACTGAACGCCTTTCCCGGCTGTGAAGTTGCTGTCAGCGACGCGCCGAGCGGTCAGTTGATTGTGGTGGTGGAAGCAGAAGACAGCGAAACGCTGATCCAAACCATTGAGTCAGTACGCAACGTAGAGGGCGTGCTGGCGGTGTCGCTGGTTTATCACCAGCAGGAAGAGCAAGGTGAGGAAACACCATGAAACTCAGTCGTCGTAGCTTTATGAAAGCTAACGCCGTTGCGGCCGCTGCGGCGGCTGCCGGTCTCAGCGTGCCGGGCGTTGCCCGCGCCGTTGTTGGTCAGCAGGAAGCCATCAAATGGGATAAAGCGCCGTGCCGTTTCTGCGGTACTGGTTGCGGCGTTCTGGTCGGAACGCAGCAGGGACGTGTGGTGGCCTGTCAGGGCGACCCGGACGCACCGGTTAACCGTGGCCTGAACTGCATTAAGGGCTATTTCCTGCCCAAAATCATGTACGGTAAAGACCGTTTGACGCAGCCGCTGCTGCGTATGAAAAACGGTAAATATGACAAAGAAGGCGAATTTACCCCAATCACCTGGGATCAGGCCTTCGATGTGATGGAAGAGAAATTCAAAACCGCCCTGAAAGAAAAAGGGCCGGAATCGATCGGTATGTTCGGTTCTGGTCAGTGGACTATCTGGGAAGGTTATGCCGCGTCCAAGCTGTTTAAAGCGGGCTTCCGTTCGAACAACATCGACCCGAACGCACGTCACTGTATGGCGTCGGCAGTAGTTGGCTTTATGCGTACCTTTGGTATGGATGAGCCGATGGGCTGCTATGACGACATCGAGCAGGCTGACGCGTTTGTGCTGTGGGGCGCTAACATGGCGGAGATGCACCCGATCCTCTGGTCACGCATCACTAACCGTCGTCTCTCTAACCAGAACGTCACCGTGGCGGGCATCTTCCAGGATGAGGACGCCGCCGACAACAGCGGTGCGGATACCGGCACCAGCGCCGATACAGCAGAAAAAGCACGCTATAACGCCATCGCCAACGAAAACGAGAGCCAGACCCTCTGGCGCGCCGTGGGCGTGGGCGGCGTGGCCGGTGTGAGCAAATCCGCCATCCGCGACAGCTACGCCAAGTGCCGCCTGTCCGGCTCCAAGCAGGTGGGCGGCGTTGCCGGCAGCGGCGCCACCATTGAAAACTGCCGTGCCATGGTCATGATCGAGAGCGGCAGCGAGCAGATCGGCGCGATCGCCGGTATCGTAGACGACCCGCTGGACGGCAGCGTGACCGGCAACACCTTTGTGGATACGGGCACCGCCGGCATCGACAGCGTAAGCTACAAGGGCATTGCCGAGCCGCTGAGCTATGCGGATTTTGCCGCGCAGGAGAACCTGCCCAGTGATTTCTCAAGCCTCTGCATCCGCTTTGTGACCGAGGACGACTCGCTGGTGCAGCAGTATTACATTCCCTACGGCAGCGATTTCCCGACCGACCAGCTCCCGCCGGTGCCCCATCATGAGGGCCAGTACGGCAGCTGGGAGGATGTGGACCTGACCAACATGACCTTTGACGCCACGATCCATGCCGAGTACAACAGCATGAACACTGTGCGCCAGAGTCAGGAGAAGCGCAGCGGCCGCTCCATCGTTCTGGTGGAGGGCAGCTTTGATACGACCGATGAGCTGATGCTTCATGAGATCGACGATGCGCCCCAGACCTTCGGCACTCTGGTCGAGGCCTGGGGGCTGGAGCTGCCCGCCGACACGGGCCACACCCTGCGCTACATGCCGCCCGAGACAACCGACAACACCGTGCTGTGGGTCAAGACCGATGCAGGCTGGCAGCAGGCTGAAACGAGTGTGGACGGCAGCTACCTGACCTGCACCGCACCTGCGGGCACCACGGCGTTTGCCGCCGTGCAGGCCCCCGCAAGCAAGGTGCCCCTGCTCGCGGCCGCCTGCGGCGCCGCAGCCGCACTGCTGCTGGTGATTTTGTTCCTCGCCCGCAAGAAGAAAAAGAAGAAGGCCGCCGCAAAGAAAACCGCCTAAAGCCCTGCCGATGCTCGTCATCGACCTGCGTATGCGGCAGATGCCTTGCACAAAAAAACCGCTGCAGCACAGAAACCTGTGCTGCAGCGGTTTTTGGTTTCAGCAGCTTTCTATAAACGCCTTAAAAATCTTTCGGCTGTCCTCATTCACGCGGAACGAAAATTCGGGGTGCCACTGCACAGCCCAGACAAACCTTTTATCAGACAGGCATACGGCCTCCGTCAGTCCATCCTCCGAGACAGCCATAGCCGCCAACCCCGGTGCAAGCGTTTTTATCGCCTGATGGTGCAGGCTGTTCACAGCCAGCGTATCCTTGCCCAAAAGTGCCCAAAGCGGGCTGCCGGCCGTCAGCGTCACACTGTGTACCGGCGCGTCGTAGGGCGGCGTCTGGTGGTGGTTTGCCGCCGAGGGGTGCTCAGCGGGCAGGTCCTGATACAGTGTGCCGCCAAGATGGGCGTTCAAAAACTGAATGCCGCGGCAGATGCCCAGCACGGGCTTGTCCGCCGCCAGCACAAGATCGAGCAGCCGTGTCTCCATCGCATCGCGCGCAGGGCAGGTCTCACCGCACTGCGGCGTCGGCGCGGCACCGTACAGGGCAGGGGAAACATCCTGCCCGCCCGTCAGCAAAAAGCCATCGCAGGCATCGGCCAGCTGCCGCAGTGCAGCGGCATCATCCGTCAGCGGCAGCATAACGGGCACGCCGCCTGCCTGCTCCACGCCCTGCATATAGCCGGGCAGCATCCAGTAACTCTCGCGCGCCTCATCCACCAGCGGCACGATCCCAATCAAAGGCTGTTTCATTCTTCTACCCACACCTCACTGTAAAAAATAAAACAGAGAAGCCCTTGCGTGACTTCTCTGTCCGTTATGCTGATTATACCGCAACGCGCGGCGGATTGCAAGCCCTTACATCGGCGGGTGGCTGCTTTGGAACCGCTTGTCGGGCGGCAGGGTCGTATATTTGTCGTACAGCTCCCGCAGCAGCACGGTACGGCGTACCATGCCGATAAACACATTGCGGTCATCCACCACCGGCACAAAGTTCTGGTCGATGGCCGCCTTGAGCAGGGTCGCCATATCGGTCGTGACCGTCACGGGCTTATAGTCGCGGCGGCGGGGAAAGCTCGAGATCGGCACATCCTCGCTGGCCTCCAGATCCAACCCGTGCAGATTTTTCATCGCCCAGAGGATATCCCCCTCGGTGATGCTGCCCACATATTCGCCGTTGCGTTTCAGCACCGGGATGGTGGCATAGCGCTGGTTTGACCATTTTTCAAGTGTCTGGCGCAGGGTGAAATCCTCGTAAATGTACAGGACATCCTGCTTGGGTGTCAAAAAGAATAAAAGGTTCATGCTTTAAACTGCACTCCTTTGGCAATGTTGTCATACTTCTGTAACCAGTATATACGCTTTGCCTGTAAACTTTGTGAATGGAATGTTAAATCCGCGCCACAAAATAAATTTCTCCGAAATCTCTGTTCAAGCGGGGAAAAAAGGTGTATAATAGCTAATGATTCATATCGTGCAGCTACGGCCTTAGCCGCAGCTAACCCTGTAAAGGAGGATCGCAGATGATCACCAAGGTCAATCCCTATGGACATATTTCGCTGACGAACGACTACTTCTCCGGCCTGGTGGAGCAGGCCGCCAAGCAGTGCTACGGCATTGCCGCCATGGGTCAGGCCCCGGCCGAAAGCGTTGTACGCAGCGCCCTGCGCACCGGCAGTCTGCCGCCGAAGGGTGTCACCGTCACGCAGGAGGGCGGCAAGCTGGTCATCGCCCTGCACATCAAGGTCGGGTTCGGCCTGAATATTTCGACCATCACCCAGAGCATTACCCACCGCGTCAAAGACGAAGTTGAACTTGCCACCGGCTTAAAGGTCGCCCGCATTGATGTCTATGTGGACGATGTCATTGCCGACTAAAGACTGTTTTTACCCAGAAAATATGAGGTGTAACGAAACCATGATTACTGGCCAGACCCTGCGTGACGCCATCCTTTCCGGCGCCAACAATATTGCCAACCAGCGCACCCGCGTGGATGAGCTGAATGTTTTCCCCGTGCCGGACGGTGATACCGGCACGAACATGAGCATGACCATCGGCGCAGCCCGCGCCGAGCTGGAGGCCATGTCCGACAGCTGCACCGTGGCCGAGGCCAGCAAGACCGCTGCCTCCGCCATGCTGCGCGGCGCACGCGGCAACTCCGGCGTTATCACAAGCCTTTTGTTCCGCGGCTTCTCCAAGGCGCTGAAGGATAAGACCGAGGCCTCCGCCGCCGACCTTGCCGCCGCGCTGCAGCAGGGTGTCGAGGCCGCCTACAAGGCCGTCATGAAGCCCACCGAGGGCACCATTCTGACCGTCTCCCGTCTGGCAGCCGAGAAGGCCGCCGAATGCACCGGCATGGAGGTCCCCGCCATGTGGGACGCCACCCTGCAGGCCGGTCAGGCTGCGCTGGACGATACCCCCAACCTGCTGCCCGTGCTGAAAAAGGCCGGCGTCGTGGACGCCGGCGGTCAGGGCATCATGCTGATCTTTGAGGGCATGAAGCAGGTATTCGACGGCGGCGAGATCATCGCCGGTGCCGAGGTCGCCGCCAAGCCCAAGGTCTCCAGCGAGGCCGCCGGCAAGGGCGTCTTTGCCGATGACCTGATGAAGGTCGAGGACATCAAGAACGGCTACTGCACCCAGTTCCTGCTGCACAAGGACGAGGGTGCCAGCGTTACCCGTCTGCGCGCCTTCCTTGAGTCCAACGGTGACTCCGTTGTCGTGATCGAGGACGATGATGTGGCCAACTGCCATGTCCACACCTCCGACCCCGGCATGATGCTGAGCGAGGCCATCAAGTACGGCTACCTGACCAATTTTAAAATCGAAAACATGCATGAGCAGTTCCTCGCCCGCCAGAAGCAGGCCAAGGGTCTGGAGAAACAGGCCGAGGCCGAGGAGAACCAGACGAGCGAGTTCACCTACGCCGCCGTTGACCCCGAGCGCGAGTACGGCTTTGTGGCTGTGGCCGCCGGTGAGGGCCTGAAGGCTGTGTTCGGCGATCTGGGCGTGGATGCCGTTGTCAGCGGCGGCCAGACGATGAACCCCTCCACCGAGGACATTCTGGCCGCCATCCAGAGCGTGCCCGCCAAGACTGTGCTCGTCCTGCCCAACAACAAGAACATCATCATGGCCTCTGAGCAGGCCCAGAAGCTGGCCGACCGCAAGGTCATCGTGCTGCCCACCCGCACCGTGCCCCAGGGCATGACGGCCATGCTGAACTTTGACCCCGACCTGAAGCCGGAGGAGAACGCTGTTGCCATGATGCAGGCGGCCGACCATGTCAACACCGGTCTGATCACCTATGCCGCCCGCGACAGCGAGTTTGACGGCAAGCCCATCAAGAAGGGCGAGATCATGGCGCTGGAGAACGGCAAGATCGTGGCCACCGGCACCGATCTGGTCAAGACGACCTACCGTCTGGCCCGCGCCATGAAGAAGAAGGACACCCAGTTCATCACGGTCATTTCCGGCTGTGATGTCAGTGATGAGGACGCCGAAAAGACGACCGATCTGGTGCGCGCCAAGTGCGGCGGCAACATTGAGGTCAGCCACATCAGCGGCGGCCAGCCGGTCTACTACTACATGATCTCTGTAGAGTGATCCGGACGCTATAACATAAAAAGGCGAATTTGGGGAGGTTCCGAGTTCGCCTTTTTTGGTATATAATTTGCCCCGCAGGCCGATGACGAGCATCGGCCCCTACACAGCAACCTTCCGCGAAAGGAGGTCCCGCGATGGCCACCATCAACGATTCCTTCCAATACCTCAAGGGCGTCGGCCCGGCCTTTGCCAAAAAGTTTGAAAAGCTCGGCATCCATACCATCCGCGACCTGCTTTTGTGCTACCCGCGCAAATACATTGACTACACCCAGCCCTACACCGTTGTGTCAGCACCCTATGACACCGACTGCTGCGTGCGCGCCACCGTGCTGCAGAAGGAGCCGCCCCGCCGCATCACCGGCGGGCGCGTCATGAGCCGCGTACTGGCGGCGGATGATTCCGGCATCCTGACCCTGACATGGTTCAACGCGGCCTACGCGGCCGACAATCTTACGGTGGGGGAGAGCTACTACTTTGAGGGGCGCATCGGCGGGGCGCTGACCCGCCGTGAGCTGCTGCATCCGCTGGTGCGCACTGAGGCACAGGTTGCGGCCTGCCCCTTCGTGGCGGTCTATCCCGGCACAGAGGGGCTGCCTGCCAGCCGCCATGCGGCCTGCGCCCACGCAGCGCTTGCCTATGCGGACGAGCTGACCGACCCGCTGCCCCCCGCACTGCTGACCCGCTACCGGATGCCCGCCAAGGCGCAGGCGGTGCGCGCCATCCATGCCCCGCAGAACGCCGCCGACCTCGCCGCCGCAAGGCGCAGGCTCATCTTTGAGGAGCTGTATCTGCTGCAGATCGGCATCTTTCTTTTACGCAGCCACGGGCGCAACCGAACCAGCGCGCCGATGCACCCGCTGGATCTGGGGCCGTTCTGGCGCAGTCTGCCGTACCCGCCCACCGGGGCGCAGCGCCGATCAACTGAGGAGATCGTGGGTGACCTGTGCGGCGAGGTGCCGATGAACCGGCTTTTGCAGGGCGATGTCGGCAGCGGCAAAACACTCGTTGCCGCTGCGGCCATCTGGTTCGCCGCCCAGAATGGCTGGCAGAGCGCCCTGCTGGCCCCGACCGAGATTTTGGCCCGGCAGCATGCCGCAACGCTGGCCGACCGGCTGGAGCCGTTCGGCGTCAATGTCACGCTGCTGGTCGGCGGCATGAAGGCCAAGGAGAGGCGCATCGCACTGTCGGCCATTGCGGACGGCCGCGCCGGTCTTGTTGTCGGCACCCATGCGGTTTTAACCGATACGGTGGAATTTAAAAATCTCGGCCTTGCCATCGTGGACGAGCAGCACCGCTTCGGCGTGCGGCAGCGCGGCCTGCTGGCCGGTAAGGCACAAAGCCCGCATCTGCTGGTCATGAGCGCAACGCCCATCCCGCGCACGCTGGGGCTTTTGATGTACGGCGACCTCGACATCTCCGTGCTGGACGAGCTGCCCCCAGGCCGCAAGCCGGTCAAGACATGGTTCATCACCGGCAAAAAGCGGCGGGACATGTACGGCTTTCTCGACAAGCAGATCGAGGCCGGGCATCAGGTGTACATCGTCTGCCCCGCCATTGAGGAAAACGAGACCTCCGGCGGCCTGCAGGCCGTGACGACCTATTATACCGAGACCGCCTGTGCGCTGCTGCCCCACCGCCGCATCGGCCTGCTGCACGGCAAGCTCAAACCCAAGGAAAAGGACGAGGTCATGCAGAAATTCAAGGCAGGGGAGCTGGATGTGCTGGTCTCGACCACCGTCATCGAGGTCGGCGTCGATGTCCCCAACGCCACGGTCATGGTCATTGAGAACGCCGAGCGGTTCGGCCTGTCGGCCCTGCACCAGCTGCGCGGGCGCGTGGGCCGCGGCGCGGCAGACTCCTGCTGCATTTTGATCTCTGACAATGTGAATGAGCCGGTGCGGGAGCGGCTGCAGTTTTTGTGCCGCACCCCGGACGGCTTTGCCGTGGCAAAGTACGATCTGGAAACGCGCGGCCCGGGTGATTTCTTCGGCGCCGCCCAGCACGGCCTGCCGACGCTGCGGGTCGCAGATCTTGTGCAGGACACCAAAACACTGCGGGTCGCACAGGACGAGGCCAAGGCCCTGCTTGCGAAGGATCCGAACCTCATCGACCCGGCCCACCGTGCGCTCTCCGATGAGGTGGAGCGGCTGTTTGAGACCGCCGGGGCGATGAACTGAGGCCTTTGGCTTCCCCTGAGGGGGAAGCTGTCACCGAAGGTGACTGATGAGGGGCAGACTTACTGCGGCCGCCCATGTATGGGCAATAATGGAACCGCTGCCCCTCATCCGTCTGCGGTCGGGGCCGCAGACACCTTCCCCCAAGAGGGAAGGCAGCGCACCCGAAAACACCACTCCCACCGCCAAAAAATCCTGCATATCCCTTTTATTTCCCCGCAAAGTTTGGTATACTGATAGGTAACTTTACAAAGGAAACCTTTGCCTATGAAAAAATTCTGCGCGATACTCTTTTCCTTCGTGCTTATTGTGGTGCTGGCCCTGCCGGCGGCCGCAGAAGGGGAGAGCGCTGCCCTCTCTGACACAGCCCCGGCACTTACGGCCCCGGCTGCCTATGTGGTCAACCTCGACACGAACATCGTTGTCTATGACAAAAACAGCGAGGTGCCGCTTTCGGCTGCGAGCCTGACCAAGATGATGACAACGCTGCTTCTGCTGGAAAGCTATCAGGACCAGCTCGACTCGATCAGCCTGACTGCGCCGAGTTATATCTATGATCTGATCTGGGAGCAAAGCACCAACGCCTCGACCGCTGACATCCGCCGGGGCGAGACGCAGAGCCTGCGCAATCTGCTGTACGCCATGCTGCTGCCCAGCGGCAACGAGGCTGCCTACATCGTGGCCGACTATATGGGCGGCGGCAGCATTGACAACTTTGTTGCGATGATGAACGATGAGGCCGCCGCCATAGGCTGCACCGGCACGACCTTTGTGGACCCCTGCGGCCTGAACCCCAACAACATCACCACCGCGCGGGATGCCTACCTGATCCTGCGGGCGCTGACGGCCTACGATGTGTTTGCCACCGTTGCCGGCACCCCGACCTACGACATGGGCACCAACAGCCGCTACACAACACCCGGCACCTATATTTTGCAGAACACCGACAAACTCATCACCAACAGCAGCTACCACCGGGACTACACCAAGGGCGGCAAGACCGGCAGCCTTGGCGAATGGCAGAACTTTGCGGGCTGGCACAGTCAGGACGGTGAAAGCTACATCAGCGTTGTGCTGAATGTGCCGATGGAAAGCGATGAGGGCGGCCGCCCCGCCCTGCTTGAGACCGGCACCCTGATGGACTGGGTGTTTGCGACCTACACCATCGCCCCCGCGCTGGATCCCACCCAGCCCATCACCGAGGTCCGGGTCGCCTACTCTACACAGGCCGACACCGTCATGCTCTACCCGGTCGATAACATGATGACCCTGCTGCCACGGGAGGGCGGCGCAGCCCTGACCGAGCAGGTATTCCATGTGCCGGATCAGTTGCCTGCCCCCATAAAGCAGGGCGATGTCGTGGGCACCGTGACACTGACCATTCAGGGCGAGATCATCGGTACCACAGACCTGATCGCGGGCAGCGATGTCTCGCGCAATCAGCTTTTGTATACGCTGTCCCGCGTGCGGGAGTTTTTTTCCAGCACGTATTGCAAGGTAGTCGTTATGCTGACGATGCTCGTCATCGGCGTCTATCTGATTTTTACCGTCGGCCGCATCCTGCGTATCTGGAGCAAGGAAATGTAAGCCGAATCAATGGAGGTTTTTACCATGTTGGATGTAAAACGCAATCTGACCACCATGACCGATTTTTATGAGCTTACCATGTCGGCAGGCTATCTGGACGAGGGCTATGTCGATAAGATCGCCGTCTTTGATATGTTCTTCCGCCGCGTGCCGGACGGCGGCGGCTACGCCGTCATGGCCGGTCTGCAGCAGTTCATTGACGCGGTGGATCATCTTGAATTTACCGATGAGGACATTGCCTACCTGCGCTCCACCAAGACCTTTGATGAAAGGTTTCTGGACTATCTGGCCAGCTTCAAGCTGCACTGCAACATCTGGGCCATTGAGGAGGGCATGCCGATCTTCCCGCAGGAGCCGATCGTCACGGTCGAGGGCCCTGCCATCGAGTGCCAGCTGCTGGAAACGCTGCTGCTCGTCACCTTCAACCATCAGTGCCTGATTGCCACCAAGGCCAGCCGCATCGTCCGCTCCGCTGCCGGCCGCCCGGTCATGGAGTTCGGCGCACGCCGCGCCCAAGGCTATGACGCTGCCTACTTCGGCGCGCGCGCCTCCTACATTGGCGGCTGCGGCTCCACCTCCTGCGTCATGGCGGCGCGCGACTTCGGCATCCCGGCCTCCGGCACGATGGCACACAGCTGGGTCCAGATGTTCCCGACCGAGTATGATGCCTTCAAAAAATACGCCGAGCTGTACCCCGATGCCTGCGTGCTGCTGGTGGACACCTACAACGTGCTGCGCCACGGCGTACCCGATGCGATCAAGGTCTTTGACGAGGTGCTCAAGCCGATGGGCAAGCGCCCCAAGGGCATCCGCATCGACTCCGGCGACATCGCCTACCTGTCCAAGAAGGCCCGCAAGATGCTTGATGAGGCCGGCTACCCCGACTGCACGATCTGCGCGTCCAACTCTCTGGATGAGTACATCGTCCGCGATCTGATCCTGCAGGGTGCCCGCGTGGACAGCTTCGGCATCGGAGAGAATATGATCACCGCCAAGAGCGACCCCGTGTTCGGCGGCGTGTACAAGCTGGCCGCCGTGAAAGAGGACGACGGCAGCT
>OGHL01002000.1_pt1 | contig 10856 bp, 8 predicted proteins | sample 1571391 | NCBI WGS metagenome assembly OGHL01 (sample SAMEA2581948, study PRJEB24529) | metagenome | biome: Human gut stool | place: China | collected 2011 | reverse complement strand
GAAATCCATCTTGCGGTCGATCGACTGGATGATGAAGATCTTGTTGCCCGACTTGTTGCCCACCGACTTCACGACCATGTCCTGCGGGCGGATGATCTCCTTCTCCTCGACATAGGCGCGGATCAGCTTGATGAACTCGGCGCCGAACTTCTTCGCCTTGCCGACGCCGACGCCCGAGATGTTCTGCATCTCGTCGAGCGTCACGGGATACTGGATCGACATATCTTCGAGCGACGGGTCCTGGAACACGACGAACGGCGGCAGATTGTGCTGCTTGGCGACCTTCTTGCGCAGGTCTTTGAGCATCGAGAAAAGCTCCTCGTCGGCCGCACCCCCGCGTCCGCCCGCCGGTGCGGCGGCTTCGGCCTCGCGCTCCTCGGCGTCGTAGTCGTGGTCGAGCGTAATCATCACGGGGAAGGGCGAACGGAGATACTCCTCGCCCTTGGCGTTGATCGAAATCAATCCGTAATTCTCGATATTCTTGTCGGCCAGCCCCAGGATCAACGCCTGACGCATCACCGCACCCCAATATTTGGCGTCGTGCTCCTCGCCCGCACCGAACCATTCGAGCTTGTTGTGGCCGTAGCTCTTGATCTGCGCCGTCAGCCGGCCCGTCAGCAGGTTGGTCAGGTGATCGACCTTGAACTTGTCGCCGATGGCACGCAGCGCTTCGAGCGCCAGCACGAGCGACGCCCGCGCATCGACCTTCGGTTTGGGATGACGGCAGTTGTCGCAATTGCAGCAGTTGTCCTCCGTATACTCCTCGCCGAAATAGTGCAGCAGCGTCTTGCGGCGGCACATCGAACTCTCGGCATAAGAGACCGTCTCCTGCAACAGCAATTTGCCGATCTCCTGCTCGGCGATCGGTTTGCCCTGCATGAACTTTTCGAGTTTCTGGATATCCTTGTAACTGTAAAAGGCCAGACAGTGACCCTCGCCGCCGTCGCGTCCCGCACGACCCGTCTCCTGATAATACCCTTCGAGCGACTTGGGAATGTCGTAATGGATGACGAACCGCACGTCGGGCTTGTCGATACCCATGCCGAAAGCGATCGTGGCGACGATCACATCGGCGCGCTCCATCAGGAAATCGTCCTGATTCTTGGCGCGCGTGGCCGCATCCATGCCCGCATGATAGGGCAACGCCTTGACGCCGTTGGCTACCAGCAGCTCGGCCAATTCCTCGACCTTCTTGCGGCTCAGACAATAGATGATGCCGCTGCGCCCCTCCTTCTGCTTGATGAAGCGGATGATGTCGCGGTCCACGTCGTTCTTGGGACGGATTTCGTAATAGAGATTCGGACGGTTGAACGACGATTTGAAAACCGAGGCGTCGTTCATGCCGAGGTTCTTCTGGATGTCCAGCTGCACCTTCGGCGTGGCCGTCGCCGTCAGGGCGATCAGCGGCGCCGTGCCGATCTCGTTGATGATCGGGCGGATGCGGCGGTACTCCGGACGGAAATCGTGGCCCCACTCCGAAATGCAGTGCGCCTCGTCGATGGCGTAGAACGATATCTTGATTTTGCGCAGAAACGCGACGTTGTCCTCCTTGGTAAGCGACTCGGGGGCGAAATAGAGCAACTTGGTGCGCCCCTCCAACACGTCGGCGCGCACCTTCGCCACGGCGGTCTTGTTGAGCGACGAATTGAGGAAATGGGCGATGCCCGACTCCGACGAGAAAGTGCGCATGGCGTCCACCTGATTCTTCATCAGGGCGATCAGCGGCGAAATGATGATCGCCACGCCGTCCATCAGCAGCGCCGGCAGCTGGTAACAGAGCGACTTGCCGCCGCCCGTGGGCATCAGCACGAACGTGTCTTTTCCAGCAAGCACATTGCGGATTACAGCCTCTTGATTGCCTTTGAACGACGAAAAGCCGAAATACTCCTTGAGCTTCCCGTGTAACAAAGTATCTTCGATTTGCTTCATTGTGCTTACAGACTCCTTAGTGAAATGAAATTTTATGTAAAGATAAAAAATATTTCGGAAAAAAACATAACTTTGTGAAAATTTATCAAAAGAAATGCGCCTTTTCACAAGCGAACTCGTCAAGAAATACAAAGCCCGCACGGTCGTCAACCACGTCTCGATCGACGTCAACCAGGGAGAGATCGTCGGACTGCTGGGGCCCAACGGCGCGGGAAAGACCACCACGTTCTACATGATCGTCGGGCTGATAAAGCCGAACGAGGGGAAAATCTTCCTCGAAGACAACGAGGGCCGCGTCGCCGAACTGACCGACGAACCGGTCTACCGCCGCGCGCAGATGGGCGTGGGGTATCTGGCGCAGGAGGCTTCGGTCTTCCGCCGGCTGAGCGTCGAGGACAACATCCGCGCCGTACTCGAAATGACCCGTTTCTCGAAGGAGTATCAGGCCGAGCGCGTCGAGGCGCTCATCAAGGAGTTCCGCTTGGAGAAGGTGCGCAAAAGCATGGGCATCCAGCTTTCGGGCGGCGAGCGCCGCCGCACGGAGATCGCCCGCGCCGTGGCGATCAATCCGGCGTTCATCCTGCTCGACGAACCCTTCGCCGGCGTCGACCCGATCGCCGTGGAGGACATCCAGTCGATCGTCGCCACGCTCAAAAACAAGAATATCGGCGTCATCATCACCGACCACAATGTCGACGAGACGCTCGCGATCACCGACCGCGCCTACCTGCTCTACGAGGGCAAGGTGCTCAAAACGGGTTCGCCGGAGGAGCTGGCCGCCGACCCCGAAGTGCGCAAACGCTATCTGGGCAAGCACTTCGAACTGCGCCGCAGCCCGACGATCGACCGCCTACGGCAGCAGGGCGCCGAAGCGCAGCGCTCCGTTTCGGAAACCGATGCCGAAGCTACGCACGAGTAGCCCGACACGCCGCCGCACGAATACATACAACGACCGAATAGTTAAACCACTGCGAACGACTCTATGGATAGATCCGTCCCGCCGGGGGAGATACAAGGAGAGCTTACTCCCCCCTGCTCGAAAAGTTACGCGCAGCGCGCCCTCGCGGCGGCGCTTCTGGCAGAGGGAGAATCCACACTGCGTAACATCGAACTGTGCGACGACACCCGCTCGGCCATGCGCTGCATCGAAGCGCTGGGTGCCGACGTCACGGTCGTCGACCCTCATACACTGAAAATACGGGGCGGTCTGGCCCCGCGCGGGCGCACGCTCCACGTGGGCGAATCGGGTCTTTCGACCCGGCTGTTCACGCCGATCGCAGCCCTTGCGGGCGTTCCGCTTCGCATCGAGGGCGATGGGACGCTGCTGCGCCGCCCGATGACGATGATGATCGCCCCGCTCCGGCAGCTGGGCGTCGAGGTGCGCCACCGCGACGGGTTCCTCCCGTTCGACGTCTGCGGCCCGCTGCACAGCGCGACGGTCGAGGTCGACGGTTCGGTCTCGTCGCAGTTCATCACCGGCCTGCTGCTCGCGCTGCCGGCCGCCCGCGGCGAATTCACGATCGACGTGCGGCGCGCCGTCTCCACACCTTATATCGATATGACGGTCGAGGCGGCACACCGCTTCGGTGCGGAGATCCTCCACAACGGCTACACCCAGTTCTACATCGAAGGCGGCCAGCGCTACCGACCGACCGATTACAGCATCGAAGGCGACTGGAGCGCCGCCGCCACGCTGCTCGTGGCGGGAGCCGTTGCCGGCGAAGTGACGCTGCACAACGTGTCGATCCTTTCGAAGCAGGCCGACACGGCCGTCTGCACCGCATTGGTACGGGCAGGCGCGGAGCTGATCCACGAAGCGGATCGCATCACCGTCCGCCGCCGTCCGCTCCGGGCCTTCGAGTTCGACGCCACGCAGTGCCCCGACCTCTTCCCGCCGCTGGCGGCGCTGGCCGCCGCCTGCGAAGGCGAAAGCCTCATCACAGGCACGTCGCGCCTTGCGCACAAGGAGAGCGACCGCGCCGAGACGCTGCGCGAGGAGTACGCCAAGGTCGGCATCGAGATCGACCTCTCGACGCCCGACGTCATGCGCATCCGCGGCAGTGCGATCCGTCCGGCACGGGTATTCAGCCACGGCGACCACCGCATCGCCATGTCGATGGCCGTCTCGGCGTTGCGTTCGTCGGGTGCGATCACGATCGAAGGGGCCGAAGCGGTGGCCAAGAGCTATCCGCGTTTCTTCGAAGACCTGGAATCGCTGCGCGTAAATTAATCATGACTGCTATATCTAACTTTACACCTCGTCGGTTTTTCGGACCGCTGCACACGCCCGCTTGTCGGAGCGTTCGCGGCTATGCCGCGTTTACAGATTGGACCCACCCCCAAACCCCTGCCTTAGCGGGGGCTTCGGGCAAGGCCCGCCTGGCTGGCAGGGCTTTGAGGTGCGGCGGTGTAGAATGGCATGTAGCAGCCTTAACCGATCCATACCTATGAACAGTTTCGGCACTCTCTTCCGCATCACCCTTTGGGGCGAATCCCACGGTCCGCAGGTCGGCGTCACGCTCGACGGCGTACCGGCCGGGCTTCCGCTCGACATTCCCGATTTCGAAGCCGACCTGGCCCGACGCCGCAGCGGCGCCAAAGGGACGACGCCGCGCCAGGAAAACGACCTGCCGCAGATCGTGTCGGGACTCTACAAGGGACACACCACGGGCGCACCGCTGACGCTCGTCTTCGAAAACGCCAACACCCGTTCGGGCGACTACGACAACCTGCTCACGCAGCCCCGTCCTTCGCACGCCGACCGCACGGCGGCCGTCAAGTTCGAAGGGTGGAACGACCCGCGGGGCGGTGGCCACTTCTCGGGCCGACTGACGCTGGCACTCGTAGCCGCGGGCGTCGTAGCGAAAAAAATACTCGGCGGTGCGACCTTCTCCACGCGGTTGACCGCCGTCGGCGGCCAGACCGATCCGGCACGGTTCGACGACGCGATCGACGACGCCCTGCGCGACGAAGACTCCGTGGGCGGCATCGTCGAATGCCGCGTAGCGGGCATCCCCGCCGGCTGGGGCGAACCCTTTTTCGACTCGGTCGAAAGCGCGGCGGCACACCTGCTCTTCGCCATCCCCGCGATCAAAGGGGTGGAGTTCGGCGACGGGTTTGCCGCAGCAGCCCTGCGCGGTTCCGCCCATAACGACCCGATCGCCGACGCCGACGGCCGCACGGCGACCAACCATGCGGGCGGCATCGCGGGCGGCATAACCAACGGCAACGAACTCGTCGTGCGCGCGGCCGTGAAACCGACGGCCAGCATCGCCCGCGAACAGCAGACCTTCGACTTCGCCGCCGGCCGCGTCGCACCGCTCCGCATACGGGGACGGCACGACGCCTGCATCGCCCTGCGTGCGGCCGTCGTCGTCGAAGCGGCGATGGCCGTCGCACTCGCCGACTTCAAACTCCGCGACCGATGCCGACGCGCCGCGAAGTGATCGACCGCATCCGCCGTGCGATCGCGCCGCTCTACGAGCCGCGCGAAGCCGAGCAGATCGCCCGCCGCTTCACCTTCGAGCGGTGCGGCATCACGCTGACGCAATACGTCGTCGCCCCCGAAGCGCAGGCCGACATCCCCGACCTCGAAGAGTCCGTCCGCCAGTTGGCCGCCGGACGCCCCGTGCAATACGTGCTGGCGCATACCGAGTTCTGCGGCATGACCTTCGAAGTCGGCGAAGGCGTTCTGATCCCGCGTCCCGAAACCGAGGAGCTGGTCGCAGCCGCCGCGGCCGGAGCTGTCGCCGGAGCCGCAGCGCTCGACGTGGGAACCGGAAGCGGCTGCATCGCCGTAAGTCTCGCGCGGCTTATCCCCGATGCGCGCGTAACGGCCGTCGACCTCTCGCCGCAGGCACTCGCCGTCGCACGCCGCAATGCCGTGCGGCTGGGCGCCGAAGTACGCTTCGTGCAGGCCGACGCATTGGCCGGCTTGCACGAACTGCCCGACGCGGCGTTCGACCTCATCGTCTCCAATCCGCCCTACGTGCCGCAGAGCGACCGCGCGGCGATGCACGTCAACGTGCGGGACTACGAACCGCCCGAAGCGCTCTTCGTCCCCGACGACGATCCGCTGCGCTTCTACCGCGCGATCGGCCGCGCCGCACGCCGGCTGCTGCGCCCCGACGGACGGCTCTGGTTCGAAATCTACGAACGGCTGGCTGACGAGACGGCGCGGCTGCTCGCCGACGAAGGGTTCGGCGACATCGCCGTGCGACGCGACATCAACGACAAACCGAGAATACTATGCTGTACGGCAAGAAAATAAACGCGGTGCCCCGCACCAAGACACCGGAACAGGCGCTCGCTGCGCTGATGCGCCTCTGCGCCCGCGCCGAACGCTCGGAGGAGGACGCACGCCGGCTGATGACGCGCTGGGGCGTAGCACCGGCCGACCGGGAACGGGTGCTCGAACGTTTGCGCCGCGACCGATTCATCGACGACGCCCGCTACGCCGAAGCCTTCGTGCGCGAAAAGATCAACCTCAGCGGCTGGGGCGCACGCAAGATCGCCGACGCGCTGCACCGCAAACGCATCGCCCGCGAGACGATCGAGCGCGCGCTCGCGGCGCTCGATGCCGGTACGGCACGCGAACGGCTGGCCGACCTGCTGCGCCGCAAGGTGCGCACCACCCGCGCCGCAACACCTTATGAACTGAAAAACAAACTGATCCGCTACGGTCTCGCACAGGGCTACGACTACGAAGCCGTGCGCGACGCGGCGGACGCGCTCATCGCAACGACCGACGACTCATGCGACACATTCTTTTAACGCTGTTGTTTTCGGGCGGGCTTCTGGCCGCCCCCGCGCAGGAACCTCGATCCGAACGTTACCGCTTCCCCGTCCGCAACGTGGCGGGGCTCTACTCGGCCAACTTCGGCGAGATGCGCCCCAACCATTTCCATTCGGGCGTGGACATCAAGACCGACGGCGTGACGGGCAAGCCCGTCGTGGCTGCCGCCGACGGCTACGTGGTGCGCATTGCCGTCTCGCCCGGCGGGTACGGCCGCGCACTCTACATCGCGCACCCCGACGGCACGACGACCGTCTACGGCCACCTCGAACGCTTCCGCACCGACATCGAATCCTACCTGCGCTACAAACGCTACGAGCAGGGGCGCAGCAACGTCGATTTCACCTGCAAGCCTTCGTTATTCCCCGTCCGCGCGGGCGACACGGTCGCCCTGTCGGGCAATTCGGGCATGTCGTTCGGGCCGCATCTCCACTTCGAGGTGCGCCGCAGCTCCGACCAGCGGACACTCAACACGCTGGCCGCGAAACTGCTGCCCGTACGCGACCGTATCGCACCCCGCATCATGCGGCTGCACTACGTCGAGGTCGACTCGCTCGGCGACGTTCCCGTCCACAGCCGCCCCCGCACCTTCGACGTGGTACGCCGCAGCGAAGGGGACTATGCGCTGCGGCAGACGCAACCCGTCGCGGTCGGGCGGCGCGGCTATTTCATCGTCGAGTGCTCGGACCGCAAGGACGAAGTCTACAATACCTTCGGCATCTACCGCCTGACCGAAGAGGTCGACGGAGAGGTACGCTACGAGTACCGCATGGACGGGTTCCTCTTCGGCGACACACGCTACTGCAACGCCGTGAGCTATTATCCCATGCAGCTCTCGTCGCGCAACGAGGTGATCCGCCTCACGCAGCCGGCCGGTTGTCCCGACCGCTTCTTCACGACGATGAAGAACCGTGCGCTGCTGACCACCCCCGCAGGCAGGCGGCAAGAGGTGCGCATCACGGCCGAAGACGATTGCGGCAACCGTTCGGTGCTCGCCTTCACGGTCGAAGGCAAGGCCGACGAACGCTCGTTCCACGCACCGGCGTGCGATTCGCTGCCCGTCGTCCGCCACGACCGCGACTTCCACCGCGAGGGCGACGGCGTGCGGATCGAGATTCCCGCCGGAACGCTCTACGAATCGTGTTTCTACACGCAGCGGCCCCACGACGAACCGCAGCCGAAGGACTCGACGCTGCTGTTCCTGTCGCGCGGCGTCGAGATCCTTGACGTGCGGCTGCCGATGCACCGCTACGCGACGCTGTGGATCGACGCGACGCAGGTTCCGCCCGAGCTGCGCCGTTACGCGGTGCTGGCCTCGCTCTCGCCCAAGGGGAAGCTGCGCTACGAAGGCGGCAAATGGAGCGACGGACGCATCCGCCTGCGCACCCGCTCGCTGGGAACCTTTTTCGTCGTGGCCGACACCGTGCGCCCCACGATCCGCCCCCGCTTCACGGCGCACGACCTGAGCGGACAGCGCAGCGTCACGTTCTCCGTCAGCGACAACTTCTCGGGCGTCGGCTCCGTCAGCTGCCTCGTCGACGGCCGCATGGCCATTCTGGAAGAAAACCGCGTGAAGGGCACCTACACCCACTACTTCGACGACGAACTCTTCGGCCGCAACCGCGAGCATACGCTGCGCCTCACGGCCACCGACGGCGCGGGCAACACCCGCGTGTGGGAGGGAACGTATTACCGGTAAAACCTCGTTTCATTCGAACAAGGAACACCCCTGCCGCAGCAGTTGCGGCAGGGGTGATTTCTGTCCGGACAGGCCGTCGGGAAACCGCGCCGATCCTTTATGAATTGAAAATGCTGCGCAGGATGATGCCCGTAGCGCCCTGGTTGCGCGCGGTGTAATCCTTGGCCGTGCGGCTGGCACGACGGAGCGTCTCCTCGTCGTCGCGCAGCGGCGCGAACCACGCCGCCAGTTCGCCGGCCGTGCGCACCGACACAGCGCAGCCGAGCGACACCATGTCGCGCGCCTCCTTGAATTTGCCGTAATTGGGGCCGAAGGCAATCGGCAGGCCGAAGGTCGCTGCTTCGAGCGTATTGTGGATACCGACGCCGAACCCGCCTCCGACGTAGGCCCAGGTCGCCGATCCGTAGACCGACGAGAGCATCCCCATCGTGTCGAGCACGAGCACCTGTACGTCGTCGAACCGTGTCGCGGCATCGCACTGCGTATAGCGCACGGCGCCGCCTTTCGCATCACGCATCAGATGCGCGATACGCCCCTCGTCCATCTCGTGGGGCGCAATGACGAACTTCACATCCGGATTGGCGTTCACGAGCGGCAGAAGAATCTCCTCGTCGGGCCCCCACGTCGATCCGGCCACGAAAAGACGACCGCCGCCACGAAAGCGTTCGATCGTCTCCACCCGCTGCGCCGCTGCGGCGATCTGAGCCACACGGTCGAAGCGCGTATCGCCCGCGACGACCACGTTGTCGAACCCGATCTCGGAGAGCAGCCGTTTCGATTCGACGTTCTGCACGAACAGCGTGTCGAAGGTCTCCAACGCCTGCCGCCACATGGCGCCGTAGGGACGGAAGAAGACCGAATTGCGGCGGAAAATCGCCGAAACGATATACGACCGCACCTTGCGGCGCCGCAGTTCGGAGAGCAGGTTGATCCAGAATTCGTATTTGATGAAAATGGCGATCTCGGGGTGGACGATGTCCAGAAAACGGCGGGCGTTGGAGGGGGTGTCGGCAGGAAGGTAGAAGACATAATCGGCACCCTCGTAATTCTTGCGGATCTCATACCCCGACGGGGAGAAGAACGTGAGCAGGATCTTGTATTCGGGATGTTCCGCCCGCAGACGTTCGATGATCGGACGGGCCTGTTCGAACTCCCCCAGCGAAGCGGCATGTACCCAGACGATCCTGTCGGAGGGACGGACGGCGGCCTCCATACGTTCGAATATATTCCGTCGGCCTTCGCTCCACAGCCGGGCTTTTCCGTGCCAAAGAGCGGCCAGGCGGATGCCTCCGGCATAGAGCGAAATACCCAAATTATACAACCACATGCGCTGTTATCGAAAGTTGAGTTCGGCAAAGGTAACTATTTTTGCGTTAAAACCCAAATTACCAATTGCATTCCATCGCCCGCTCCGTAAAACGCACGTTCAGAGACCCGTTCGGAAACAGATCGACCGCCGCCAGATCGAACTGCGGTTCGAGCCGCACGCGATGCTGCGCCATGTAGGCCTCGGCGGCACGGCGCAGCGCGCGCAGGTCGCCGCGTGCCACGCAGAAGGACAGCGCCGTATCGTCGATCCACCTGACGTCCCAGAATTCGATGCCCCGCGCGGAGCAGAGGTTCAGCATCCGCTCGGGGTACGCGCTCTTTACGCGCACGCATACACTGCCGCGCAGCAGCTTGACGGCTTTTTTCAGCATAGCTCCCTCATCTCACATATTCCACGGTGTCGATCTTGCCGAAGATGCGCACCTCGCTGTCGGTCATGCTGCGCAGCGTCAAATTCTGCCCGCGCACGCGCAGGATGAGCGAGCCCGCCCCCACGTCGATCTGCTCTGTCCCGTAGGATAAGATCCCGCTGTGTCCCTCCAGAAAGAGCTGCCGGTCGCCCAGCATCTCCACATGGCACAGCCCCGCCACGATGTCCGCCGGCAGGTCGAAGAGCTCTGCCATGCGCGCCAGCATGCGCTGCGGCCGTTCGTTTCGTTCCATCGTCCATCTCCCCTTTGGGCAAAGCCTATGCGCCCTTTCGCGCGGATTTGCCTGTCCCAGGCGGGCAAGTTCGGCTTGCCCCGCGCATAGACTCGTCTGGAAGGTCAGGTGATGGCGTGAAAATAAGAGACCGTTTGCCGCTTCTGGCGGTGCTGTGCTGCTTTTCCGCACTGCTGCTGTTGCCGGAGGTCAGCGCACAGGCGGCGCGGGACGCGATGCTGCTCTGCGCGCAGACGCTTATCCCGTCGCTGTTTCCGTTTTTCGTGCTCTCGTCGCTGCTCATCGCCTGCGGCGCGTCGGAGCTGCTCTCTGCGCTTTTGTCGCCGCTGATGCGGCCGCTGTTCGGTCTTTCGGGTACGGGCGCGGCCGCGCTGGCGCTGGGTCTTTGCGGCGGCTACCCCGTCGGCGCACGGACAGCTGCCGAGCTTGTGGAAAACGGTG
>OGHL01001997.1_pt1 | contig 10862 bp, 7 predicted proteins | sample 1571391 | NCBI WGS metagenome assembly OGHL01 (sample SAMEA2581948, study PRJEB24529) | metagenome | biome: Human gut stool | place: China | collected 2011 | reverse complement strand
TCCGTTGGAGGTGCCGGTGGCGCACTCCTCCGGAATGTCGTACAGAGGGGCGAAGTTGCTGCACCAGGCGGTGCAGGTTTTGTCCCCCAGGCAGAACATATGCACGCCGGTGACCTTCTGCCGCCGGGACAGCTCCGCCACCAGCGTCTCGTTCTGACGGGCCCGCAGCAGGGTCTCCCGGTCCCGCACCGGCATCATGATATCCGCCAGGCCCGTGGACACGATCTGGGGCGTCAGGTCCCGGGGCCGGTCCGCGCCGGTGAGGCCGAAGGCCCGGTACAGGGGCTCCCACTCCACCCGGGTCAGCTCCCCCAGCCACCGGGGCGGGGCCATGTCCATCCACACCACGTCGCCATCCACGGAAATCTGCAGGTCGCCTGCCTTGGTGTGGGCCACATGTCGGCCGTCGGCCAGCAGGCCCAGCCGCCGCAGCAGGGCAAAGCTGGCAATGGTGGCATGTCCGCACAGCTCCACCTCCCCCGCCGGGGTAAAATAGCGCAGGTCCACGCTGCCGTCGGCCCGGGGCCGGACAAAGGCGGTTTCCGAGTGCTTCAGCTCGGCGGCGATCAGGCGCATGGTCTCGTCGCTGACGTCCCCTTCCGGCAGGGCCACCCCCGCCTGGTTGCCGCCGAACAGCTTGGCGGCGAATGCATCCATGACGTATATTTTCATGATAAAAACCTCCCCAAACTCTCTTTTTATTCATTATACTAAACTCTACGCCGGTTTTCAAGCGCCCGGGGACTTGACTGGCTGGAAAATTTCGGATATAATGGCAGTAGTATTTGCGGTACGCCGCTGAAAGGAAAGGAAAATCATCCAAAATGCTGAACAAGCGCAGTCTGCTCTCCCAGTTTCTCCACTTCTCCGCCGCTACGGTGGCCTCCCTGATGGTGTTCTCCCTGTACTCCATCGTGGACGGCCTGTTCGTGGCGAAGGGCGTGGGTGAATACGCCATGAGCGCTGTCAACCTGGCCGTCCCCTTCACCAACGTCATGTTCTCCATCGCCGTGCTGTTTGCCGTGGGCACCAGCACCATCATCGCCATCTACCTGGGCCAGGGCAGCCGGGAAAATGCCAACAGCCTGTTTTCCCAGAATCTGGCGGTGCTGGTGGTCATCGGCCTGGTGATCACCGCCCTGGTGCTGATCTTCCTGGAGCCCTTCGCCATGCTGCTGGGGGCCAAGGACGTGACGCTGGAATATACCAAGGACTATCTGCGGGGTCTGGCCCCCTTCGCCGTGTGCTTCATCGTTTCGTACAACATGGAGATCCTGGTGAAAACCGACGGACGGCCCACCCTGGCCATCGTCACGGTGATCACCGGGTGCCTGACCAACTGCGTGCTGGACTATGTGGCCATCTTCCTGCTGGACTGGGGCGCATGGGGCGCGGCCTTTGCCACGGGCCTGTCTCAGCTGCTGACGTGTGTGATCTACCTGACCCATTTCCTGGGCAAGCGCACCACCTTCCACCTGGTGCGCTTCCGGCCCGACTGGCATATCTACCGGCGGCTCCTGCCCATCGGCGTGTCCGACGGCGTTACGGAGCTGTGCAACGGCGTGATGATCTTCCTGTTCAACCGCACCATCCTGCGCTGCATCGGCCAGGACGGCCTGGTGAGCTACACCATCATCGCCTACATCAACACCCTGATCCTGAACATCATGCTGGGGGTGTCCCAGGGGTCCCAGCCCCTGATCAGCTATCACTACGGTCAGAAGGACCGGGGCGGCTGCCGCCGCCTGCTGCGCTATGGTCTGGTAACTCTGGTGGGTATGACCGTTCTGTGCTTCGGCGCGGTGCAGCTGCTGGCGCCCCAGATCGTCCACGCCTTCCTGGGGGACGAAAACCCGGCGCTGAACCTCTCCTCGGTGGACGCCCTGCGGCGGTACGGCCTGTGCTATCTGATGGTGGGCTTCAACGTGCTGATGGGCGGCTTCCTGACGGCGGTGGAGCGGCCCCGCCCGGCCATCTGCATCTCCGTGGGCCGGGGGCTGGCGCTGCAGGCCGCAGCTCTGCTGCTGCTGGCGGCGGTATGGGGCGGCAGTGTCATCTGGTTCGCGCCGGTGATCTCCGAGGCCCTGTGCCTGGTGATGGCCCTGGTCTTTATGACCCGGTTCTGGCGAAAGACTCCGGACCCGGCCCAAATCAGCTGATACGCATCCCGAATAAATATCCAGCGGGCACCCGGCTTCTGCACCGGATGCCCGCTGTTTTTTTCATTTTTTCAGTTTTTCCCAGATCACCGGCTGCCCGGCGGCCAGGGTTTTCGGCAGGTCCAGCACCCGCTGGTTCCGGCTGCCCCGGAATTGCAGACTGATGTCCTTTTCCGCCGCCACGAACCGTCCGTCCACCAGCACGTCGATGCAGGAGAGCAGGTCTTCCGTCACGGCACACCGGGGATGGGACCCCTCCCGCAGCAGCTCATCCTCCAGCCGGAAGCCGGTGAAGCACCAGATGGTCTTTCCCGGGTACCGCCGCCGGACCTCCCGCAGAAAGGGCAGCAGGTCCCTCTGGTTTTCCGGCTCGAAGGGCTCGCCCCCCAGCACCGTCAGCCCGTTGATATAGGGCTTGTCCAGCTCGGCGAAAATCTCCGCCCGGGTGTCGTCGGTGAAGGGCTTTCCATAGTGAAAGTCCCAGGTCTGGGGCTGGAAGCAGTCCGGGCAGTGGTTGGTGCAGCCGGACACAAACAGCGTCACCCGGACCCCGATGCCGTTGGCAATATCACATTTTTTCAGATTGCCATAGTACACGATATTGCTCCTTTTAGGTAATATATACTACTAAACGGCGGAAGGAAACCCCTTACAGGTGCAGCACCCGGTCCTTGATCTCCTGGGTGCGGCCCTGGTTCCAGAACTGGGTCCCGATATAGCCGCAGGTGCGGCGGGCCACGTTCATCTTATCCTGGTCGGTGTTGCCGCACCGGGGGCATTTCCAGATGAGCTTGCCGTCCTCCTCCACGATCTGAATCTCGCCGTCCCAGCCGCAGACCTGGCAATAGTCGCTCTTGGTGTTCAGCTCGGCATAGATGATGTGGTCATAGATGAACTTCATCACCTCCAGCACGGCGGGGATGTTGTTCTGCATATCCGGCACCTCCACATAGCTGATAGCGCCGCCGGGGGACAGGTGCTGGAACTGGGCCTCAAACTCCAGCTTGGTGAAGGCGTCGATCTCCTCGGTGACGTTCACATGATAGCTGTTGGTGATGTAGCCCTTATCGGTGATGCCCTTGATGACGCCGAAGCGCTTCTGCAGGCACTTGGCGAACTTATAGGTGGTGGACTCCAGCGGCGTGCCGTACAGGGAGTAGTCGATGTTTTCGGCGGTTTTCCACTCCTTGCACTTGTCATTCATCTTCTGCATGATGGCCAGGGCGAAGGGGGTGGCGGAGGGGTCCGTGTGGCTCTTGCCGGTCATATACTTCACGCACTCGTACAGGCCCGCATAGCCCAGGGAGATGGTGGAATAGCCGTTATACAGCAGCTTGTCGATGGTCTCGCCTTTCTTCAGCCGGGCCAGAGCGCCATACTGCCACAGGATGGGGGCCGCATCGGAGGTGGTGCCCAGCAGACGCTCGTGGCGGCACCGCAGCGCCCGGTGGCACAGCTCCAGCCGCTCCTCGAAGATCTGCCAGAACCTGTCCCTATTTCCGCCGGAGGACAGGGCCACGTCCGGCAGATTGATGGTGACCACGCCCTGATTGAACCGGCCATAGTATTTGTGCTTGCCGGGCTCGTAATTTCCGGCGTTGGCAACGTTGCCGATCCCGGCATCGGTAAAACGGTCCGGGGTCAGGAAGGAGCGGCACCCCATACAGGTGTACACGTCGCCCTTGAGCTCCTTCATCTTCTTTTCGGAGATATAGTCCGGCACCATCCGCCGGGCGGTGCATTTGGCGGCCAGCTCCGTCAGATACCAGTAGGGGGCGTCCTCGTGGATGTTGTCCTCCTCCAGGGTATAGATCAGCTTGGGGAAGGCGGGGGTCACCCACACGCCCTGCTCGTTCTTCACGCCCTGATAGCGCTGAAGGAGCATCTCCTCGATAATCATGGCCAGGTCCTTCTTTTCCCGCTCGTTCCGGGCCTCGTTCAGGTACATGAACACCGTGATGAAGGGGGCCTGTCCGTTGGTGGTCAGAAGGGTCACCACCTGATACTGGATGGTCTGCACGCCCCGGCGGATCTCCTCCCGCAGGCGGGCCTCCACCAGCTCGCTGATCTTCTCCTCGCCGGGGTCCACGCCGATGGACGCCATCTCCGCCAGCACGATGCGGCGGATCTTCTGGCGGCTGACCTCCACGAAGGGGGCCAGGTGGGTCAGACTGATGGACTGGCCGCCATACTGGTTGGAGGCCACCTGGGCCACGATCTGGGTGGCGATGTTGCAGGCAGTGGCGAAGGAGTGGGGCTTTTCGATCATGGTGCCGGTGATGACGGTGCCGTTTTGCAGCATGTCCTCCAGGTTCACCAGGTCGCAGTTGTGCATGTGCTGGGCGAAATAGTCGGTGTCGTGGAAATGGATGATGCCCTCCTCATGGGCCTCCACAATATCCTGGGGCAGCAGCAGACGGTTGGTGATATCCCGGGACACCTCGCCGGCCATATAATCCCGCTGGGTGGAGTTCACCACGGGATTCTTATTGGAGTTCTCCTGCTTGGCCTCCTCATTGTTGCACTCGATGAGGGAGAGAATCTTGTCGTCGGTGGTGTTGGCCTTGCGCACCAGGGACCGGGTATAGCGGTAGGTGATGTAGTGCTTGGCCACCTCAAAGGCCCCGTGGGCCATGATGTGGTGCTCCACCATGTCCTGAATCTCCTCCACGGTGGGAGCGCGGTTCATCTTCTGGCACTGCAGCTCCACGGACTCGGCGATACGCCCGATCTGCACCGGGGTCATGCGGTCGGCCTCGGCCACAGAGTTGTTGGCCTTGGTGACGGCCACCTCGATTTTCTGGATATCGAAGGGGACCTCAGCCCCGTTGCGCTTGATGATCTTCATGTGTAACGTCCTCCCTCTCCTCAGATTTTTCTCTCTCCACAGGAAAAGCTGCCCCAGGGGAGCAGCGGTCAATCAGCCTCTTAATCATATACCATATCCTGTGCTGATGCAAGCCCAAAGCCCTAAATATGGGGAAAATGCCTGACGAAAATCCCCTGGATATTTTGTCGATTCTGTACAATAGACACAAGATATAGGAGTACCTGCCGCCCTGTCAACTACAATATATAGTATGACAAGACATTTCACAATTGCAAATGCAACAAAAACCCCCGGGCGCGGAAGATTTTCCGCACCCGGGGGAGAGCGCTTGCCGGTATAGGTTGTTACAGCTTTTCGGCCAGACGCTCCAGAGCCTCGGTCATGGCCTCCTCGAAGGAGGGATGGGGCCGCATAACGGACAGCAGCTGCCCCACCGTCAGGCCGTTTACCAGGGCGGCGCTGAGCTGGCTGATGATGTCGCTGGCGTGCTGGCACATCAGCTGCGCGCCGATGAGACGGCCGGTATCCCGGTCGGCCACCAGCTTCATGAAGCAGCGGCCCGGGTCCTCGATGACCGTCCGGGCGTTGCCGAACATGGTGCACTTGCCGGACACGGCGTTGATGCCCTGCTCCTTGGCCTCGGCCTCGGTGAGGCCCACCACGGCGATCTCGGGACTGCTGTAGATGCAGCTGGGCACCACGTTCAGGTCCGTGGCGGCCTGGCGGCCGCACATACGATTCACGCAGGCGATGCCCTGGGCGGCGGCCACATGGGCCAGCTGGATCACGGCGGACACGTCGCCGATGGCATAGACCCCGGGGATGCTGGTGCGGAAGTCTTCATCCACCAGCAGGCTGCGGCCCCGGGTCTCGGGAACCAGCTCCGGGGCGAACAGCCCGTCCCAGCAGGGACGGCGTCCGATGGCGCACAGGACCTTTTCGCCGGACACGGCCTTTTCCTTGCCCTTCTGGTCCACATGGACCGTCAGGCCCTCCGGCGTCTGCTCCACCCGCCGGACCATGGCGGAGGTCAGCACCTCCACCCCCTGCTTTTTCAGGATCTGGCCCAGGTTCTGACCCAGCTCCCGGTCCATGGTGGGCAGCAGCCGGTCCATGCCCTCGATGAGGGTGACCCGGCAGCCCAGGTTCGCGTAAAACGTGGCAAATTCCACGCCGATGACGCCGCCACCCATGATCACCAGGGACTCATACAGGCTGTCGCTGCCCTCCAGCAGCTCATCGGAGGTCATGACCCCCGGCAGGTCCAGCCCCGGGATGGGCGGGCGCACCGGCACGGAGCCGGTGGCCGCCAGAATGCGGTCGGCGGTGTAAACCGTGTCCCCCTCCGGGCCGGCAACGGTGACGCGGCCCGGGGCGTCGATGCGGGCGGTGCCCTCCAGCAGGTCCACTTTAGCTCCCTTCAGCAGGGCGTGGATGCCGCCCCGGAGCTTTTCGGAAACGGCCCGCTTATAGGCGAACATCTCTCCCAGATTGAAGGTGATGTCCCCGGCGTGGACCCCGGCAGGGGAGCCGTCCACGGCGTACCGGTATACCTGGGAGGCGTGGAGCAAGGTCTTGGTGGGGATGCAGCCCCGGTTCAGGCAGGTGCCGCCTACCTCCCGGCGCTCCACCACGGCGGTGTGCAGCCCCAGCCTGGCGGCCTCCAGGGCGGCGGTATAGCCGCCGGGTCCCGCGCCGATAACGATGAGCTGATAATCAGACATAGCTTCTTCCTCCGTTGATGAGATCACGCCCGCTTCCACCGCAGCACCGGGTGCCGGGCGGCCTTCACCTCGTCGGGACGGCCGATGGGCATATGGTGGGGTGCATCGTGCATGGCTTCGGGGTCATCGTAGGCCCGCTGATACAGCATCCGCAGCACCTCCGCCGCATGGTCCAGGACCTCGGGTCCCTCGGTCTCCGTGGGCTCCAGCATCAGGGCCTCATGGACGATCAGGGGGAAGTACATGGTGGGCGGATGAATGCCCTCGTCGATCAGGGACTTGGCCACGTCCAGGGCGCTGACCCCGGTCTCCTTCTTCAGCCCGCTGAGATCCAGCACGAACTCGTGCATGCAGATGCGGTCATAGGCGGGGGTATAGGTGCCCCGGAGCCGGGCCTGGAGATAGTTGGCGTTGAGCACGGCGTTCTGCGCCGCCTCGGGAATGCCCTGGCGGCCCAGGGTCAGCAGATACGTCAGCGCCCGGACCACCACCAGGAAGTTGCCCATGAAGCTGCGGACCTGGATATGCCCTTCCTCCTCCGCCGAGGCGGAGTGGGGCAGATAGGGCGTCAGGAACGCCTTGCAGCCCACGGCGCCTGCGCCGGGACCGCCGCCGCCATGGGGCGTGGCGAAGGTCTTGTGCAGATTCATGTGGATGCAGTCAAAGCCCATGTCGCCGGGGCGGACGATGCCCATCACGGCGTTGAGGTTGGCCCCGTCGTAGTAGCACAGGCCGCCGGCCTCGTGGACCAGCCGGGTGATCTCCAGGATGTTCTTGTCGAAGATGCCCACGGTGTTGGGGTTTGTGAGCATCAGACCCGCGGTGTCGTCGCCCAGGGCGGCCTTCAAACTCTCCAGATCCACGCAGCCGTCGGGGCCGGAGGCGATGTTCACCACCTCATAGCCGCACATGGCCGCCGTGGCGGGGTTGGTGCCGTGGGCGGAGTCGGGAACGATGATCTTGGTGCGCTTCTTGTCCCCCCGGGCGTCGTGATACTGCTTGATCAGCAGCACGCCGGTGAACTCGCCGTGAGCGCCCGCCGCCGGCTGGAAGGTCATGCCGTCCATGCCGGTGATCTCGCAGAGATATTCCCGGGCGGTGTCCAGCACATGGCGCATACCGGCCAGGGACTCCCTGGGGGCCAGGGGATGGCAGTTGGTGAAGCCCGGCAGGGCCGCCATCTCCTCGTCGATGCGGGGGTTATACTTCATGGTGCAGGAGCCCAGGGGATAGAACCCGCAGTTGACGCCGTGGACCTGGTGGCACAGCTCCGTATAGTGGCGGGAGATGTCCGTCTCGCTGAGCTGGGGCAGGTCGGGCTTCGTCTCCCGGCGCAGGGACTCCGGCAGGGTCGCGGTCTCCACGTCGCAGGCGGGCAGGATGGTGCACCGGCGGCCGGGCACGCTCTTTTCAAAAATCAGCTTCATCTGTCCAGCACCTCCTTGACGATGGATACGGTCCGATCCAACTCCCGGCGGCTGACCTTCTCCGTGGCGCACCACAGGACCCGGTCGTCGCCCAGAGGCAGGCCGCCCAGGATGCCCCGGCGGTCCAGGGCCTCCAGCAGCTCCTGGCTGCGGGGCATTTTCAGGACAAATTCGTGGAAGAACGCCCCGCCGTACACCGGCTCCACGCCGGGCAGGGCGCACAGCGCCTTTTCCAGATAGTGGGCCTTGGCCATGGACTGCTCCGCAGCCTCCGCCATGCCGTCGGGGCCCATGGTGGCCATGTACAGCCCTGCCGTCAGGGCGCACAGGGCCTCGTTGGAGCAGATGTTGCTGCTGGCCTTCTCCCGGCGGATGTGCTGCTCCCGGGCCTGGAGACTCAGCACATAGGCCCGGCGGCCCTGGTCGTCGGTGGTCTCGCCCACGATGCGGCCGGGGAGCTTGCGCATGAGCTTGTCGGTGGCGGCCATGTAGCCCAGATACGGGCCGCCGCAGCCCAGAGGCAGGCCCAAAGGCTGTCCCTCGCCCACGGCGATGTCCGCGCCGCAGTCCCGGGGGGTCTTCATAATGGCCAGGGCAATGGGGTTGCAGCCCATGATGTACCTGGCACCGGCCTGGTGGACGGCCTGGCCCAGGGCCTCGGCGTCCTCAAACTGGCCGAAGAAGTTGGGCTGCTGCACATAGAAGGAAGCAACGCCGTCGTCCAGCAGCTCCCGCAGGGCGTCCATATCGGTTCTGCCGTCCTTCACCGGCACCACCCGCAGCTCGTCGCCGGTGCCGTAGCAATAGGTGCGGACGGTGTTGATGGTGTCCGGATGGGCCGCGCCGGAAATGAGGGTCACCCGGCGCTTGCGCTCCCGGCACATGGCCGCCGCCTCGGCGGCGGCGGTGGCCCCGTCATACACGGAGGCATTGGACACGTCCATGCCGGTGAGCTCGCAGATCATGGTCTGATACTCGAAGATGGACTGCAAAAGCCCCTGGCTCATCTCCGCCTGATAGGGGGTGTAGGCCGTGAGGAACTCCTCCTTGGCGGGGATGTACTTGACGATGGAGGGAATGTAGTGGTCATAGGCCCCTGCGCCCCGGAGAACGGTGGCGTAGGTGCGGTTTTCGGCGGCCATGGCGGACACCGCCCGGGCGGCCTCCAGCTCGCTCATGCCGTCGGGGATGTTCAGCGGCTCCCGCAGCAGCATCTGCTCTGGCACGTCCCGGTACAGGTCCATGACATTCTCCAGCCCCACGGCGCGGAGCATCTGCTCCCGCTGGGCCTGGGTGGAGGGGACATAGCTGCCCATGCTCAGCCCTCCTCGGTGCAGAAGGCCTCGTAGGCGGCGGCGTCCAGCAGCTCCTCGGTGTCGGTGACATTCTCCACCTTGATGAGCCACGCGTCATAGGGAGCCTTGTTCAGCAGCTCAGGCTGGTCCAGCAGCTCCTCGTTGACGGCGCACACGGTGCCGGTGACGGGGCACACCAGGTCGGACACGGCCTTCACGGACTCCACATCGCCGAAGGCGTCGCCGCAGGTGACGTCGTCGCCCTCGCCGGGCAGGTTCACGAACACCACGTCGCCCAGGGCGTCCTGGGCAAAGTCGGAAATACCGATGACGGCCACGCCGTCCTCCATCTTCACCCACTCGTGGGACTTGGAATACTTCAGATCAGTCGGATACAGCATGATGATTTACCTCCAAATTTATTGTAATTGTTGTATGTCTGCAATGAATCCGTGTCAGATGTCCAGCTTACCGGCCAGCTGCTCCAGCGCGTCGTTGATGGCGGCATCGTCGAAGCAGTAGCGCATCTCGGTGTGACCGGCCCGGAGCCGCTCCACGTCACCCTTGATCTCCCGGCCTCGGAGGATGCAGTCGGCCATGAGGCTGGCCAGCTGGTCGAAGTCCTTCTCCTCGAAGCCGAACCGGGTCATCTCGCTGACGCCCATGCGCAGTGCGCCGGAGGCGGTGAAGCCCTCCTCATCGGGGGTGGCCTGGTAGTTGACGATGACGTTGTTCTGCTCCAGCCGCTCGGCGATCTCCGCGCCCTCGCCGTAGCCCACGGAGACGATGACCTGGTGGGTCTCGGTATAGTCGATGGCGGGATCGCCCACCACGTCCAGGCCGTAGCTCCTGAGGCTGCGGGCGAAGGACTTGGCGTTGCGGATAATGGCGCTCTGATACGCGTCCCGGAACTGGTTCATTTCATAGGCCGCCATCAGCATACCCAGCTGGGTGCCCAGATGATGGTTGGAGACGCTTCCGGGGAAGGTGCGGCTCTCGATGGTCTTCCACAGGCCGTATTTCAGGTCCTCCTCCTTATAGTTGACGCCGATGACGCCCCGCTGGGGGCCGAAGAAGGTCTTGTGGGTGGAGCCGGTGACGATCTCCGCGCCCTCCTGGAAGGGGTTCTGGAAATGGTCGCCGATGAGGCCCAGCACATGGGCCATGTCGTACATAATGGTGGTGGGGATCTTCTGCTCATCCACAAACTGCCGGATCTGGGCCACAGGCTCCTTATGCAGAACCATGGACTTGCCGAAGATGATGAGCTCGGGACGGTAGCGGTCGATGAGCTTCTTGGTCTCCTCCACGTCCATCTTATAGGGGTTGTCCCGGCAGACGGGGAAGTTCACCACGGCGGGCTTTTCGGTGACGGGGTCCACGGCGATATAGTCGTGGAGGGCGCCCATGGGCTGGGCGGACAGGTG
>OGHL01001992.1_pt1 | contig 10879 bp, 13 predicted proteins | sample 1571391 | NCBI WGS metagenome assembly OGHL01 (sample SAMEA2581948, study PRJEB24529) | metagenome | biome: Human gut stool | place: China | collected 2011 | reverse complement strand
GGGTCGGGTTGACAATGCGGAATTCAGACATGCAGGCATTCATACATCAATGTCCTCCTTGAATAGTATCGGATGTAGTGAGGAGAGAATTCCCTCTCCAGTAATTTCTTCGAGAATAACAGCTTCGCGATCGGGCATAGAGATCCGGTTCTTTGCCTCACGCCACTCCTCCTTGGAGATCAGAGGCGGGTGAACATCACGCATCCGGTACCGTTCCACCTGGCCCAGATTGCGAACGCGCTTGTGAGCGAACAGGTCTACACATAGGCTCTTTTGCATAATCACATCTCCACAGTATCGGTCGTTGCCGAGAATGTAGGTGACGGAAGAGATCGTCCAGCACGGCTTCTTTCCGGTGGGAGTGGGGATACCTTCGTGCGTCAGTATCTTTGCGATCTCATATGGGGTTTTACCTCCGAGATAGAAGGCGAAGATCCGAATAACTACACCGGCTTCCTCCTCATCCACGACAAGCTTGCCATCAACATTCTGATATCCGTAGGGCTTGACCAGTTTGGGAATGCCCTTAGCAAATCGCTGTCGGATACCCCAGGCAACGCTGATGGACTTGTTGACGCTCTCGTCCTGTGCAAATGCGGCCAAAACGGTTAGGAGCAGTTCGCCATTTTGGGATAGCGTGTTGATGTTCTCTGTTTCAAAGTAGATGCCGACGGGTGGCGATAGGGCTCTCAGGTCACGGGCGTACTTGATGCAGTCCACGACATTACGGGCAAAACGGCTGACAGACTTTGTGACGATGAGGTCGATCTTGCCAGCCTTACATGTTGTTGAAGTCCTTGCGGTTCTTCACCGAAGTTGCTGAGATGCCTTCATCGGCATAGATGCGAACCAGCGTCCAATTCGGGTGCTTGGCAATGAACTCGTTGTAGTACTGCTGCTGGATCTCAAAACTCTCCGCCTGCATTTCGGACATCGTACTGACTCGGCAGTACGGAGCAACCCGATAGATAACATCGTCGGAATGCTGAGGGGCCATGTCCTCTCGGGCAGCCATTCGCTCTACTTGTTTTCCATCATGGAACGCCTCGCGGATCCTTTGCTTGCGATCCTCGTTTTTACTTTCCTGGGCCAAGATCGTTTTCTCCTTCCTTATGGTATCTGGAATAGAAGAAGGCGTGAGGTGGGGCCAGCTGGATCTTTCCCTGAGGGGCATAGACCCTGATCCCATGCCGGTTCAGCTTCTGTCCAATCAAGGTGCAGCCCTCAGCGCTCCTTGATAATCTGGATGGATCAACAATCAGCACGCAATCATAGACGCCGTGCTTTCCATCTCGGATCAGCGTTTTGATGCTCTGTCGCTGCGGGTCAGTGCCACTTTCAAAAACAGTCACTTCTGCCACGACGGTAAGGCCGAGATCCTCAGCAGCCTTTCGCAGCATCTCAAGCTGGCTGTTCATGGCTATTTGGTTGGGTTCATTTGCGGTGCCGCCAATGCGGCAATATATGCAACAACGACTCATTCGCTTTCGTCCTCCAATTCATATTTCCGTACAAGACGGTAGAATGTAGATGCGCTGATCCCGAGCTGTTTATAGCACTGGACAGCGGTGATTTGGCCCTGCTTCCACTGGGGGTAGTAGGTATCCCAACCTTCGACGGTGCATCGTGGCCGGCCAAACTTGACGCCTTTCAGGTGTGCAGCGGCAATGCCCTCTGCCTGTGCCTTAGACTTGGTATCGACCTCGAGCTGTGCTCCAAAAGAGAGCACAGCGAGGACGATATCGGTGATGACGCTGCCAAGCAGGTCCTTATATTGGGTGGTGTCGAGGATGGGGGTGTCCAGAACAACGATATCAACACCAAGCGTCTTTGTGAGAAACTCCCATTCCGCGCGGATGGCAGAGTAGTTGCGACCGAAGCGGTCGATGCTTTTGACAACTAACACATCTCCTTTTCGCAAGATGGTGTTGCGCAGGGCCAAATAGTTGGTTCTCTCAAAGCTGCGGCCACTCTGCTTGTCCACATAGATATCACGCTCTTCGATCCCAGACTCCAGGAGTTCCAGAACCTGTCGTTCCTCATTCTGATCCGTGGTGGACACGCGAGCGTAACCAAAGCGTTTGTTACTCATAGGCTCACCCCTTGGTCCGGAACATTCCCATAACGCCACCGAGCTCGGCGAGGTCATCTGCAGCAAGGCTTGATCCATTTGTCTCCGGAGCCGGAGTTTGCGCCGAGATCTGCAACTCGCCGCTAGAGATCATTTCGGTAATGATCTCCTTCACAGTGCTTGCAATCCACTCCTTGCTATGCTCATCAGCAACCTCAGGGCAGCTGGTGTAGTGTAGTATGGCGCTTACGACCAGTTCAGACATACTGCGTGGTCGCTGGCGAAGGATTTCCAGAGCACGCCGGTGCCGGAAGTCCATCTCATTGAACTGAAGGACCACACGGGCCTTTTTATTGCTGCCCATTTGCCGCCACCTCACTCTGATAGAGGAGCTCATAGCCGCGAGCATTGGCATGAATATCCTCGACGAAAATGGGGAAAGCTACTTTGTTACCGCGTTCGATCATTCCACGCAGGAGCAAGGAACCGCCACCAGCAAAGACGCATTTACTGGTGGAGACATCAACGCCTCGCTCACGCAGGAAGTTGTAGAACTCCGTGAGGAAGTCGCTGGTCATGGTACGGATCAACTGCTGTACCTCGCCGGGAAGGACAGTGGGTTGGTTTCGGATGACCTCGTCGATATCGCAGTCTTCCAGGATCCGGGCATAGAGCGCATTACACTTGCTTGCGATACCGTTGTAGAGGGTAATGACGCCCTTCTCGAAGCTCTCTACCACTGCCGGATCCGGATGGCCGTTGCGCAGCTTCAGGACATCGATGGTAAAGCCGCCAATGTCAATGATATAGGCGACGGAATGAGCTTTCAGCGTGCCGAACTGGGTAACGGCAGCCGCAAACGCCTGGGGATAGCTGAGTACCTTGCTGACCCGGATCGAGTAGTACTTGCCGTTATATTCAAAATCCACGATCTCGCGCCGACGCAGGAAATACTGCTCGAAACGGCTGTGCAGTTGCTCATAGTGTGCGGGAGGCAGACCCACAAGCAGGGTAATGTCAATGGGATCGAGTGTCTCGGGCACCTTGCGGCGCTCCAGCTCCTTGGCGATGGCAAAGAGGGTGAGGACATAGAAACGCTCATCCTCCGTCTTATCGCGGAGATAGGCGATGCGCTGCTCTGTCAGCGTATAGTACTTGTTGTTCCAGCAGATGTAGTCCGTTTTGAAGCCCTGGAGCCCCTCGGATACAATCAGGCCGGAAGTGAACAACGCGTTGGGAGTCTTAATCGACTTATTGCCGTGATCGACAGAAATAATCATGGAAATTTACCTCCTTATCCGGTGAAACAAAGCGAGACGGGAAGCCCCGCTTGATGCGTCTGTTAGTATTTACGCATAGTGTTTTCTTAGAACAACAACTACGCAAAATGTTTTTCTGCGTGTAGTTTAGTGGTCTTGCAGAAGGCCCCGGAGCTTCTTGAGGGCTCCGTTGACCGACTTCAATGCAGCGTTCATATGGCAGCCTTCCTGCCTTGCAATCTCACGGATTGACATATCATCCATGAGCATACGGATGCGGCGCTGCTGGATGGGCGTCAACTGAGAAATCGCCGCATAGAGCTCTACAACCTGCTCGTCCCAGATCAGAGCGTCCTCAAGCTCGTTAAGAGTAAAGTGCTGCGGCATTTCCTCCAGATCGTCCATCGGGGTCCAGTCGCGGTGATATACTTCCTTTCGATGAATACGCTGAGTTTCGTTCTGCAGCGCACGCCATTCTTCGTACAGCTCATCGCTGACGGGAATTTCCTGATAAATGCCATAGTAGTCCTTGATTTTGATTGTCTTCATGTGTTACCTCCAAGTCGTTTCGTTAGCGGATGCGGACGAACGACTTGAAGGGGGCGCACGGGCCCAGTAGCTGGCTCTTGACATGGATTACGCTCCCAATCAGGGCAACAAAAAAGCCGGCCACTCTCGTTTTCGAGAATGGTCGGCTCTTTGTTCCGGTATTGGCTGGCGCACAAGGGTATGAAAAAAGCCCCTCGGATCATAGACCCGAGAGGCTATAGGTGCTCCAGCATAATCCATTATACCGGCTGAGTCTCTATACTACAATTTCGTTTGGCTCTCAATTTCCTCCCGATTTCCTATCATGTTTTCTCTTATCTGACTGCCACATTGTCTCTCATTTGTCTCTCACGAGACTTCCACCTGAGCGGTGACGCTACCGCTTTGTTGCAGGTGCTCCCTGATGATCAGATCGGGGATTACGACACACCAGAGGTTTGCTGCATAGGCACGGATAGCGGGCTTGATGTGCCGATAGTATGTAGATGAGGAGATTCCGAGGTTGAGATATGCTTCCTCATTTGAGGTGCAGTAGACATCAAAGTACCTTGCCTGGAGGATATTGAAATAGGTGCCTCCATTGGGCGGGGTGTCCTTCACGAGTACCAGGGCATCCTCCATGACGGACAGAAGCTGCATGGAGTGGCCCATCTCGGCAAGGCGATCGGCGATGCGTTTCCGGTCAGTGTCACGGTCATAGTCGATGGCCAGATTGATGAAGTCGGAGATGCTTTGCCGTCTACCTTCATAGCACTCTTCTTCCATCTCGCCGATGCGAGAGGCAGTCCTTCGAACTGCGGGGCCGTAAATCTGGAGCAGCGCCAAGGTCTTATCAATATCTTCCTCGGTGAGGGTACTGGTGATGTCAAAGGTTTTCAAGTAGTTCTGGAATTTACTCATTATTTGTCCTTTCTGCCAGGCCTCTTTAATGGTAAAAGTTGAAGGAGCCAAGAACTTTGGCATAGGCCTTGGACTTATTGTGGAGGATGCGCTTTTCGCCGTCCGCCTTGACTTTACGATCTTTCAGGTAGAGATAGAGTGCGAAGGCTCCATTTTCCTTCACGATGATCAAGTCACCGTCATTGATCTCGGCTGCCCTCTGACAGAACAACACGCTGCCGGTGGAAATGCCGTGCTCCTGATAGCGATGTCCATCGGCCATAATGCAAAAACACTTTTTGGGAATCAGACCAGAAAATCCGTCGATCTGGATGGAGCCATAGCCATTGCTCAAAATGGGGTGTCTGGCTTGAGTCGTTTCAACTGCTGCGTTTATAGTCAATACCTCCTCAGTGATACATAACAGAGGGCATCTTGTATTCAACCTCCCGATGGGCAGGCATCTTCAGCCCTGTGGTGAGTGCGGCGAAATTGATCATACCGAGCCCATAGCGATGGCGGATATCTTCCACGGTGCGTTCCAAAGTTAAACGCTTATTATGCTTCTCAAAATCAGACCAGAGATCGAGCTGGATTGGTGTATCCGAGGGAATCAGGTCGATCGCGCTAATCGTCAGAGATCGAACATCCGCATTCCATGGATAACGCCGGCAGAACAGATTAAAGCCAGCCGCAGCAATCTCTGTATAACTTTGAGTTGGGAATTCCAGCTTCCCCTGATACTCTCTCTGAGACAGTGTGTTGTCGCGAATACTGATGCGGATCCGCGTGGCAGCCAGTTTACTTTTCCGCAGCTTTGCGCCCACTTCCTGTGAGAGCTCCATCAGAACATGTCGAACATCTTCATTTGTACGCAGGTCTGCTGTGCAGGTGATTCCGTGTCCCACGCTCTTGATGGGGATTTCGTAGTCGCATGGCATAACGCGCGATTGATCCAGTCCATTGGCAAACACCCACAGCTTTTCACCATTGACGCCAAGACTGCGAATTAGCATTGCCCGATCCGCTTGGGCCAGATCTCCGATGGTACGGATCCCGTAGAGCCGAAGCTTTTCCGTCGTTGCTCGCCCCACATAGAGCAGGTCTGAAACGGGGAGCCGCCAGATTTGATCTTTGAAGGATTCCCGCGTTATGACAGTCACGGCATCTGGCTTTTTCATGTCTGAGCCGAGTTTCGCAAAAATCTTATTGAAGCTGACGCCAATGGAAACGGTGAGTCCGACTTCTTCTTTCACAGTAGTCCGAATCTCATTGGCGATTTCAATCGGAGTTTTCTGCTGGAGAAGCGGAGACCCAGTCAGTTCAATCCAGCTCTCATCAATGCCAAATGACTCGACTTCCGGAGAGTATCGCAAATAGATAGAGCGGACAATTTTGGAGAATTTCAGATATTGTTCCATGTGCGGTTCTACAATCGTCAGTTGTGGACATTTTTGCTTTGCCTCCCAAATCACTTCACCTGTCTTCACCCCACATTGCTTTGCCAATTGGTTCTTCGCAAGAACGATCCCATGTCGATCCTCTGTGCTGCCGCAAACCGCAATGTACTTTCCACGCAATTCCGGATGCAGCATACATTCAATACTCGCATAGCAGTTGTTGAGGTCACTATGCAATACAACTCGGCCTTCCATATTCGGCATACCTCCTGTCCATAACCCTCAAGAAATAGTTCCATCAAGTTCCTAAAAGTTCCTATTGACAAGTTCCAGTTCGCAGAATATAATGAGCCTAAAGTTCCAACCGAGTTCTATTAAGTTCCAATAAGTTCTAATAACAAAATAGCAGGTCAGAAAATGGTTTGTCAATAGAACTTTCAAAAACTTTCCAAACCTGCGAGAGGAGACGGTTATGAAGACGACTGGTGAAAAGATTCGAGAGAGCCGCACGCATCTGGGCCTTACGCAAACAGAACTGGCCGATAAGATTGGTGTCACGCTGCGCACGATTACCAAATACGAAAAACAAGGTGTAATGCCTCGCGGTGTAAATCTTCAGAGGTTGGCAGAGGTGCTGGGTGTTTCCACGGCATATCTAAGCAACGATGAGATCGTAGATCCCAACTATGGACTTGAAGAGGCACCATACATCGAGAGCGCAAGAGCAGCCTATGGCCGTAAAGGAGCAACTGATGTAGAGCAGCTGCTGACACAAACGCGTGCTCTCTTTGCTGGTGGAGATGTCCCTGAGCAGGATAAGGAGCTTTTCTTCCAAGCAGTCACTGAAGCGTATTTTGCTAATAAGCAGCGAGCCAGCGAGAAGTTCACCCGTAAAGACTACAAAAAGTAAGCAGGAATATTCTGAGTGTACGGATTTTTGGACAACCCTTGTGGTACTGTCAGGCTGTATCATAGAAAACTACTTTCTGAAGTGAGGCGAGTGGATTGCTGACGATGACGATTAGGCAGGAAGTAAGTCGATTGAAAATGAAATATCAGACAGATGACCCGTATGAGATCTGCGAGTATTTGGATATCCAGGTGATGGATCGTCCAATGGGAAAGAGTCCCCGTTCCTGCAAGGGCTTTTTCCTGGTTTCTTCTCGGTGCAAACTGATTGTAATCAACAGTGATTTGCCCGACAGCATTCAACGGATCATCATTGCGCACGAGCTGGGGCATGCAGTCCTCCACAGCGATTCTGCCATTAACACCTTCCATGAGTTTGCGATGTTTGAGGATACAAATCGAATGGAGTATGAGGCAAATGTGTTTGCTGCGGAGTTCATGCTCAGCGATGACACCGTCTTAGAAGCGCTGGAGATGCAAATGGACTTTTATCAGACAGCGAAGTGTTTGTATGTGCCACCTGAGTTACTGGACTTCAAGCTCCGGATTCTACAATGCCAAGGTGTAAGAATCATAGCTCCGTATATTGCGCATGGGGATTTCCTCAAGCGAGATCTGGAGCAGCCGTTGAGTTAAGTATTCTGCCAGGTGAGGCTTATAAGGTCTATGTGAGCGTTTTTGTAGAGCATCGTTCGGATGGGACAATGCTGCCTAGGGAAATCATCTGGGAGGATGGCCAGAAATATGAAATAGACCGCGTGATCGATATTCGCCCAGCCTATGCTGCAAAAGCCGGCGGGCAAGGCGATCGTTACACCATCCAAGTCAATGGTGCAAGAACATATCTCTATTTTGAACGATCCACCAATCTAACGGGTAATACGATAGGCCGTTGGTTTGTGGAACGAAAGGTGCCATTGAGGGATCTACTTTAGAGCCCATGACATTGGAGAAACTTGTGAGGAGGGAAAAAATGTATAGCGCTGCATTACAGAGGTACTATAACGAGCACGAGCATTTGCCATACACCTTTTATGCTCAGCCAAAACGCTTCACCCAGTATGCGATAGAAAAGAGAGGCGAGCTTTTGGCAACAGCGTATAACTATATCGAGCCGGATGCGAAAGGCACAAGAGACTTCGTTGAATATTCTTCTGCCGACTTTACTGTAACGGATTTCCATTCTGCTGACCGAGTCTGCGTGGTTATGAGGCTTCCGGAACCTACAATGCCATTGCACTGTAAGATGATCGGCTGCTCCGTCAAGTTCGATGGCAGTTGCCCCGTATGGCGTACAGTCGAGTTGACGGAGCAGGGTAGCTTTCTCCTATGTGGCTGGAATGCGGATCATACGCATATGGTAATTAGTGAGGTGGGTGCAGAAACGGAAGAATGTGTTCGACGAATGACAGAGGAATTGAGCTTTCCAATTATGATTGATATAAAATCATTCAAGCTGTAACCCCAATTATGTGTGACAAACATGAAAAGGAGGAGACGCATCAGATGCGTCTCCTCCTTCTTGTAGTGGCATGGCACTACCAACTCGTCTATTTACTTGCCGAACGCTCTCCTCAGGAGCGTCACGATCTGCGCTCTCGTGCAGGCGTTCTGCGGCAGGAGGCGGTTGTTGTCACCCTTGAACACACCCGTGTTGACCGCCCAGTCCATCGCCTCGAGTGCATAGGCGGGGACGGAATCAAAGTCGTCGAACTCGCGGATCGCCATGCCGCCCTGCGTCGTGTCCATCCCCTGCACCTTGGCGAAGCGGTAGAGCATCGTCACAACCTGCGCACGGGTGCAGACGCCATTCGCACCGAAGGTCGTCTCTGTCAAACCAGTGACGATGCCGGTACTCGCCGCCCAACGGACCGCCTCGGCATAATACACGCCCTCGTCCACATCGGTAAACGGCATCAGGTAATTCACCACGGGAGAGCCAGCCGCACGCCACAGGAAGGTCACGATCTGGGCGCGGGTGCAGGGCTGGTTTGGTGCAAAGAGGCTATTGCCAATGCCGCTGGTGACACCCTTCTCCGCCGCCCACTTGACGGCCTCATAGTAATAGGCATCGTTAGGCACGTCGTAGAAGAAGTTGAGAACGCTGTTGTCCTCCATGAAGGTCGCCTTGACCTCCACCTTGCTGCCGGGCATGGTGAAGGTGTATTTCCCATTGCCCTTGTCGGTGAGCTTCAGATCGTTGCCGTTCTTGTCGGTGGCCGTAATGGTTTCCAGCACATAGCCACTGTCAGGCGTTACCGTGATGGTCACGGTGTCGCCCTTTTCGGCATAGCGGCGGTTTGCCGTCACCGTGCCGTGCTCGGTCTTATCGGGAACAGTGACCGCATAGCTCGGCGAGCTGCTGCCGGAACTTCCACCGGAGCTGCTGCGTGTCCACACCGGATAGAGGGTCAGTGCCGCATCGGTGGTATAGACACCGCTGAGATCGTAGATCTTTTCGCCGCCGTCAGCGGTGGCCCAACCGACCTGGGTGTAGCCGCTGCGGGTAAACAGCTTGTCGCGGAGGGTGAGGGCGTCGCCATAGAACTTGACGTCCGTCACCCCGTCGCCCTTGCCGTTTGTGCCGGGCTGATAGGTCACATCCCAGGCCTGGGTGAAGCGCGCATAGGGCTTGCCGGAGAGCTTCGTGCGGATAACATCCCACTGATCTTTGATTGCTTTTTTTAGAGTGCTGTTTTCATCGTTCGTCAGCGTTTCGCCTGCATAAAAGCGCTGATACAGTGCCAGCATCTCAGGGGAGAGCTGCCATCCCGTAACTTCCACGGCATCCTGTGCCGAATTCCCCGCAAATACCCTTACATTAAGCGGATAGTATCCGTCGAAGGTATCGCCCAGCGTTACAGCCTGCGTATCGTCCGTTACGGTGAGCGAACCGCTGAACATATAAAGGCGCCCCACGTTCAGGGCATCCGCTATCGTAACGCTGACATCGTTCTGGGCGTAGATACCAAAGTCCGATATGCTGTTCAGCGCCAGCGTGCCGCCGCCGAGAATGGAAAGAGTCATCGATCTTCCCCTAACTCCACTCAGGCTTCCGATGGTATTCTTTCCGTCCAGCGTGATAAAGAACGGACTTACCTGTTCAATGTATCTTCTGTTAAGGGTCACGGAGGTCAGCTCTGCATTCTTCAGCTTCAGATTCGGGAAGATATTTTCACCGTACTTGCCGGTCGAATAGATTTTATGACGCGCCGCCTCGTTCAGCTGATAATAGTTGATAAGGTCGTCAAAAGTTTCACCCTTCGGTAAAACAAAAGATGCGCTTCCGTCGCCGAAAATATCGGTATAATTGTCCGGCGTGACCTCCACCGCACCGTCGCCCCGATCCAGAAGCAGACCGAAGCCGCCCCAAAGGGGATAAATCATAGAAACATCTGCGGGTACTGTGCTGCCGGGCTTGTAGTAGTTGCCATTACCGTCTGTCCACCACATCGGCGTGTCAGGCGAAACGTCATTCGGTCGGGGCAGCCCATCGGCGGAGGGGGCGGTGAAGCTCTCACCCTTTTTCACGATAATGTTGATCCAATTTCCGGTTTCGCCGGGAATTTTTGTTCCACCCAGCCGCACCTCAACCACCTTCAGGCTGTCGGCGGCAAGACCTGTCGGCAGCTCAAGGACAGGGCGGAAACCGAGGTCCGGGTGCCGGGTGGAAGCCAAGGACCAACCCCAGAAGCGGGCCGAGAAGTACCCACGGTAGGCCCGGTACGACGCATTAGCATAGTTGTCCTGTCCAAAGGAATACTTACCTGACCAGTTTTTGATCTACCAAGATGTAGTATCCTTCCAGTCTT
>OGHL01001956.1_pt1 | contig 10999 bp, 8 predicted proteins | sample 1571391 | NCBI WGS metagenome assembly OGHL01 (sample SAMEA2581948, study PRJEB24529) | metagenome | biome: Human gut stool | place: China | collected 2011 | reverse complement strand
CCCCGCCGATGCGGAACACCGCATCGCTCTCCCGCACGCAGCCCCGCAGGCGGCTGGCCACCTCCTTGAGCAGCTGGTCGCCCACATCGTGGCCGTAACGGTCGTTCACAGGCTTGAAACGGTCAAGGTCGAGGTAGAACAGGACAAACGGTGTCCTGTTCAGCTCGTTTTCTTTCAACAATGCGTCAAAATAGCGTTCATTATACAGTCCGGTCAGGCCGTCGGTGTTGGCCAGGTCCTCCATCTGCTGGCGGGCCTCCCCTTCCTGCCGGAGGGCGCGCTCCTTTTCCTCCACGCGCAGGCGGGCATCGGTGCGGACACCGTGCACCAGCACGATGCCTGCGCAGAAGAACAGCCCAGCCAGCAGCAGGATGGTGGCGTTCTGGATCTTCCGCATTCCACTGTCCACCACGCCACGGCCGACGATGCCCACAATGGACAGATGCTGAAAGCCCACAGGCTGGTAGACCAGATAATAGCTCTTGCCCTCAAGCCAGTAGGAAAGGCTGCCGCTGCGGCCCTCTGCCACGTCCTGCCGGTCCCGGGTCAGTGTACCCGCATCCACCTGCGCATACTTCTGCAGGTAGTCGAACAGGTTGTCCATCCAGTCCTCGATCTCGCTCTTGGGCTCCTCCGAGAGCATCACATCGCCATCGGGATGGATGATGTAGCAGTCGCTCTGCCCGCCGTAGGCACTGCCGCCGATCAATTCCTCAATGGTCTTATTCCGATAGCTCACGGCAAGGCTGGTGTAGGTAGTTCCGTCGATCTCCACCGGCGCAATGGGTGCAGCGTATACCACCCGACGCTCCCCGCTCCGCATGATGTAGCTGGACACCGTAGGCTTGCCGGTGCGGTACATCTCCTCAAAGGCCGTCCAGAGGTGATCCACTTTTTCATGCTTGCCCCGGATGCTCCAATATTCGCAGTTTTCATTGAACAGATACACGCTGCTGTACCGCCAGATCTCCCGCTCGGCCTCATAGCTGCGCAGGCGTTCCTCCGCCAGGCCCTCCTCATTGGCAGCCTGCAGGCTCTTGCCCCACTCGTTCAGCATGTTCCAGTTGCTCCGGCTGAAGATGGTAAACGCCTTATCCACCTGCTCATAGGTCTCCAGCAGGTTGCGGGTGCCTTCGTCATAGAACTGCTGCCGGATGTACAGGACGTACCAGCACAGACCTGTCACCACGACCATCGCCAGCAGCAGCGCAGCTGCCGTCCATCTTTCTTTTTCCTTCCACATATTCAGCTTCTCCTCAGCAGAGTCCCAACTCTCTGCCCTTTTCCGGCCGCATTTCCACAGCCTGCGAAACCACGCAATTCCGTCGAATCAACCCTACCAAATTCTGCTTTTTCTGTCAAGGCTTTCGTCAAAGATTATTCGCTGCAAATTTGGGGCATTCTTCTATCCTTTTGCTGCTGTGTATGTTATAATAAAATGTATGGATTTCTGAGGGGGTGCTCTTATGCAGCAGATCGTGATATTGGGCGGCGGTGCAGCGGGCCTTGCCGCCGCATTGGCCGCCGCCCAGTCTGCCCCGGCAGGGGCAGTGCGGGTGACGGTGCTGGACCGCAACCCCAGGTGCGGCAAAAAGCTGTTGGCCACCGGCAACGGCCGCTGCAATTTGGACAACACCGGAATTGCACCGGAGCAGTATTTCACCGCTGATCCCGCCGCCCTGCGGCCCCTGCTGGCCGCGGTGGATGCCGCCGCACCGCTGGAATGGTTCGCGGCGCTGGGCCTGTACACCCGCACCGATGAGGCCGGGCGGGTGTACCCCTACTCCAACCAGGCCGCAGACGTGCTGGCCCTGCTGGAAGGCCACCTTGCCCGGCTGGGCGTGGAGGTGCGTACCGGCTGCACTGTGCAGACCCTGAGCCAGAACCGCAGCGGCTACACCATCCTGTGCGAGGATGCCGAGGGTCAGGACCAGACCCTGCGGGCCGATGCCGTCATCTGCGCCATGGGCGGCAATGCCGGGCCGCAGTTCGGCACCGACGGCTTCGGCACCCGATTCGCCGCCCAGTGTGGCGGAAAGCTGGAGCCGCTGTACCCCTGCCTGACCGCTCTGCAGACAGCAAAGCCCAACCGATCTCTGGCCGGCATCCGGGCCAAGGCCGCTGCCACCCTGCTGGACCTCGACCGCCACTGCACCGTGGCTGTGGAAAACGGCGAGGTGCAGTTCACGGACTACGGGCTTTCGGGCATCTGCATCATGCAGCTGTCCGGCCATCTGGCCCCGGGGCGGGGGCCAAAGCGCCCGGCCGTTGAGCTGGACCTCTTCCCCATGCTGGACGAGACTGCCCTGACCGCCCTGTTTGCGGCCCGGGTGCCCCTGCTGCCGGGCAAGGCACCTGCGGATTTCTGGACAGGTCTGCTCAATCCCAAGCTGGGCCGCGCCCTGTGGGCAGCGGCAAAGCTGCCTGAAAAACCGGTGGACACCCTGCCGGATGCCGCCTGGCAGGTGCTGGCCAACGCGGCCAAGCACTGGCTGTTCGAGGGTCTGACCCCCTGCGGCTGGAAGCAGGCCCAGACCACCGGCGGCGGCCTGAGCCTGACCGAAGTGACCCCCAGCTTCCAGTTCAAGGGCTGCCCCGGCCTTTACTTTGTGGGGGAAACGCTGGACTGCGCCGGCAGCTGCGGCGGCTTCAACCTGCACTGGGCCTTTGGCAGCGGCATCGCCGCCGGGCGTGACGCGGTGCGGAGCCTGAAGCGGCCTGCCCCGAAGCCAAATAAAAAGAAGCGATAAAGAATGATCCTCTCCATCCCGCATCTGACAGACAGACTGCATGGACGGAGAGGGTCATTTTCGTTTCAGATACGCTTGTGTCTCCCGGACCACCACTCCCGAAAGCCCCACCACGCCCACAAGATTGGGCAGCATCATCAGGCCGTTGAAGGTATCGGAGAGCGCCCAGGCCAGATCCAGCTTCATCACAGCACCCACCAGCACCATGGCCGCAAACACCAGTTTATATCCTGCGGCGGCACGCTCCCCCAGCAAATACACCACTGCCCGGGTACCGTAATGGCTCCACCCCAGCGTAGTGGAATAGGCAAACAGCAGGACCGACACCGCGATAAACTGCGGCCCGAACGCCCCGAACACCGTGGAAAAGGCCTGCCCCACCAGTGCGGAGCCCTCCACACCGGTCAGCGCCGCACCGGTGTCCAGATCCACAAGGCCGCTGGTGAGTACCACAAGGGCCGTGAGGGTGCAGACCACCATGGTATCTGCAAACACCTCGAACATCCCCCACATTCCCTGCTGGACAGGCTCCTCCACGTTGGCCGCGCAGTGCACCAGCACCGACGCGCCCAGTCCTGCTTCGTTGGAAAAGGCTCCCCGCTTGAATCCCCAGCTGATGGCCCGGGCCATGCCGTAACCCAACACCCCGCCCCCGGCGGCCTGCAAGCCAAACGCCCCCCGGAAGATGGCCGCGAATGCCGCCGGGACAGCCGCCCAATGGACACAGACCACGGTCAGCGCCCCGAACAGGTAGAACAGGGCCATGAGCGGGACGATGGCCTCAGTGACTGCGGCCACCCGCTTCAGCCCGCCCAGTATGACCCGCCCGGTGAGCAGGGCCAGTACAATGCCCGTTGCCACCGGCGGCACCCGGAACACCGCCTGCAGATTGCCCGCAATGGAGTTGATCTGGCTCATGTTCCCCATGCCGAAGCTGGCCAGCACGCAAAAGCAGGCAAACAGCACCGCCAGTGCCCGGCCAAAGCCGCCGCCCAGCCCCTCGGCCAGATAGTACATGGGCCCGCCGCACCATCTTCCGGCGGCATCCCGGCGGCGGTAGCAGATGCCCAGCACGTTCTCGGCATAGCTGGTCATCATCCCCAGCAGGGCCATGACCCACATCCAGAACACAGCCCCCGGCCCGCCTGCCAGAATAGCCGCCGCCACACCCACGATGTTGCCGGTGCCGATGGTCGCCGCCAGCGCCGTGCAAAGGCTCTGGAACTGGCTGATGGCTTCATCGTTCGTGTGGGCGGTCACATTCCGGTCCAGGAAGATGGCCCCGATGGTGTGCCGCATCCAGTACCCGAAATACCGCAGCTGGAAAAAACCGGTGCGCACTGTCAGCAGACAGCCGGTGCCAAACAGCAGCGCCAGCCCCACCGGCCCCCATACCACACAGCCGACCACCGCGTTCACCCGCGCCAAGCTCTCCCACATACACAAACGCCCCCTGTGCTCTACTGTATGGCACAGGGGGCGTTTTCATGCCCGGGCAGCGGTTTCTGTATAAAAAAGCACATCCCGGCCCACCCTGTTCCAAAACGGAACGGAGGAACACGGGATGCACAAGAACGGTTGGAGGCCCTTCTGGGCGGCTTTGGGGGCGGCACTTCTGGTGCTGCTTCCGCTGGTGGGCGGCACAGTCCTGCTCACCCGGCAGATGGTGCGCACCCGCATCCAGACGGCGGTCGACAGCGGCAGCGTGCTCGTGGGCGGCCGGCCGGTCAAGTCGAGCTACAAGGTCAAGCCGCTGGACCGCATCACCGTGGTGATGCCTTATCCCAAGCGCGAGGTCGAGATCGTGCCGCAGAACATCCCGCTCGACATCCCCTACGAAGACGACGATCTGCTGATCGTCGACAAGCCCGCCGGCATGGTCGTGCACCCGGGCCACGGCAACTGGGACGGGACGCTGGTCAATGCCCTGACCTATCATCTGCGCACGCTGCCGATGTTCCGGGAGGGCGATCTGCGCGCCGGTCTGGTGCACCGCATCGACAAGGATACGTCGGGGCTGCTGGTCGTGGCCAAGAACGAACGCGCGCACGCCCGTCTGGCCAAGCAGTTTTTCGACCATACGATCGTGCGCCGCTACTATGCCCTCGTGTGGGGCAATCCCGACGCCGACGAGGGGACGATCGAGGGCAATATCGGCCGTTCGCCGAAGGACAAGTTGCAGATGTGCGTCTTCGCGGACGGAGAGCAGGGCAAGCACGCCGTGACTCACTGGCGCGTGGTGCGGCGTTACGGTTACGTGACGCTCGTGGAGTGCCGTCTGGAAACGGGACGCACGCATCAGATCCGCGTCCACATGGCGTGGAAGGGTTTCCCGCTCTTCAACGACTCCCGCTACGGCGGCGCCCGCATCCTCAAAGGGACGACCTTCTCGAAATACCGCCAGTTCGTCGAGAACTGCTTCGCGCTGCTGCCCCGGCAGGCGCTGCACGCCCGTTGTCTGGGATTCGTACACCCCTCGACGGGGCGCGAAGTCTACTTCGAGAGCGAACTGCCGGCCGATTTCCGCGCCGTGCTCGACCGGTGGGAGAACTACGCCGCACACGTACGCACCGACGCCGAATAGGCAATATTCGCCGCGGCGCTGCCGTTATAGAGGATAAAATTCCGATTCGAAATGAATATACGCACGATCCTGTTTCTACTCGTTGCCGCCGCTGTCGCGCTGCCGCTGTCCGCGCAGGAGCGGCGGCCCGTCTACATCGTCAACGGGGAGCGTTACGAAGGGGATGCCTTTCGGGAGATCCCGCCTGCGGAGATCGAGCGCATGGAACAGCTTCCGGCCGACGAACAGACCATCGAGCGCTACGGTTCGGATGCGTCGAACGGAGTGATTCTCATTACGTTGAAATACGACAGCAAGGCTGTTTTCACGGCCGACAGCCTTTCGTTCGACCGCTACGTCGCCCGCCGCATCAAGTGGGATGCGACCGATCCCGTGGCGCGGGTGGTCTATCGCTTCAAGGTGCAGTGCGACGGAAGCGTCGTGCTGACCGATCTGCTCGAATCGACCGACGGACGGCTGCGCCGCAAGGTGGTCAAGGCCGTCGAAGAGGCTCCGCGGTGGTCGCCCGCGACCAAGGACGGCCGGCCGGTCGAGACGGAACACGTGCTGCGCGTGCAGCTCCCCGAAGGGCGCGCCATGCCGCCCGAACGGGCCGTGATCCTGCTTTGAATGCGGGTGGGCGGTCGGAGACCGGACGTGTCGTTTCGGGAAATTTTCGAAAAAAAACGGGCCGGCTCCGGTGCGTTCCAATTCGTTGTTTCGTCGGGAGTTGGATCGGGAAATGCTTGTCGACGCACCCGCATCGGCGGGGACAGCGGGAGCTTTTGCCGTCCGGAGGCCGGACCGGAGTTTGCGGATCGGCGGAAAATAGTTACTTTTGCCGACAGTTCAGGCGAATTATCGAACAACCAATTTTAAACTTTCATATGAAAAAAATCAAATTTTTTGCGCTTTGGGCGCTTCTGCTGACCCCCCCCCTGCTGCTTTCGGGGTGCGGCGACGACGCGACCGATGACCCGACGCCGGGCAAGACTCCCGTGCTGACGATCAAGGACAATGCATTGGGTGTGATCAACGTGGAGGCTGCGGGCCAGACCGTCACGCTGAATTACGAGGTGGCCGATGCCGTAGAGGGCAAACTCGCCGTGGCGAAAAGCGATAAGGAGTGGATACATGATTTCGATTGCGAAACGTTCGGGCAGATCACCTTCGTGGCCGATGAAAATGTCGGAGAAGAGTTGACGCGTTCGGCTACGGTGACGATCAGTTATCCGGGTGCCGAATCGGTGGCCGTCGAAGTGGCGCAGAACGAACGTGCGATCTCGATCGAGGTGACCGAGGTGACCGTCGCCTCGATCAAGGCCAAACTCGAAACGGACGATCCGGCGCAGACGTTCCTGTTCAATCTGGTCAAGAAGAGCGATTACGATGCCATCGGTTCGCCTGAGAAATTCCTCGAAAAGGAGCTGAAAGCGCTCGAGGAAGAGGCTCTGGATTCCGACGGCTGGTTCACTTCGCTGGAAGAGTATCTGGATTTCCTGCTCAGCGACTGGAATCCCGAAGGCCAGAACCTGAACCGCGACGAATTGGAAATCAATACGGAGTACTACATTTATGCCTACGGTATCGATGTGAAGGGCGAGATTACGACTCCTCTGGTGCGACGCCTCGTCAAGACCAACGATTTGAAGGAGATCAACTTCAACCTTACGGTCGAGGACGAAGGACAGACGACTGCGACGCTCAAAGGCAATCCCGACGAGAAGTTCACCTATTACTATCTGGGCTATACGAGCAAGACCGAGTACGAAGATTCGTTCAAGGGCGACGACCAGCAGGTGATCGACAATGCGCTGGGAAGCATCCGCATGGGTATTGGCAACGACGGGTCGAAACTGCCCGACGTCGCTTCGGTGCGCATGGGCGAAGGTTCGTTGGAGGTCGAGGGGCTGCTGCCCGATACGGAGTACTACGCACTGGCGTTCGGCATCGACAACAGCGTGTCGGCATGTACGAAACTCACCAAGACGCCCTTCAAGACCGATGCGGTGGCCATTACCGACGACTGCAAGTTCGAAGTGTCGGTGCTCGACGTCAATTCGATCCTGATGAATATCGCAGTCAAGCCCTCGAAGGCGACGACTCGCTATTTCGCGACGGTCAAGGCGACCGACGAAGTGAAGAACATGACCCCGGCGCAGGTGGCCGACGCCGAAATAGCTTTCCAGAACGGTTTCACGCCGCCCGTCGACTGGTCGACCGATCCGCGTGTCTTCACGGGCGATCAGACGCTCCATTCGCGCCGCAATCTGGGCGTTACGATCATCAAGCCCGAAACCGACTATACGGTCTATGTCTTCGGCGTAAGTGCGGAGGGAGTCCGTACGACCGAGGTGGCGACCGCCACGACGCGGACGACGGCCGTCGTTCCCTCGTCGATGACGCTCGAGGTCAAGGACGTGAAGCCCGGATCGGAGACCGATCCCAACGATTTCTTCGGCGGAAAGCTCTATTATTTCCAGTACGGAGTGAAACCTTCGATCGATACGGAGTACTACTATACGGGTATCGTCAAGAAGAGCACCTACGAAACCTTTGCCGACGACGAGGCCTTCATGAAGGATGTGGTCGGGCAGGCCGGCGAACTAATCATGATGAACTGCTTCATGGGCGAGAACAACGCCGGACTGGTCTCGACACCCACGCCGTTCAAGGGTTCGGCCGAGTATTCGGGTACGCCCATCGCCGCCGGTGAGCAGTACTACATCTTCGCGTTCGGCTATATGGGCGCCCCGACCACCGCATTGTTCAAGGTCGATGCTACGGCCGCCGGCGACGGCGGCAGCGGCGGCTGGGAGCCTGAGTGGCCCTCCGAGTGGTAGCGGTTGGAAGTACGACGATTCGCGCGCGACACACGGCAACGTGTCGCGCGTTTTTTTTGCGGCGTTTTCAGACGGATGCGCCGGAAAGGGTATCGTGCTGCCGTTCGCGGGTTTGCGGCTGAAAAAGAGGGGTGAAAATTTGGAGAAACGGGGTGGAATGGTTAATTTTGAACGATCCGTTTTCGAGCAGCGGGATACGGCGCGTGGTGTCGCCGGCCGCGGAAAACGATTGTTTCCGATAAGCGGGCGGAAGTCGTCCGAGGATCGTGCCGATCGGAGCATACAACCGTGAACGAGCGATTATGAACTGTTACTATCATCCCGACCACGATGCGGTCGCCCAATGCGCGGATTGCGGCAAGGGGTTGTGCCGGAGTTGCGCCACGCGTTTTACGATTCCTATCTGTCCCGAATGCAACGGGGTGCGGCGCCGCAGCGAACTGCGCGGGTGTATCGTGCCGTTGCTGCTGTGCGGCCTGCTCTTCGCGATCGGGTACAATTCGGAGTTCATGGGGCCGGATCGCCTCTTCGGGGCTTATATGCTGATGAGCGTCTACGGCGGCTGGAAGTTCATCAACCGATTTTGCCCGTTCGTCTTCGTCTGGTTCTCCGTCGAGGCGATTTTCTGGTATTTCCTCATCAAGGTCGCCCTCTCGATGCTGATAGGCTTCTTCGTGACACCCGTCTATCTGGGGTATTGCGTCTGGCGGATCTGGCGGTTGGCGTTCTGAGGAGCGATCCCGGCCGTCGAAGGTCGATCGCCGAAGAAGCGTCGGGTCGGTTTCAGGTAGGATTGTGCGGATAAAGGTGCTTCCGCACGAATGTAAGCCCGATGTATATCAACGAATTGCGACGGTTTTTCGGCTTCTGTCCCCGCATCGCCTACCGTCATTCTGCACGGTCTTGCGCCCGCCTGCCCGTTTCGCCTGCGCGGCCGCCGTATCTCCTTGCATGACATTATATTATTCTAATTGAATTATGCGGTTTGGATAATATCTTCCGGTTAATGCCCGATTACTGACGATGTGAATGCAGAGTATGGATATTTGTTTGTATAGTTCGGTTTTCGTATCTTTGTTTTGCTTTAATTTTAAATTGTTTTTATTATGAAACTGAGGTTGTGTTTTTTTATGCTTGCATTAGGGATATGCGGAGCAGTCGTGCAAGGTTGTGATGACAATGATGATAACTTGGATGTTCTTGATAAATTGCAGGCTGCATTTTCTCAGAAATATCCGGAAGCCAGTCCGAAATGGAAAACCCGGAGTAATTATTACATTGCGGATTTCCAGAACCAGAATTATGCAGCCGAGGCCTGGTTTACTTCCGATGCCGTTTGGCTGATGACCGAAACGGATCTTCCTCATGCGTCTTTGCCTGAGGCTGTTAAAAATGCGTTCAAGAACAGCGAATATGGACAGTGGAGCCTGGATGATGTGGATATGTTGGTGCGAGAAGGCATGGAGCCGGTCTATGTTTTGGAGGTAGAGCAGGGCCCGCGGGAGATGGATCTTTATTACAACGCGGAGGGAATTCTGATCAAGGTGGTGGAAGATTCCGAGGATGATTCCGAGGATTATCTGCCGATTGAACTTCCCGAAGAGGTGAAAAATTTTCTGCAGGAGAAATATGCGGCATCCAAAATTGTTGAAACGGATCAGGAGCACGGGCAGTTTGAGGTGGATATTATTCATGACGGAGTTGCCAAGGAGGTGCTTTTTGACAACAGCGGGAATTGGCTTTCCTCATCTTGGGAGATCAGTCTGGATACTCTTCCGGAAGTCGTTAAAACTGCGATCCGGCAGGAAATTAACGATAAGTATGTCGGTTATGAAACCGACGATGAGCCGGAACTGGTAGAAACGCCGGACGGGAATTATTATCGAATCGAGCTGGAAGCGGAAGATGACAGGGAGGTGATTCTCAAAATCCGGGAAGACGGATCTTTACTGCAGTAGATTCGTTTGAATAGGCATACCGACAGGCAGATGAAAATCTGCCTGTCGGTATGTTCGTATTATATCATTTGTTTTAATAGAACGATTTACCTATGAAAAAAATCGGTTTGCTGCTATTTTTGCGGTATTCACTTGCTCTTTGTCCGCACAAAATAGGCTTTCCGTCTTTATCGGAAATTCCAATCGGTATGCTTCGGTCGATTTGTCGGATTTCCGTCGGCGCCTCTGTGTGGAATACGATATTTCGGCAGAATCGCTCAATGATTATTACCGGCGTTGCGGCAGAGATTGGGGGCATGTGGGCCTTGCACTGGAGATCGCCTGAACCTCGGGACGAAGCATGCGCGATGTCTGTGACCATTACAAACGTTATAAATGTGAGGGCTGGGGGCGGATTCTGATCGAACTGAGAATCGGTCCCGAGTCGTCGTATCGTGTTCCGTTCTATGATCGGGTGCATTGTTATAGCGATTACTGGCACGAGCATTACGACTCCTATTGCAAACGGCATGGGAAGTATCTCCGCACAAGCACGGGTATAAGAAACACCCGAAATACGGGAAGCGGAAATACGGGAGATATCATGACGACGACGATGACGATTGAGTGACCGGTAATAATTCCATATAAATCATTATACGTATAATTGTTTTATGAAAAAGATTTTATTGGTTCTTGTTTGCAGTTTGTTTGCTTTCGAGACGGTTTCGGCTCAAGGGAAAAACGCCGTGGGATTACGGTTGGGAGATGGCGTGGAATTTCTTTATCAATGCGATCTTTCGTCTCGGAATTTTTTGCAATTCACGCTGGCGACTCCTCATTTTGAAGGGCTGTCCGTTACGGGAATCTATAATTGGCGCTGCTGCCGGTGGAATTGGACACCCC
>OGHL01001955.1_pt1 | contig 10999 bp, 13 predicted proteins | sample 1571391 | NCBI WGS metagenome assembly OGHL01 (sample SAMEA2581948, study PRJEB24529) | metagenome | biome: Human gut stool | place: China | collected 2011 | reverse complement strand
TTTCGCCGAAGATATCCGTAAAACCGATATATCCTGCGGGCGGACAGAGTCGTCCACCCCTACAGGAGAGCGCAAGGGTCGTTGTAGGGGCCGACGACTCTGTCGGCCCAATGAGAAGTTACAAATTCGCCGAGGATTTCAGTAAAACCGGTGCATCCTGCCAGGCCGATGTGTATCGGCAAGCGGCAGACCCACATCCGTAGCGCTCCTTCGTCGCGAACGGCTGTGACCGGCATCGACCCCTACAACGGCTTTAAGAACAGCGTCGGAAGTATTGAGCTGCTTCAAATTTCGCGGGAAAGAGCCAAAAAACCGAAAAGTGTTCTTGCATTGATGGGCATTTAATTTATTATAGCACACCCCGCCACAAAAGAACAGCCTTTCTCTCAGCAGCACAGGATGGTCGGGCAGCGGCCGGAGAGGCAGGACATTGCGGCGCAGATGCCGCAGCAGGCGCGGCTCAGGTCGATGTTGTCGAAGCCGAAGCCGGACTGACGGCTGTGGTAGACCGTGCCGCTTCGGCCGATCTGGTCGCGGGCGGCGGCGTATTCCGCGTTCGCCGGGTCCATGGCGCAGGCTCTGGTGATCTGCTCATAGCCGAGCACGCGGTTGCCGAGGTTCGTATTCGCGACGGCGGCGAGATAATACCACTGCGCCGTGCGCTGCGATTCGGGCACGGCGTTCAGCGTCCGCAGCGCCCGCTCGTATTCCTGCACAAAGATGTACCGCCGCGCGGACTCCATCGGGTCGGCCTCCGACCACGCGCCCTGATAGCTCTGCCGGTACCAGCCCGCAAAGGGGTCTGCCTGATAGCTTCGCTGCTGCGTATTTATGCGCGGCTGCGGGTTTTTGATCTGGTCATAGGCGGCGTTAATGCGGTTCATCATCTCCGCCGCGTGCTGGTCGCCCGGATTCATGTCCGGGTGGTATTTCTTCGCCAGCGCGCGGTAGGCGCGCTTGACTTCCTCATCGCTCGCGTCCGGCGTCAGGCCGAGCACGCTGTAGGGATCGTCGATCATGTTGGTTCCTCCTGCTTCGTCCGGAACGCTGCTTCAAAGCGCGTCCAGACGCCGGAATATAGGATATTGCGCAGCAAAGCTGCGTCCTGCACAATGGGCAGGCCTTCAAATGCCTCCGCCGCGTCGCCTGCCAGAAGCGTCAGCTGCGGGCGGAAGTCCGCGCCGCACTGTACGCCCAGCAGCGCCAGCGGGTTATACTGGCCCTTTTTCCGATCCTCTTCCAGATCGCAGGCCGCGTCCATAAAATAGATCAGCTTGCCGAGACTCCGGCCAAACTGCCGCAGAACCGGCGTCCAGCGATCTGCTTTCACTGTAAACAGCTCCGCCATCAGTTCTCCAAACGCGTTGGCAGGCGCTTCGGAATAAGCCGTGCGGTCTTCCTCTGCCTGCGTGATGGTCTGAAGCGCGGCACGGATGGCGGCGGCCTTTTCCGGATACTGCGCGGCGGCCCGCTTCGCGCCGGGGCCGAGAAGCCCTGCGGCGGCTGCCGCGGAAAGCTTTTGATCGTCGTGCCAGTCGTCCCGGCGGTTCTCATAGGCCAGCAGGCAGTTCATTGCCGCCGCGTAGCCGGTGAATGCCGTCTGCGTCCAGCTCTGCGCCTGCGCCGGATGGCGCAGACAGCGCGCCGCGCCAGACTGCTCCGCCGGTTCGTAGAGCGCGGACAGAAACAGCGTCAGAAACGCCATATCATAGGTTAACGCCAGCGCCGGGACCGGCCCGTAGCCGCGGTACAGCGCGCGGCACAGCCCGCAGTAGAAGCTCTTGTAGCGCGTCTGCTGCCCTTCGTCCAGCCGTGCAAGGTCGGCGATCACGTATCCGAACATTCCGGCTTCTCCTTCTCTTCCTTCCAGTCGAACAGCGCGTGATTGAGCAGCGCGCCGTAAAACAGAATGGAAATACACGCGTACAGCCACAAAAGCATCAGAAGCAGCACGGACAGGCTCCCATAGAGCGCTGAGGCTTTGGCGATGTGGTTGACGTACCACGAATAGATCTCCGAATAGATCACCCACGCGCAAGCGGCGCCCGCCGCGCCGGGCAGAACGTGAACGAACCGCTGCCGCTTGTCCGGCAGAGCCAGAAACACGCCCGTAAACAGCGCCGTCAGCAGCACGAATGAATACAGATGCAAATTCCGCAGGATCGGCTCAAGCACGGCGGCAAAGGAAAAGCCCCGTGCCAGCAGAAACGCCAGCAGCGCCTGTCCGCCGACATAAAGCCCCAGCGTCAGCAAAAGCGCCAGCAGCATCCCGACCGTATATAAAACGCACAGCAGCCGCCGGTGCAGGTACCTGCGCGTCTCGCGCACCTCCAGCACGGCGTCAAGCCCGTAAAGAAGACTCAGCATCCCCTTTGAGGCCGACCAGAGCGTCAGCACGGCGCTGGCCGAGATGATCGCCGCCGAGCTTGAGCCGTAGAGCGTCCGGATAAAATATTCCAGCAGCCGCAGCAGCCACTCCGGCGCAAGCTGCGCGCAGAGGCCGAGCAAATGCTCGATCGTCAGCGGTGTATACGGGAGCAGCGACAAAAGCAGGCTCACGATCGGAAACACCGACAGCAGCAGGAAAAACGAGGCGTTGCCTGCGTAAATCGGGATCTGCATGGCCGCGACGCGCGCAAGCAGCTGTTCGAGCTGTTTTTTCAGTTTCATCCGCCACCTCCTATACCCGAAAGTTTTCGACAAAAATCTGTCCCGGCCTGCACAGGTTCCCCAAAACGCGGATGATCTTTCTGTAAAGATCATCAAAAATCACAATGCTTTTGTCGAATCATGCGAAATTTTTTGGTTTTCGAATCGCAGAAGTTATGGTTCAATATTCCCGGGAGGGAGAACACCATGAGAAATAAGAGTCTGATTCACACAAAGGACGTCAAGACACAGGAGGGCACGCCGCTGCATCTGGAATATTATCTGCTCAATGACAGCGTGCTTGGCGGCTGTGCCGAGTGCTATGGCGTGGAGATCCTCGCGCAGACCGGCGAGGCGCAGTGCTACGCCGGCATCCCGCGCATCACCATGCGCGGGACCAGCATCTTCACGCTCATCGACCAGCTGGCCTACTTCGCCGTCACGCCGGATTCGCTGAATGATGTGATCCAGGACTGGCTGTAGAAAGAAGTAGACAAGGCCTCTCTTTTTTGCTACAATCATAACAGAAAATGGGCAGAAGCGCAAGATGCGCGTCCGCCGGATGAAGAGAGGAGTTTTTGCCATGAAGTGCCCGTACTGCGGCTATCAGGAGAGTAAGGTCGTCGATTCCCGTCACTCGGACGACGGGGTGAGCATTCGCCGCCGCCGCGAATGCCTGCAATGCCAGAAGCGGTTTACCACCTATGAGACGGTCGAAAGCCTGCCCATCGTCGTCATCAAGCGCGACAGCAGCCGGCAGCAGTTCGACCGCAACAAGATTTTGAATGGTATGCTCCGCGCGTGCGAAAAGCGCCCCGTGCCGCTGGCTGAGCTGGAAAAGGCCACCGATGAGATCGAGCAGGCCATCCAGAACTCGCTTGACCGGGAAATTTCCACCGAAAAGATCGGAGAACTGGTCATGGAACGCCTCAAGCCGCTCGACGAGGTCGCCTATGTCCGCTTTGCGTCGGTCTACCGCCAATTCAAGGACATCGACAGCTTCATGCGCGAGCTGAACAAAATTCTCGAAGAGCGATAAAACGCTTCGCCCCGCTGAACAGCGGGGCGTTTTTTTCAGGAAAGCACCGGCGCGGGAGCGTGCCTACATCACATTCTCCACCGTCGGCAGCTCCATGCGGCGGACGTGCTCCAGACGGGCGGTGAGTTCGCCGCAGGCGGCGAGGTAATCGTCCAGATCTTTCAGCTTGATAAACGCCTCGAGCTGCGCGAACAGGGCCAGAATTTCGTCGACCTCCTCGTGGTGCAGGAAAATGCCGAGGACTGTCTCGCGGCCCTCCCAAACCTGCTTTGCCTGCCGCAGAGACTCCGCTGCCGCGGTATATTGTTCTTCCTCCGCCTGCCGGATGGAGCGCTCCAGAAGCGTGACCGTTTCCTCGCCGGACGCACGCACATAAAAAAGCGAAAACAGCCCCACGGCCAGACACAGCGCAAACACGAGACACGCGATCAGAATATGCTTCATGCCTCATCCTCCCGCATGGCGGCAAAATACAGCTTGCCGTCCGGTTCGCTCGTGAGCAGATACACGTCCTGTACGCGGCAGTTGTAATTTTTCAAGATCTCCTGTACCCACGCTTCGTCCCGGCCCAGAAGCGGCAGATTCTGCCGCATGAGCCGCCCGGAGGCAATGACGGTAATGGGCAGCTTCCGCCCGCTTACCTGCACGCCGGCGTCCTTTGCGGGCGCTGGTTCGTATTTCGGATACAGGAACGTCGAAATTGCGCCGCTCGTCTCCAGAATGGCGTACTGCACCTGCGAAAGGTCCGTCACGCCCTGAATGCGCAGATATTCTGCCAGCTCGTCGGTGTTCACGCGCGTCTTTTTAAGATTCTGCTGCAAAAGCCGCCCGTTTTCGATCAGAATGACCGGCTTGCCGCACAAAAACCGCCGCATGCCCACGCTCCGGTATGTCAGCACGGACAGAACCAGTTCCACGCTCAACACGACCAAAATCGGCAGCAGTCCCGCCAGCAGCGGCGTGCCCGTCTCCTGCATCGGCACAGCGGCCAGATTCGCGATCAGCATCGTCACAACGAACTCCATCGGCTCCATCTCGCCCAGCTGCCGCTTGCCCATGAGCCGGACGACGAGGATCAGCGCCAGATATAAGACCACGGCGCGAATGAGTGAAATCAGCATAAAAAACGCCTCCCTGCCGTAGCATTTGCACACGGCAGGGAGGATATACCGTTTTCCTTCTATTTTTCCAGATACTCCGTGCATTTTGCCTGCGCGTCGCAGGCGAGTTTTTCCTCGTCGACGCTGGCAAGACGGCCCTCGCGGACGGTGATTTTGCCGTTTACGACCGTGTAATCGACCGGGCCGCGCACACCGACGGTGGCAAGGACGGATTTCGGGTCATAGCAGGCCCCGACGAGCTCCATCCGGCGGCTGTCGATCAAAAACAGGTCGCAGCACTTGCCGGCGGCAAGACTGCCGATGTCACTGCGGCCGAGCAGCCGCGCACTGCCGCGCGTGGCGATCTTCAGAACATCGTAGCCCGAGGGCGCTTCGCGGCTGGAATTGAGCCGGTGCAGCAAAAACGCCGTGCGCAGCTCCTCCATAAGGCTCGAGCCGTCGTTGGACGCCGAGCCGTCGACGCCGAGGCCGACCGGCACGCCAAGCTTCAGCATATCCGGGATGCGCGCGATGCCGGAGGAGAGCTTCATGTTGCTTGCCGGGCAGTGGCACACGCCGGTGCCGGTTTCGGCCAGAAGATTCAGCTCCTCGTCATTAAAATGAATGCCGTGCGCGTACCACACATCCGGGCCGACCCAGCCGAGCGTCTGCATGAACGCCAGCGGGCGCATCCCCTCGCGTTCGAGCATATAGGCTTCCTCGTCCTTTGTCTCACACAGGTGCGTGTGCAGGCGGACATGGTACTGCCGCGCGAGGATGGCGCTCTGCCGCAGAAGCTCCGCCGAGACGGAGAACGGCGAACACGGCGCAAGCGCGACCTGCCGCATGGAGCCGAACGACGCGTCATGGTATGTTTCAATGAGGCGGGCGGAGTCGGCCATGATCTCGTCGACCGTCTGCACAACGGAGTCGGGCGGCAGGCCGCCGTCCTTGACGGACAGATCCATGGAGCCGCGTGAGCAGTGCATCCGCATACCAAGCTCCGACGCGGCCTCGAACTGCGTCCCGATCAGATCGCCCGCGCCGACCGGGAAGACATAGTGGTGGTCAAAGCAGGTCGTGCAGCCGTGCTTCATGAGTTCGCCCATGCCCGTCAGGCTCGACAGGCGGATGACCTCCGCGTCGAGATTTTTCCAGATCTCATAGAGCGTTTTCAGCCAGTCGAACAGCTCCATGTTCTGCACCTGCGGCAGATTGCGGGAAAACTGCTGGTACAGATGATGGTGCGTGTTGACAAGGCCCGGATAGCACAGCATGTGGCTGGCGTCCAGCACCTCGTCGGCCTGCCGGTCAAGCTTCGGGCCGATGGCGCGGATGATGCCGTTCTCAGCGTAGAGGTCGACATTTTCATATACGGTATCCTGCTCGTCGCAGGAGACGAGGGTTTTGATATTGCGGATCAGAAGTCGCTGCATGGCAAAGCCCATCCTTTTCGTTCAGATACCTCTATTTTACCATGCGGGCGCGGAAAATCAATCGTTTATGCGATGCCGCTTGCGGGCAGATGCGCAATATGATAGAATGTATGCAGAGTAAATGACATTTACGCAGGAGGCAGTGCTATGACGCTCGGACAGAAGCTCAAGCAGACGCGGCTTGCACGCGGCATGACGCAGTCGCAGGTCGTGGGGGACCGCATCACGCGCAATATGCTCTCGCAGATCGAAAATGATCTGGCTTCGCCGTCGGTCGGGACGCTGGAATATCTGGCGTCGGTGCTGAACGTCCGGCTCTCGTGGCTGCTGGCGGACGAGCAGGAGGAGGCGGAGGCCGGGCGCACGCAGCGGCTGCGGGAACTTCTGAAAAGCGGCGAGTATGCCGCCTGTCTTGAGCTTGCGCCGGAGCACGCGCCGGACGACGAGCAGGCGCTGGCGCTGGCCATGGCCGCGGCGCAGTGCGCACAGCGGGCGCTGGAGTCCGAGCGGTTCGACACGGCGCGCCATCTGGCCCAGTGGGGGCTTGCGTGGAACAACGGCAGCCTCTATGCAAGTGCAGCGCTTATGCTGCACCTGTGGGACATTCTGGCCCGGTGTGCACAAAGCGCGGGGCCGGGACAGGAGGAGGCCGCTTTTGCGGACTACCGGCAGGCCTATGCCGCGCAGCCCGTCCGCGCCCGGTACCATCTGGCCATGGCCCGCTATCAGCTTGAACGCGGGAAGACGGCAGCCGCAGAGGCGGAGCTTCGCGCAGTCCCCATGCCGCCGGAGGAAAGCCGGGCGGAATACCGCGTTTTGCAGGCACGCCTCGCGTCGGCCTCCGGCCGGTACGCGGAGGCTATGACCGCGCTGCGGCAGGCCGAACGGACAGGCCCGCTGCCAAAGCTGCTCGAACGGGAGCTGCTGCAGGCGATGGAGCTTGCCGCCCGCGAACTCCAGGACTACAAAACGGCCTACGAATGCGCCGCCCGCCAGCTCAAGCTGTGATGCGCGGCAGCACTTTTTCTTGCGCTTTTTTGGCAGCTGTTGTATACTGAAAACAGGAGAAACAGACAGAAGGGGAGTGGCTGGATGAAACGGGCGGGCACGCTTCTGATCGCCGCCGTGCTGCTCCTGACGCTCTGCGCCTGTAAGCGTGAAACGCGGCCCGCCGTGGGCCTCGGAACCTTCCATGGCGAGCAGGTCAGCGTCTATGGCGGAGACTGGCAGCCGATCGGCGAGGTCTACAGCGGCCAGACCTATCTCACGCTGAACGCAGGCGGCGAGGGCGTTTTCTGCGTGGACGGTGAAGCCGCCGCGGTCGAATGGGAAACATCAGGCGGACGGCTCACGCTGACAATGGGCAGCGCGCGCTGCGAAGGAACGGTCGACGCAAACACGGTCACCATCGGCTTTTTTGACGCTGATATCCGTATGAGCTTTTCCAGAACGGCCTCCGCCGCGCTTCCGCTGCTGGACAGTCTGCCGGAGCAGGCACAGGAGCCGGACGCGGATGCAGAGCCGGATCACGCGGCCTATTGGGCCGGGGATTGGTACGGCTGGCACATTGTTACCGATGCGAGCGAGGAGCTGCAATACCTGAAGGACACCGCATGGGATGCCTGCGCGCACATCAGCGTGCGCGGGGATGCAGGAATGCTCACCGTTTGGGATACGGAGAATGAACCCGGCGAGCTTCTGCTCCGGGCAAGCGTCACGTTTTCGGCGGGGACGACCGACGCCGGGCACATGACGGCGGACTCCGGCACATATCTGGACTGCGATCTGACGAATGGGCTTTCCTGCGATCCTGGCGTGTCGGAGGTGCATACGTTTGACCATATGATCTGCATTTCCGGCCGTGCGGAGGATGAAAACGGCGGCTGGGTGCGCTTCCGTCTCTATCTGCGCCCGTGGGGCACGGACTGGGAGGATGTGCGCACCGGCGACACGAGCGGCTGTCTGTACCGCAATATGCTCCCGCCAGATTACGACAGCTGGTACGCGCCGTTGCTTGCGCGGGGCGTTGCCGATATGCCGGACTCATTCGGGACGGCGAAATAAGAAAGGAGAACCGACCATGGCGTTTTGTCCCTATTGCGGAAGCAAAATCGAGGAAACAGCGAAATTCTGTACGGAATGCGGCGCAAAGCTGACGCAGCCCGAACCCGCACAGCCGCAGACCACACGCGCAGACGGCTTCCCTCCCCCGCCGGAGCGGCCTGCGGCGCAGAGTGCGCCCCCGCAGAAGCCGAAGAAAAAATCCAAAGCGCCGCTGGTGATCGGGATCATCGCAGGCGTTCTGGTGCTGTCCGCCGTGCTCTGGGGGCTGGTGGGAAGGAGACTTTTCGCGCCCTATCAGCCGGCAGAGCCGGTCGATCCCTCGATGAATGCTGTCTCGCAGACGGCCTTCTGGAACGGCAGCTGGTACGGCTGGTGGATGATCGAATCCGGGACCGGCGCCTATGAAGACAACGCAGGCAGCTGGTGGGATGCCTGCGCACAGATCGAGCTTGACGCGGACGGAAGCGGAACGCTTACCCTGTGGGACGATTCCTGCGAGGCCGGACAGATCATCGCCGATGCACAGGTGCAGGCGAGCACCGATCTGACGACGAGCGGACGGCTCGTTTCGACGGGCGGCAGCTTCTTTGACTGCAAGCTGAGCGGCGCGGACGCGTGGTACATTGACGCGGCCCCATCCGAGTCCATGCCGTATTCCGAGATGATCTGCATCTCCGGCGTCTATACAGACCCGGAAAACAGCGAAGATTCCTTCGTCTATACGGTCTATCTGCGCCCCTGGGGCATGGATTGGGAGGATGTGCGCACGGACGACGAGACGCGCCTGCCGTATTTCTACGACGACTGGTACCTGCCGCTGATCGAAGCCGGCGCATCCATGCCGAACGCCATCGGCGGCACGCTGGCTTAAGCATATAAACTATCACACTGAAAAACGGAGGTTTATAGATATGGAACTGGCAGAAAAGCGATATGCGCAGTGGCTTGCGCAGCAGGGGTTGGAGCCGGAACTGCGGGAAGAGCTGACCGCGATGCAGTCCGATGCGGAGAAGATCACCGACGCGTTCTACCGCGATCTGGAATTCGGCACGGCGGGTCTGCGCGGCGTGCTCGGCGCAGGCACGAATCGGATGAATATTTACGTGATCCGCCGCGCGACGCAGGCGGTTGCACAGTATCTCAACGAGACGGAGCTGCCGAAGACCGTCGCCATTGGCCATGACAGCCGCATCAAGAGCGACGTCTTCGCCCGCGAGGCAGCCGCGGTCTTCGCCGCCAACGGCATCACGGCGTACCTCTATCCCCGGCTCGAGCCTGTCCCGGCGCTGAGCTTCGCCGTGCGTCACCTGCACTGCGGGCTCGGCGTCTGCGTCACGGCCAGCCACAACCCGGCGGAATACAACGGCTACAAGGTCTACGGCTCCGACGGCTGTCAGATGACGCCGGAGGCGGCAAAGCGCGTGGTCGCGCTGCTGGAGCACATGGACTATTTCACCAGCGCGAAGACCACGGACTTTGACGCGGCGCTGGCCGCCGGAAGCATCCGGTACATCCCCGACGAGGTGTTGGACGCGTTTGTCGACGCCGTCTATGCGCAGCGCGTGGGCAGCGGCGAGGGAATTGAAAACCTGAAGCTCGTCTACACGCCGCTCAACGGCGCGGGGCTTGAATGCGTCAAAAAGCTGACGCAGAAGCTCGGCATCCGGAACATGACCATCGTAAAGGAGCAGGAGCAGCCGGACGGTCATTTCCCGACCTGCCCGTATCCGAATCCGGAGATCCGGCAGGCCATGGAGCTGGGCCTTCAGTACTGCGACCGCGTCCACCCCGATATTCTCATCGGCACCGACCCCGACTGCGACCGCTGCGGCACCGCCGTGCCGGACGGAAAGGGCGGCTACCGGCTCATTTCCGGCAACGAAATGGGCGTCATTCTGCTGGACTTCATCTGCCGCAGCCGCATCGCGAATGGCACGATGCCGGAAAATCCCGTCGCCGTCACCACCATCGTCTCGACCGATATGGTCACAGCTGTCGCCAAAAAATACGGCGTCGAGCTGCGCCGCGTGCTTACGGGCTTCAAATATATCGGCGAGCAGATCGCGCTGCTGGAGCAGGGCGGCCATCCGGAACGCTATATCTTCGGCTTTGAGGAGAGCTACGGGTACCTGTCCGGTACGCACGCACGCGACAAGGACGCGGTCAACGCTGTGCTCCTCATCTGCGAGGCTGCCGCGTGGTACGCCAAAAAGGGCATGACGCTCGGCGACGCCATCGACGCGCTCTATGCCGAGTTCGGCTGCTACTGCAACGCCCAGAAGAGCTTTGCCTTTGCGGGCGAGACGGGCATGGAGAAGATGGCCAGTCTCATGCAGGGCCTGCGCACGCAGCCGCTGCGCGAGATCGCCGGACTTCCGGTCGAGGGCTATACGGATTACGAGGCCGAGGGCACCGGCCTGCCGAAAGCGAACGTGCTGGAATACCGCCTGCCCGGCGGCAGCAAGGTCATCATCCGCCCGTCCGGCACCGAGCCGAAGATCAAAGCCTACCTGTCCGCCGTCAAGCCGACCGTGGAGCAGGCAAACGCCCAACTCGCCCGCCTGGCCGAAGCCGCCGCAAAGCTGCTGGCGTAAAAAATAAAAATACCTCTTGCAAAACCCACCCGGATATGCTATGATACATAAGCTAATTCAATAGCTATCCGGGTGTGGCGAAGTTTGGTATCGCGCTTGAATGGGGTTCAAGAGGCC